>Ga0105045_10004294_pt1 | contig 12373 bp, 7 predicted proteins | sample MAT02_FD_78089 | JGI IMG/M metagenome (GOLD analysis project Ga0105045, IMG submission 78089) | Freshwater microbial communities from Lake Fryxell liftoff mats and glacier meltwater in Antarctica - MAT-02 (megahit assembly) | ecosystem: Environmental > Aquatic > Freshwater > Ice > Liftoff... | reverse complement strand
GTGGCGTCCTCCGCCTTGGGCTCCTCGACCGTGGCGTCCTCGGCCTTGGGCTCCTCGACCTTGGGCTCCTCGACCTTGGGCTCCTCGACCTTGGGCTCCTCGACCTTGGCTGCCTCGGCCTTCGGCTCGGCGGCGGGGGCCTCGGCCTTGGTGGCCTTCTTGCGGGGCGTGGTCGCCTCGCCGGCGTTGTCGGCCTTGGCGTCGCGCATGGCCGCCTCGTAGGCGATCAGCTTGTCGGGCTTGGGCTCCTTGACGCGGAGGGTGCCCTCCTGGCCCGGCAGGCCCTTGTGCTTCTGCCAGTCACCGGTGATCTTCAGCAGCGCAGCGACCTGCTCGGTCGGCTGCGCACCGACGCCGAGCCAGTACAGCGCACGCTCGGAGTCGATCTCGATGAGCGAGGGCTCCTCGGTCGGGTGGTACTTGCCGATCTCCTCGATCGCGCGACCGTCACGACGGGTGCGAGAGTCCGCGATGACGACGCGGTAGTAGGGAGCACGGATCTTGCCGAGACGCTTGAGACGGATCTTGACTGCCACGAGGGGTTGTTCTCCTGAGTCTGGTGTGGTCGCTCGACCGTCGCCGTGGTGGGGACCCGGGCCCGGTCGGGCAGATGGACTCGCGCCGTCACGGTGAGAGGGGCCGGGGCGGGCGGGTACAGCCGTCTAGTGTGCCACGACGCGTCCGCCGAGGACGACCGCGCGCGGCGTCCGCAGGGTCGACGGGTCCACCACGGGGTCGTCCGACAGCACGAGCAGGTCGGCGCGGGCCCCCTCGACCAGGCCGTCGCGACCCAGCCACGCCCGGGCGGCCCAGCTGGCCGCCCCCACCACCGTGGCCGGCGGCAGCCCGGCGTCCACCAGCTCCGCCACCTCGTGCGCAACCAGGCCGTGGGGCAAGGACCCGCCGGCGTCGGTGCCCACGTACAGCGGGGCACCCGCGTCGTGCAGGGACCGGACCGTCTCGTGGCGCCGGGCGTGCAGAGCCCGCATGTGGGCCGACCAGGTCGGGAACTTCGCTTCACCGGCGGCGGCCAGGTCCGGGAACGTGGCGATGTTGACCAGGGTGGGGACGACGGCCACACCCTGGCGGGCGGCCGCCTCCACCGTCTCGGCGGTGAAGCCCGTGCCGTGCTCGATGCCGTCGACCCCCGCGGCGAGAAGGTCCGGCAGGCAGTCCTCGCCGAAGCAGTGGGCCGTCACCCTCGCACCCACGTCGTGAGCCGCTGCCACCGCCTCGGCCAGGACGTCAGCCGGCCAGCTGGGCGCCAGGTCACCCAGGTCCCGGTCGATCCAGTCGCCGACGAGCTTGACCCAACCGTCCCCCCGGCCGGCCTGGTGCCGTACCTCCTCCACCAGGGAGTCCGGCTCGATCTCGACGGCGTAGTCGCGGATGTAGCGCCGGGTCCGGGCGATGTGCCGCCCCGCCCGGATGATGCGGGGCAGGTCGTCCCGCTCGTCCATCCAGCGGGTGTCGGCCGGGGAGCCTGCGTCGCGCACCAGCAGGGTGCCGTGGTCGCGGTCGGTCACGGCCTGGGCCTGCGCCGTGGCCCGGTCGACGGCGCCGTGCGCCGCCAGCCCGATGTGGCAGTGGGCGTCAACCAGGCCTGGCACGACCCAGCCCGGCAGCCGGGTGACGTCGCCGCCCGCCGACGTCGGCTGCTCGAACGTCAGTCGGCCGTCCAGCACCCACGCCTGCTCGCGCACCTCGTCCGCGTCGACCCTCACCGGTCCGCTCAGGTGCAGGACGTCGGTCATCATCGGATCACTCCTTCGTGGTCCATCCTGGCGCGGCCGTCGTGGTCGACGACCCAGGCGCGGTTCGTCGTCAGCGGTCGCCGAGCACGTCGCGGAAGCCCTCGGGCAGGGCGTCCGGGTCCATCTGTCGCGGTGCGGCGCCGCCACCCAGGCCGAAGGACGACCCGGCCGCTGCCGGAGGCGGGGCCGCCGGCATCCCGGCCGCCTCGGCGGCCCGCTTGGCCGGGTTGCCCGACTTCGAGCCCTTGGTGCGCTGCTGCTGCTGCTTGCCCTTGCCCTTCTTGCCGCGCTTGCCGGGGCCGATGCCGCCCATGCCCGGCATCCCGCCCGGCATCCCGGGCATGCCGCCGCCGGAGCGCATCTGCCGCATCATCTTCTGCGCCTGCGTGAACCGCTCCACCAGGCCGTTCACGTCGCTCACCTGTGTGCCCGAGCCCTTGGCGATGCGCGAACGGCGCGAGCCGTTGAGCAGCTTGAGGTCCTCGCGCTCGGCGGGGGTCATCGACCGGACGATGGCCTCGACCCGGTCCAGCTCGCGCTCGTCGAACTGCTCGAGCTGCTCCTTCATGTCCCCCATGCCGGGGAGCATCTTGAGCATGTTCTTCAGCGGGCCCATCTTGCGGACGGCCTGCATCTGCTCCAGGAAGTCGGTGAGGGTGAAGTCGTCGCCGCGCTGCAGCTTGTCCGCCATCTTGGCGGTCTGCTCGGCGTCGAAGGCCTTCTCGGCCTGCTCGATCAGGGTGAGGACGTCACCCATGTCCAGGATGCGCCCGGCCATCCGGTCGGGATGGAAGACCTCGAAGTCGGTCAGCTTCTCGCCCGTGGACGCGAACAGGATCGGGCTGCCGGTGACCGTGACGACGCTCAGCGCGGCGCCGCCGCGGGCATCGCCGTCGAGCTTGGTCATGACGACACCGGTGAGCGACACGCCCTCGTCGAACTGCTTGGCGGTGTCGACGGCGGACTGGCCGATCATCGCGTCCAGGACGAACAGCACCTCGTCCGGCTGCACGGCGTCGCGGATGTCGGAGGCCTGCTGCATCAGGTCGGCGTCGATGCCGAGGCGGCCGGCGGTGTCGACCACGACGACGTCGTGACCGCGGGAGCGGGCGTGCTCCACTCCTCGCCGGGCGACGTCGACCGGGTCTCCGACCCCGTTGCCCGGCTCCGGGGCGAAAACGGCGACGCCGGCCCGCTCGGCGTTGACCTGCAGCTGGGTGACGGCGTTCGGACGCTGGAGGTCGGCCGCGACCAGGACCGGGGAGTGGCCCTGCTCCTTGAGCCAGTGGCCGAGCTTGCCCGCCAGGGTCGTCTTGCCGGCCCCCTGCAGGCCCGCGAGCATGATCACGGTCGGGGGGTTCTTGGCCAGACGCAGCCGGCGGGCCTCCCCGCCCAGGATCGCGACGAGCTCCTCGTTGACGATCTTGACGATCTGCTGGCCCGGGTTGAGGGCCTTGCTGACCTCGTCGCCCAGGGCGCGCTCACGCACCGACGCGGTGAACGCACGGACGACGGGCAGTGCCACGTCCGCGTCCAGCAGGGCCAGGCGGATCTGGCGGACGGTGGCGTCGACGTCGGCAGGGCTCAGCCGGCCCTTGCCCCGGAGGGTCTTGAACGTCGAAGTCAGGCGGTCGGAGAGAGAGGCGAACAACGCGGGTTCCTCAGCAGTCGGCGGTGTCCGGTCAGGGTAGCCGTGCCCTGCCGTCGATCAGCCCTGCCGTCGATCAGCCCTGCCGTCGATCAGCCCTGCCGTCCTGAGACCTGCCGCCCGTGCTCGCGGCCAGCTCGGGGTCGGCGGCCTCGACCAGGGCGGCCACCACCACGCCCACCCGCGGGGGGCTCAGCGGCAGGCCGGTGCCGGTCTCGACGACGTACAGCACGTCGACCGCCTGCCCGGCGTGGGTGGCGACGTGGGCGGAGCGGATGTCCACGCCGCGCTGCACCAGGGCGCGTCCCAGCCCGGCGAGCAGTCCCGGCCGGTCCTGCGAGCGGACCTCGAGCACCGTGGCGGTCTGGCTGGCGTCGGGCACGACGACGACGGCGGGGCGGTCGTTGGCCGGACGGCGCAGCCGGTGCGACGCGTCGCGTCGGGCCAGCCGCTCCAGCACGGTGGCGTCCCCGGCTTCGAGCCGTTGCAGGTCGACCCGCAGCACAGCGGAGGCCGGGATCTCGCCGGACGCCTCGACCCACCACGTGTCCACGGCCGTGCCCGACAGGGTCCTGACCAGGGCCGACCGTACGCCGAGCCGGTGCACCGCCAGCACCCCGGCGATGTCGGCGAACAGGCCCGGACGGTCGGCGGTGACGACCGTGACCGCCAGCAGCCCCTCGAGCTCGCTGACGCTGACCTGGCAGCCGCCGTGCTCGGTGGCGGCGTCGACCAGGGCGACTTCCGCGTCGGTGAGCGGGGCCGGGCCCGGTGCGTCGTCGCCCCGCAGCAGGGCGCGGGCCCGAGCGACGAGGTCGTCGACGAGCCGGGCCCGCCAGGGGCTCCACGCAGCAGGACCGGCGGCCAGCGCGTCGGCCTCGGTGAGCGCCCGCAGCAGGATGAGCACGTCGGCCCGGGAGCCGACGGCCTTCACCAGGGCCTCCACCGTCGTCGGGTCGTCGGGGTCGCGGCGGGTCGCCAGGTCCACCAGCGTGAGGTGCTCCAGCACCAGCCGCTCGACCACGTCGCAGTCCGCCACGGAGAACCCGAGCCGCCGTGCCACCGCACGGGCCAGAGGGGCACCGACCCGGGAGTGGTCCATGGCTCCCGGCCGCTTGCCCAGGTCGTGCAGCAGGCAGGCCAGCAGCAGGAGGTCCGGGCGCGAGACGTCACGCAGGAACCGTTGCGCCTCCACGCAGGTCTGCACCTGGTGCCGGTCGACGGTCCAGCGGTGCACGGCGTTGCGCTGGGGCCGGTTGCGGACCGGCGTCCACTCAGGCAGCCAGCGGGTCACCAGACCCTGCAGGTCCAGCGACTCCCACACCCCCGGCAGCGACCCCCCCGAGGCCAGCAGCTCGACGAACGCCTCGCGGGCGGGTGCCGGCCACGGGTCGGGCAGGGGTGCCGACGCCTTGCCCAGGTGCACCGTGGTCACCGGGCTCAGGGGCAGCCCGGCGCGGGCGGCCGTCGCCGCCGCCCGCAGTGCCAGGGCGGGGTCGTCGGCCGGGTCGGTCCCTGCACCCAGGACGAGCTCGCCGTCGTGCTCGACCAGGCCGTGGCCGAGCGGGCGCAGCCGGGGCTGACGGGGACCCGGGCGCCAGCGGCGCTGCGGCAGGGACTGCCGAGCCCGACGGACCGTGGTGTCGACCGCGTGCGCGATCGCCCGGCCCGACTCCGCGACGTGGGAGAGCAGGTCGTCCGCGTCGGCGAGGCCGAGCACGACAGCGACGGCGTCCTGGTCAGCCAGGCCGAGCCGGTCCCCCGGCCGCCCGGTCACCATCTGGAGCGCGTCGCGGGCGTCGAGCAAGAACGCGTGCGCGCTCTGGATGTCGGCACCGTGCGGGCGGTCGGTCAGCCAGGAGGCCGCGAGGGCGCGCAGCGTGGTGACGTCACGCAGCCCGCCGCGGGACTCCTTGAGGTCGGGCTCGAGCAGGTAGGCGACGTCGCCGTGACGCTTGGCTCGCTCGGCGAGGCTGTCCAGCACCCGGGGCAGCCGCCGGCGGGCCGAGGCGCGCCAGTCCTGCAGCAGGACCGTGCGGGCGTGGGAGACCAGCGCGGGGTCACCGGCAACCAGGGTCAGGTCGAGCAGGCCGACGGCCGCCGCCAGGTCACCGGCTGCCACCTCGCGGCACTGGGCGATGGTGCGCACCGAGTGGTCCAGACGTAGCCCGGCATCCCACAGCGGGTACCAGAGCGCGTCCGCGAGGTCCCCCAGCCGGCCCACGGGGAGCCGGCGTCCCTCGTGGACCAGCAGGAGGTCGACGTCGCTGGCCGGGCCGGCGTCCCCGCGGGCGAGGCTGCCGACCATGGCCAGGGCGACTCCCGCGGGGCCCTGGACCTCGACGTCGGCGGCGGCGGCGGCCTGCGACGGCCCCTGCGCGGTGGCTGCCGGGTCGACGGCCACCCCTAGCCCGGTGGTGACCAGCGCCCGGTGCCACACCTGCTGCAGCCGCGACACGACCAGGTCGCTGTGGGCCCGGCGCCGCTCCGGCCCGGGCAGTGCCGACCTGACCGAGGCGGCCAGCAGGTCCTTGCCGAGATCTCTTGGCAGGTCCCCCGGCTGCCCCTCGGTGCCTGTGCTGCTCGTACGACCCATCGGTGCTCCTCCCCCTGCTCGACGTGCGTGCTCCGGATCGACGTCGTCGCCCGACCGCCCCGGGCGCCACGATGCGCCGGCGTGCGTTCCCGCGCGCCGGCGCATCGTGGCTGTTCCTGGGACGGGTGCTCCTCAGATCGCGTCGACCCCGCGCTCGCCGGTGCGGACCCGGACGACCTCGTCGACCGGGCTGGCCCACACCTTGCCGTCGCCGATTCGACCGGTCTGGCTGGCCTTGACGATGACGTCCACGACGTCGCCCGCCGCGGCGTCGTCCACGAGGACCTCGATGCGCACCTTGGGCACCAGGTCCGAGGTGTACTCCGCACCGCGGTAGACCTCGGTGTGACCGCGCTGGCGGCCGTAGCCGGACGCCTCGGACACCGTCATGCCCTGGACGCCGAACGCCTCCAGGGCGTTCTTCACGTCGTCGAGCTTGTGCGGCTTGATGACCGCGGTGATCAGCTTCATGCGGAGACCTCCGACTTGGACGAGGACGACTTGGGGCTGAAGCCGCGAGCACCGATGCCGCTGAACTCGTACGCGGACTCCGCGTGCTCGGTCGCGTCGATGCCCTCGGCCTCGGCCTCCTCGTCGATCCGGAAGCCCATGGTCTTCTGGATCAGGAACCCGATGATCAGGGTCATCACGAAGGAGTACGCGAGGACGGCGAACGCGCCGCCGGCCTGGCGGGGCAGCAGCTCCAGGCCGCCACCGTAGAGCAGGCCCGCGGGGTAGCCGTCGTAGGCGGCCGCGACGGACGGGGCGGCGAAGAACACGATGAGGAGCGTGCCGACGAGGCCACCGACCAGGTGGACCCCGACGACGTCGAGCGAGTCGTCGAAGCCGAGCTTGTACTTCAGGCCCACGGCGAAGGCGCAGACGACACCGGCGATGAGGCCGATGAAGATCGCGCCGACCGGGGTGACGGCGCCGCAGGCGGGGGTGATGGCCACCAGGCCGGCGACCACGCCGGAGGCCGCGCCGAGCGAGGTCGACGTGCCGTCACGCAGACGCTCCACCACCAGCCAGCCGAGGATGGCGGCACCGGTGGCGACCAGCGTGTTGACCCAGACGTAGGCCGCGATGCCGTCGGAGGTGAGGAAGCTGGCGGAGTTGAAGCCGAACCAGCCGAACCACAGCAGACCGGCGCCCAGCATGACCAGGGGCAGGTTGTTGGGCCGCATCGGCTCCTTGCCGAAGCCCTTGCGCTTGCCCAGGACGATCGTCAGGGCGAGCGCCGCGGCGCCGGCGTTGATGTGGACCGCGGTGCCGCCTGCGAGGTCGATGGCCTCGATGCCGTCGGCGATCCAGCCGCCCTCGCCGTCCTGGAACGCGAACACCCAGTGCGCGACCGGGAAGTACACGACCGTGGCCCAGATGCCGGCGAACACCATCCAGGCGGAGAACTTGGCCCGGTCGGCGATCGCGCCGGAGATCAGGGCGACCGTGATGATCGCGAAGACCGCTTGGAACGCGGCGAACGCGATGTCGGGGTAGCTGCCCGGGATCACGTCCCCGGCGCTCTCGGCCTGCAGCTGGGCCGCGTCGGGCATCAGGCCGGCGAAGCCGAAGTACTCCGTCGGGTCGCCGACGAGACCTCCCTGGCTGGTGCCGAAGGCCACCGAGTAGCCGTAGAGCACCCACAGGACGCTGATGAGCCCGAGGGCGCCGAAGCTCATCATCATCATGTTGAGGACGCCGCGGTGGCGGTTCATGCCGCCGTAGAACATCGCGAGGCCTGGGGTCATGAGCAGAACCAAAGAGGCGCTGGTCAGGATCCAGGCGGTTGTGCCCGTGTCCACCATGTGGTTGTCACCTTCCGAGTCGCGGGACGGCGCAGGGGACGGTCCCGTGCCGATCAGTTCGCCCAAGGTGGCGTCCGGGTGTTTCGGCGTTCACCGCCTCCGGTTACAGGCACGTGACGAGCAGGCCCCGGATGTGAAAGGTGCGTGACACGGGAACCGACCGCGCACGGTTGGTCCACGGTGGGTCACCCCGGGCCACCGACCGGCTCACCCCCGGGCGTCGTGGGCCTGCAGGAACTCGTACACCTCGGTGTCATCCACCCCGGGGAACGTGCCCGGGGGGAGGGTGGCCAGCAGGTGGCTCTGCGCTCGGGCGCTCGGCCAGGCGTACCCGTCCCACCGCTGCGACAGCGTCGAGGGCGGACGCTGGCAACAGGTCGGGTCGGGGCAGCGGGAGGTGGACCGCTCGGTCGTCTCCCGGCCACGGAACCACCTGACGTGGGCGTAGGGGACGCCCACCGCGACCGAGAAGTCGTCGGAGTCGTCGGTCCCGGCCCCGGGGCGGCGGTCGACGTGGGCGGTGCACCAGTAGGTCCCGGTCGTGGTGTCGGTGTACTGCCGGTACGGCGCGGAGCCGTCGGTGGCGCCGAACACGACGCGCACCGTCCAGTGCCGGCAGACCGTCTGCCCCTCGATGGCACCGGTGGCATCGGTGGGGAACCTGACGCCGTCGTTCTCGTAGGCCTTGTGGATCACCCCGCTGCGGTGCACCCGCATGAAGTGCACCGGCAGTCCCAGGTGCCGGGTGGCCAGGTTGGTGAAGCGGTGGGCGGCCGTCTCCTGGGACACCGCGTAGGCGTCGCGCAGGTCCTCCACGTCGAGCTCTCGCCGCGCCTTGGCCTCGGCCAGCAGCGGGACCGCCGTGCGTTCGGGGACCATCAGCGCCGCCGCGAAGTAGTTGGACTCCACCCGCTGCCGCAGGAAGTCCGCGTAGCCGTCCGGGTCGCTGTGCCCCAGCACGAAGTGCCCCAGCGTCTGCAGCACGACGGTGCGGGCGTCGTGGCCGAGGCCGTTGGCGTCCAGCGGCACGTACAGCCTGTGGTTGCGCAGGTCGGTGACCGAGCGGACCGAGCGGGGCAGGTCCTCGACCCGGTGGACGGTGAACCCCAGGTGGCCGGCGAGCTCGGAGATCACGCGCTGCGACAACGGTCCGGCGCCGTGCCCGACGGACCGGAGCAGGCCGTCGGCGGCGCGCTCGATGTCCGGGTAGTAGTTGTCTCGCGCACGCATCTGCTCACGCAGCTCGCGGTTGGCCCGGCGGGCCTCCTCGGGCGTGGCCGCCTGTTCCGTCGCCCGGCGGACCAGCTCGCCGTGCATCCCCACCAGCGCCTCCAGCACCTCGGTCGACGTCCGAGGCCCGACCTTGAGCTCGGGCAGGTGGAGCGAGGCGTACAGCGGGCTGCGCTGCACCCGCTCCCACGCGATCTCCAACGCCGCACGCCTGCTGGGGGGCTCGGCGCCGAGCAGGTCCTGCACCGCGACGCCGAGCGCGGCCGCGACCGCACGCAGCAGGTCCAGCTTGGGCTCACGACGACCGTTCTCGACCAGCGACAGCTGCGACCCCGCCCGGCCCACGGCGGCGCCCAGCTGCTCGAGCGTCCACCCCTTCTCGCGACGCAGGTGGCGGATGCGGCGTCCGACCGTCAGCGCGTCGGAGGTGGTCGTAGTGGCGGAGGTCACGTCGTCTGCGGTCACCTTGTTGACGATAGCGAAAGAATCGTAGTTCTTGCCGCGAAACTTCTCTGGTTCTCGGTCTCCAGTGGGGTGAGGGTCAACTCACCCGGGCCACGGTGGCCCCGGCCGCATACGAGGAGATGACGATGACCATCACGTTCCCCACCACGACCGGAGCCGGCCAGGAGCACGGGGCGGACGTCGCCGCGGGAATCACGGTCACCGACGACACCGCCGGTACGGGTACCTCGAGCGGTGCCACCGAAGGCCGCGACCCCCTCGACCGGGCCCTGCCGAGCGCGCAGGAGCTGGCGCAGGAGTGGGCGGACGACCCCCGCTGGGCCGGGGTCGAACGCACCTACACCGCCGAGGACGTCGTCCGCCTACGCGGACGCGTGACCGAGGAGCACACCCTCGCGCGCCGGGGCGCCGAGCGGCTCTGGGACCTGCTCCACACCCGCACCCACGTGCCCGCGCTCGGCGCGCTCACCGGCAACCAGGCCGTGCAGATGGTCCGCGCCGGCCTCGAGGCGATCTACCTGTCCGGGTGGCAGGTCGCGGCGGACGCCAACCTGTCCGGGCAGACCTACCCGGACCAGTCGCTCTACCCCGCCAACTCGGTGCCCGCGGTGGTCCGTCGCATCAACAACGCCCTGCTGCGAGCGGACCAGATCGGCCTGTCCAGCGGCGAGACGGACGGTCCGGCGGACTGGCTGGCCCCGATCGTCGCCGACGCCGAGGCAGGCTTCGGCGGCCCACTGAACGCCTTCGAGCTGATGAAGCAGATGATCGCCTCCGGCGCCGCAGGCGTGCACTGGGAGGACCAGCTGGCCAGCGAGAAGAAGTGCGGCCACCTGGGTGGCAAGGTCCTCGTCCCCACCCAGCAGCACATCCGCACCCTGAACGCCGCCCGCCTCGCCGCGGACGTCTCGGGCACCCGCACCCTGGTCGTGGCCCGCACGGACTCCCTCGCCGCAGACCTGCTGACCAGCGACGTCGATGAGCGCGACCAGCAGTTCTGCACCGGTGAGCGCACCGCCGAGGGCTTCTACCGGGTCCGAAACGGTATGGAGCCTGTCATCAGCCGGGTGCTGGCCTACGCCCCCTACGCCGACCTGATCTGGGTCGAGACGGGCACACCGGACCTGGACCAGGCCCGCGCGGTCGCCGAGGCGGTCCACGCCGTTCACCCCGGGAAGATGCTCGCCTACAACTGCTCGCCGAGCTTCAACTGGAAGGCCTACCTCGACGACGAGACCATCGCTCGCTTCCAGCGCGAGCTCGCCGCGATGGGCTACCGGTTCCAGTTCATCACCCTGGCCGGGTTCCACGCCCTCAACCACTCGATGTTCGACCTGGCCCACGGCTACGCCGCCCGGGGCATGAGCGCCTACGTCGAGCTGCAGCAGGCCGAGTTCGCCTCCGCCGACCGCGGCTACACCGCCGTCAAGCACCAGGCCGAGGTCGGCACCGGCTACTTCGACGCCGTCGCCACGGCGCTCAACCCCACCGGGTCCACGCTGGCGCTGACGGGGTCCACCGAGTCCGAGCAGTTCCACTGATCGTGCCGAGAAGACGGAGAGGACGACCATGACGCTGACCGAGACCCCGCACGACATCCGATCCCCCCGGCCGACCCGGGTCGAGGTGCTCGGCCCGATGCGACCGGGCTTCGACCGGGTCCTCACCCCCGAGGCGCTGGCGTTCGTGGGTCGCCTGGACCAGGCCTTCGCCGAGCGGCGCTGCGAGCTGCTGGGGGCCCGCACCCGGCGACGTGAGCAGGTGGAGGCCGGTGCCGACCTCGGCTTCCGGGCCGACACCCGCTGGATCCGCACCGACCCCAGCTGGAAGGTCGCGCCGCCCGCCCCCGGGCTGGTCGACCGCAGGGTCGAGATCACCGGCCCGACCGACGCCAAGATGGCGATCAACGCCCTGAACTCCGGCGCGCGGGTCTGGCTCGCAGACCTGGAGGACGCCACCAGCCCCACCTGGGACAACGTGGTCGGGGGTCAGCTCAACCTGCTGTCCGCGAGCCTGGGCGAGCTGACCTACGACTCCCCCGACGGCGTGCACTACGAGGTCACGGGCGACGCCGACGGCCGCACACCCACGGTCGTGGTGCGCCCGCGGGGCTGGCACCTGCCCGAGAAGCACCTGCGGATCGACGGCCGGCCGCTGGCCGGGGCGCTCGTCGACTTCGGCCTCTACCTGTTCCACTGCGGTCGACTGCAGCTGCAGGCGGGTCGTGGGCCGTACTTCTACCTGCCCAAGCTCGAGAGCCACCTCGAGGCGCGGTTGTGGAACGACGTGTTCGTCGCCGCACAGGCGCTGCTGGGCATGCCCCGGGGGACCATCCGCGCCACCGTGCTGATCGAGACCCTGCCCGCGGCGTTCGAGATGGAGGAGATCCTGTACGAGCTGCGCGAGCACGCCGCCGGGCTGAACGCCGGCCGCTGGGACTACATCTTCAGCGTGATCAAGACCTACGGCACGCGCGGCGGGGACTACCTGCTGCCGGACCGCGCCGACGTCACCATGACGGCGCCGTTCATGCGGGCCTACACCGAGCTGCTGGTCGCGACCTGCCACAGGCGTGGCGCCCACGCGATCGGCGGGATGGCCGCCGCCGTGCCGGACCGCTCGGACCCCGAGCGCACGGCGGCGGCCGTGGCCACGGTCCGCGCCGACAAGCAGCGCGAGGCCGTCGACGGCTTCGACGGCTCGTGGGTGGCGCACCCCGGCCTGGTCAGCACCTGCCGCGACGTGTTCGACGCGGTTCTGGGCGCGCGGCCGAACCAGGTCCACCGGCACCGCCCGGAGGTCGCGGTCACGGCCTCGGACCTGCTGGACGTCGCGACCACGCCTGGCGAGGTCACCCCGGCCGGGTTGCGGC
>Ga0105045_10004293_pt1 | contig 12373 bp, 16 predicted proteins | sample MAT02_FD_78089 | JGI IMG/M metagenome (GOLD analysis project Ga0105045, IMG submission 78089) | Freshwater microbial communities from Lake Fryxell liftoff mats and glacier meltwater in Antarctica - MAT-02 (megahit assembly) | ecosystem: Environmental > Aquatic > Freshwater > Ice > Liftoff... | reverse complement strand
TCGATGATCCAGCGGTAGGCGTGCAGCAATGCGGCAGGGCCGAGGTAGCGGTCGGAGTTCCACCAGTAGCTGGGGCAGGCCGCAGAACAGCAGGCGCACATCACGCATTCGTACAGGCCGTCCAGCTTGGCCCGGTCGCCGATGGACTGTTTCCATTCCTTGGCGGGGGTGTTCGACTTGGTTTCCAGCCATGGCATGATGCTGGCATGCTGGGCATAGAAATGGGTCAGGTCGGGGATCAGATCCTTGACGACCGGCATGTGAGGAAGGGGATAGATGCGGACATCGGCCTTTACCTCATCCAGCCCATAAATACAGGCCAGCGTGTTGATCCCGTCGATATTCATGGCGCACGAGCCGCAGATCCCCTCACGGCAGGACCGCCGGAAGGTCAGCGTCGGGTCGATCTCGTTCTTGATCTTGACAAGGGCGTCCAGGACCATCGGGCCACACTTGTCCAGATCGACGAAATAGGTATCGACGCGCGGGTTCTGCCCGTCGTCAGGATTCCAGCGATAGATCAGGAACTTGCGCACGTTCGACCCTGCCGGTCGTGGCCAGGTCTTGCCGATGCGGATCTTGGAGTTTTTCGGAAGCGTAAACTGCACCATGGGTCATCCCCTCCAGGCGGGCTGATCGTAAAGCGGGCGGTTGGGCGGTTGTCCGGAACGGCGGCGCACACAACTGTTAAAAACCTGCGCGGGATCACGACCTGCGAGATAGTCCGACGTCACGGTCACGTCCAGCGTCGCGTAAGGCCCGTCGGTGGTGACGCCGATGCCCGCCGTGCCGCGCGGGCCGGTGGCAAGGCGGGCATCGTTCAGGCACATCTTCTCTGCCCGTTCGACCGGTATCGGCGCGCAGGCCGCGATGGCCAGCAGGGGCCAAAGCCGCCGCATCACGGCACCACCGCGATGGGGATCAGCCCCTGCGACGTGAGGCACCCTCGCGTGGCAGGCCGGTCACCGATTGCGCGGATTTGGGCGACCGTTGTGGTGCCCGCCCGTGTCCCCACATCCCGCGCAAGGCTGTCGGCCTCGGCGGGGGTGGCGTTCTGCAACACGCAGTTTGTGGCGGTTTCGGCCTGCGGGCGGGGGTACTGGTTGACCAGCACATTGACGACAACCGACCGCGCCGCGCGGTCGGTGACGTTGCCGACCACTGCCTGCGGGTCGCAGGCGGCAAGCGTCAGGAACATCACCAAAAATGATGCGCGCATGAAAGTCATCCCACCTTCGGGACCGATGCCAGACAGGCCGCAACCCCGGGCCGGGCCACGACGCCCGCCACAAAGGTCTTTGCCCGGTCGGGATCGTCCAGCGTGCCGGAATTGGGCAGCGACAGAATCTCTCCCTGCGTCAGCCCCTGCATTACGCAAGCTGCGGCCGCGTCGGTCGCGATGCCGGGGGCCAGAGTGGCCAGTGGCGGCGTAATCCCCTCGCGCGTCACCTTGCGCGATTCCGCATAAATAGCAGCGCCCGCGCAGCCCGACTGCAGCAGCACCGCCGCCAGAAGAAACATTCGTATCATCAATACACCCTTGCCTTGGGCGCGATCTTCTTCAGGTCGATCCCGCCCTGTTCGTGCGTCGTCAGAGGCTCCAGATGCACGGGCCTGGTGCCCAGTGTCACTTTGGTATCCGCAACCCAGGCCAGCGAGTGGACCCGCCAGTTCACGTCGTCGCGCTTGGCGTAATCCTCATGCGCGTGTGCGCCCCGGCTTTCCTTGCGCGCCTCGGCGGCGACGATGGTGGCGAGGGCGTTCGGCATCAGGTTCCCCAGCTCTAACGTCTCCATCAGGTCCGAGTTCCATATCATCGAACGATCCGTCACACTTATGTCGTGCATCTGCGCGGCGATCGCGGCCATCCTGGCGCAACCTTCGGCCAGCGTCTTGTCGGTGCGGAACACGGCGGCGTCGGCCTGCATGGTCTTTTGCATCGACAGGCGGATGTCGGCGGTGGGCATGGCACCTGACGCATGACGCAGCGCGTCGAACCGGGACAGGGCGCGGTCCACCTCGACCGTGTTCACCGGGCCGACGGGGGTTTCGGGATCGACCACCTTGCCCGCCCTGATCGCGGCGGCCCGACCGAACACCACAAGGTCGATCAGCGAATTCGACCCCAGACGGTTCGCGCCATGGACGCTTGCACAGCCTGCCTCGCCCACGGCCATCAGGCCGGGAAAGATCGCATCGGGGGCGTCTGGCGTCGGGTTCAGCACCTCGCCCCAATAGTTGGTCGGAATACCGCCCATGTTGTAATGCACCGTGGGCAGGACCGGGATCGGTTCCTTGGTCACATCCACACCGGCAAAGATCCGGGCACTTTCCGAAATGCCGGGCAGGCGCAGTTCCAGCGCCTCGCGCGGCAGGTGGTTCAGGTTCAGGTGGATATGATCCGCCTCGGCCCCCACGCCGCGCCCTTCGCGGATCTCGATGGTCATGCAGCGCGACACCACATCGCGGCTGGCCAGATCCTTGTAGGTCGGCGCATAGCGCTCCATGAACCGCTCGCCGTTGGAGTTGGTGAGGTAACCCCCTTCGCCCCGCGCGCCTTCGGTGATCAGACAGCCGGAACCGTAGATGCCGGTGGGGTGGAACTGGACAAACTCCATGTCTTGCAAGGACAAGCCGGCCCGTGCCGCCATCCCGCCGCCATCGCCGGTGCAGGTGTGGGCCGATGTCGCACTGAAATACGCGCGGCCATAGCCGCCGGTCGCCAGCACCGTCATCTTCGCGTTGAACACGTGAATCGTGCCATCGTCCAGCTTCCAGCAGACCACGCCGGTACAGCGCCCGTCGGTGATGATGAGGTCCAGCGCGAAGTATTCGATATAGAACTCTGCGTTGTGCTTGAGGCTTTGGCCGTACAGCGTGTGCAGAATCGCGTGGCCGGTCCGGTCGGCGGCTGCACAGGTGCGCTGCACGGGCGGGCCTTCGCCGAATTCGGTGGTATGGCCGCCGAACGGGCGCTGATAGATCTTGCCCTCTTCGGTGCGCGAAAACGGCACGCCGTAATGTTCCAGCTCGTACACCGCCTTGGGGGCCTCGCGCGCCAGATACTCCATGGCGTCGGTATCGCCCAGCCAGTCCGACCCCTTGACGGTGTCGTACATGTGCCACTGCCAGTTGTCCGGCCCCATGTTCGCCAGCGACGCGGCAATGCCGCCCTGTGCGGCCACGGTATGGCTGCGGGTGGGGAAAACCTTGGTCACGCAGGCGGTGCGCAGGCCCTGTTCGGCCATGCCCAGCGTAGCACGCAGGCCAGCGCCCCCCGCCCCCACCACAACCACGTCATAGTCATGCACTTCGTAAGGATAAGCAGTCATTTCAGTCCCTTACAGCGCGATGCGGACTAAGGCGAACAGCCCGGTCGCGGCCACCACGGTCGATAGTGAAATTACGAAGATGACAAGCATCTTGCGCGTTGTGCCCTTGGTGTAATCCTCGATCATCACCGTGGCCCCCATCGCGAAATGTCGCATCCCCACAATCAGGACCAGCGCGGTCAGAATGGCCGGCAAAGGCCGGGCAAAGGTCGCCAGGACGACCGGGTGTTCCTGCCCCAGCGCAGAACCGAATATATAGACCCAGAGCGGCACAAGGAAAGCGAGGCCCACCGAAGACACTGTCATCGACCAGTGATGCGCCGTCCCGGTGTGCGAGGCCCCCCGCCCCACCGCCTGCTTGCGCGCTGTCAGATACCGCATCTCCGCCCCCTCAGATGATCAGAATGGTCAACACGGTCAGCACGACCGATCCGCCGATGCAACCCCAGCCCAGCCTTTCCGCTGTCACGATGTCCAACCCTTGGCCCGTGTCGAAGTACAAGTGCCGCAGGCCCGCCAGATAATGATACCACACCGCCCACAACGACCCGGTGAACACCAGATCGCCAAACCAGCTTGTCGCAACCCCATTCGCCACGGCGAAGTAACCGGGGCTGGTGGCCGCAGCCAGCAACCACCACACGGCCAGGATGATCCCGAAGATCAACGCGTTTCCGGTGATGCGCGTCAGGATCGAGGTGATCGCAGTCAATTGCGGACGATAGATTTGCAGATGCGGCGATAACGGCCGCTCAGCCCGCTTTAAGTCTGCCATATCGCTTTCCTTTTCACTGACGATGCCCGCCACCGTCGGGCGCAGCGGGCGCATCTTTGTGCTGTCCTGTTTATAGCGCTGAAATCGGGCCTGTCACGCGCCGAGTAGCCGCAGTGCAGCATCAACCCCGAAAAATGAGAAGTCTTCGGTGATTGTGATCACAAGATTTTTTTGCGTGATCACTTGTTTATCAGCCAGATGCGCAGCAGGTCCTCGGCGTATTCTGTGCACATCGTGATGGTGCTTTCCCACGGATCGTAAAAGGCATTTGCCTCGCCACAAGGCTCTACCCGTACGTCGATCCAGACCGGAAAACCGTAAACCTGGTTCAATGCGGTCACTTCTTCGGCGATCAGGGCGACCAACGGGTCGTCCGGATCGGCATCCATCATCCGCAGGCCCTTGCTGCGCGGACCCGGCGCAAGATCGGCCAACAGGCGGCCCCAGGACTCTTCGGCCAGAAGAAATTCTTCGGGACAGCGTTCCGCCCGGTCTTCGGGCAGTTCCAACTCGCGGGCGATATCGCCGCGTTCGTCGGGATTGGCCCCGTAAAACAGGCAAACGAGGTTGTAATAGCGTTGCATATCCAGGCTGTGTTCGCCCCAATACGCGATCTCGGCACCGGTGGTTTCCGCTTCGGCGGCATACATCAGAAAGGCGTTGGCGGTGTCGTAAACCATGGCGACGGCGCTGTCTTCTTCCCAGACCGAGTGGATCAGCAAGGTCGACAGCGTGTCGGCTGCATCCTCTTCGCGCCCCAGAACCGGCAGGCCCAACACGTCGATCATGGCGTGGCCCAGTTCATGATAGAACGTCGACACCATGTTCGACGCCACGAACTGCGCGGCCATTTCATCGACAGGCAGATCGAAGGCTTGCGCGGGCGTGCCCGGCGTCGGAACCAGCAGGATGGACGCCAACATCAGGCGCATCATGCCCGGGACAGAATCGTTGCGTCCCATCAAACGTTATCCGCAGACGGCAGGGTCGCAAAGGTGCTTGCAGAGCAGTGGTTTATCATGCTGATCCTCTCATTGTGCAGGTCTGATTGAAGCACGTTCTGCCGTTACGGTCGATCAGCCGTGCCGCAAGCAACCGATGATGGTGCCGGAAGACCCCGGTCAACGGCCCGTTACAGGCCCCTGAACGCCCCGCAAGGCAAACCTTTGGCGCCAGTTCCTGATGGTTGCCAGCCGCAAGCTGCCGGACGGACGGGTCTGTCTTTACGCGAACCCTTGCCTAACCGCCCGGCTATAATCCAGCACTACCCGACGGTGGCATTCTTCGAAATCCCGAAAGCCACGGTGGATGATGTGGGACATCGCTGATCCTAAGCTTCGCTCAAAGACATTTCGGGATGATAGGTGCCGGACACCTCTTTCACCACCGCTTGCCCACAGCGCATCGCACCCCGGCTTGCGTCGAACGCATAAACCGGCCCGCCGTGCAGCATCCAGCCCTTGGCCAACGCCGCCGAAACCTTGTGGCAAAACGCAGAGGTGTCATCGTCCGACAGGAACCGGAAAAGTTTCATCAAATCACCCGAAAGGATTGTAGCCAAGCCATGTATGGATGCCGCTCACGACGCCCGTGACGATCACCGCCCCCACAACCGCACCGATCTCCTTGCCCATCGGTGCGGGCGGCGGCGCGGCCGGGCGGGGTGTGGCGCGGTTGATGGCTATCACCGCCACCACCGCCCAGGCCAAGAGCCCCCCGAACAGCACGACCGACGCCAGATCGCCGTTGACCAGCAGGTGCGCCACAGCCCAGGTCTTGAACCCGGTCAGTTGCGGATGGCGGATCACGGCGGTGATCCGCGTCTTCATGCCCGACGCGGCGTACAGATAGAAGGCCAGCAGCATCAACAGGTTGTTCACATGCCGCAGGAATGCAGGCGGCTCCCACAGCGGCACCACCTCGGCCCCGCGATAGCCGATTACCATCAGCACGACCGACGCGACCACGGCCACCGCCGCCACGATCTTGCCGCTTTCGCCGATTGCCTGCCGTGGACCGGGTGCCAGTCGCTTGAACAGATGCGCCGCCCACCAAAGGGCCAGCCCCAGCACCAGCAGAATCATCGGTCGCTCCCTTGAGGCTGCCTCTGGCAGACGTTCCCTGACCACAAAGGAATCGTCCGGTGTGCGGACCTTACACAGGTTCCGCGTGATCTTTCCAGACCGTCACGCCGCACCTTTGGCCGCACCATTAGCCGCGCGTGGCGTTAACCGACTTTTCGGAACTCGGGCGCAGCCTTTGTCGGATCAACGTCCACCCGCGAAAGGCCACTGCCATGACCAAGCACTGCTTTGCCCTGTCGCTCGGCTTTGCCGGGCTGATCTTTCTGACCCAGCACGCCCATGCACAACAGGGCCAGGCCCAGTGCGGCCCGCGTGCCGCCGTGGTCAAGACGTTGGCCGAGAAATACGCCGAAACCCGGCGGTCCATCGGCATCGCCGCAAACAACACCGTGATGGAGGTGTATGCCGCCGATACCGGCACCTGGAGTATTACCGTCACCACGCCGCAGGGGCTGACCTGCCTTGTCGCCAGCGGTCAGGGGTTCGAGGCGGTGGTCGAGGAACTGCCCGCCAAAGGCGACCCCGCCTGACCCCCTGCGCATCCTCGCCCGGAAGTGACTTGCGGCAATCAGGCTTCCCTGTGCCAGATGCGGCAAAGGGGAGGGCACATGCCGGGACGCAGGGGCTTTTTGCTGGTCGGGACCGGGGCCGGGGCGGGAATTGCCGCCCTTGCCGCCTTTGTGTCCCGCCGGTTTGACGGCGAAACGCTGGACGCCGAACGGGCCTGCCGCGCGGCCAACGGCGGAACCCTCACCCTGATCGACATCCGCCGCCCTGATGAATGGGCGCTGACCGGCGTGGGCCGGGGGGCGCCGCCGCTGGACATGCTGAACCCCGACTTCGACGAAAGCCTGGCAAGGCTGGTCGGGGGCGACCGCACCACACAGGCCGCCCTGATCTGCACACGGGGGGTGCGTTCGGCGCGGCTTGCTTGCCGGTTGGCAAGGGCCGGGCCGTTCAGGCCGGGCTGAGCCCTTGCCAGATCAGACGCACCGAGATCAGCAGCAACGCCCAGGTGATGAGTCGGAAGAACAACCGCTCCGGCAGCACCCGCACCAGCGCCACACCCCCGAACACCGCGAGCGCGGCGGGCACCGCCAGCCAGACCGCGACCGACAGGCTGGCAAGCGAGATCTGGCCAAGAAACCAGTAAGGCACCAGCTTGATCGCGTTTACATAGGCAAAGGCGATGGTCGCCGTGCCCGCAAAGGCCGTCTTCGACAGGCCAAGCGGCTGTACATACACCTGATAAGGCGGGGCACCTGCGTGGCTGACGAAACTGGTGAAACCGGTGATCGTGCCCCAGAACAGCCCCGGTGCCACATGTGCCGGTCGCGGTGCGGCAACCAGGTTCCGCCGCAACAGCGTGGTGACAGCGAACACCAGCCCGATCACCCCCACCAGCAGCGTCACCAGGTTTTCGGGCACCAGGCTTGCCGTGGCCCAACCCAGACCGACGCCAATGGTCATTCCCGCCGCCATGATCGCAATCACGCGCGCGTTCCAGTCGTGGCGATAGGCCCACAGGCCGAACGCGTCCGACACCACATAGATCGGCAGCAAAAGCCCCGCCGCCGCCACGGGCGAAATCATCAGCGACAGGATCGGCACCCCCAGCATACCGACCATCGGCACCCCGCCCTTGCCCATCCCTACGCAGATCGCCGCCACGATGGCCGCCGCCCAGAATGCCCAGTCCATGCCCGGTCCCCTTTGGCCCGTCTGACTATCGCACCGCGCGGCAAAGGCAAGGACCGCCACCTTGCTGCATCGCAGAAACCTTGCGCCGGGGCGCGAAGCACCTTAGGCAATGGCGCATCCTCAAACCCGGAGATGCCCCATGGCCAGACCCAAGATTGCCCTGATCGGTGCCGGTCAGATCGGCGGAACGCTTGCCCATCTTGCCGCACAGAAGGAACTCGGCGACGTCGTGCTGTTCGACATCGCGGATGGCGTGCCGCAGGGCAAGGCGCTGGACATCGCCCAGTCGGGCCCCGCTGCCAAGTTCGATGCCACCATGAAAGGCACCAGCGACTATGCCGACATCGCGGGGGCACAGGTCTGCATCGTCACCGCAGGCGTCGCCCGCAAACCGGGGATGAGCCGGGATGACCTTCTGGGCATCAACCTCAAGGTGATGAAATCGGTGGGTCAGGGGATCGCGGCGCACGCGCCCGACGCCTTTGTCATCTGCATCACCAACCCGCTGGACGCCATGGTCTGGGCGCTGCGCGAATTTTCGGGTCTGCCGCATCACCGCGTGATCGGCATGGCGGGCGTGCTGGATAGCGCCCGCTTCCGGCATTTCCTGTCGCTCGAATTCGGCGTCTCGATGCGCGATGTAACGGCCTTTGTGCTGGGCGGGCACGGCGACACGATGGTGCCGCTGGTGCGCTATTCCACTGTGGCGGGCATCCCGCTGCCCGATCTGGTGACGATGGGCTGGACCACGCAGGAACGCCTTGACGGCATCGTCCAGCGCACCCGCGATGGCGGGGCCGAGATCGTGGGCCTGCTGAAAACCGGGTCGGCCTTCTACGCCCCCGCCGCCAGTGCCATCGAGATGGCGGAAAGTTTCCTCAAGGACCAGAAGCGCTTGTTGCCCTGCGCGGCCTACGCCGACGGGCAGTTCGGGCTGGACGGGCTTTATGTGGGTGTGCCGGTCATCCTTGGGGCCGGGGGGGTCGAGAAGATCGTCGATATCAAGCTGAACCCGGCCGAACAGGCAATGTTCGACAAATCGACCGACGCGGTGCGCGGCCTCTTGGCGGCGTGCAAGGCCATCGACTCGTCGCTGGCCTGAACCGTTACGCGCGTGGGCCCTGCGGCGTCTTGCCCGGGGCCTTCGCGGCTCGGATGATGTCGATTGCGGCGGCGAGCGCAGCCGACCTGTTGAAATCATCAATCTGCAGCGCGTCTTTGGCGTTGAAGGTCAGCGTCAGGTTGCCCCCCGACAACGCATCGGTGTTGGTGCCGCCATCCAGCCGGTCCGCCCCCCCCGCCACCGAACAGCGTATCCGCGCCAGAGCCGCCCAGCAGCGTATCGTGATCGTTGCCGCCTTACATCAAATCGCCGTCCGACCATCCGGACCAGCTGTCGTTTCCGGAACCGCCGTAAACCTTATCGGTGCCCGCCCCGCCATGCGAAAGCGGCCCAAGGGTGAGATCCCAGGGGCAGCTTGCAGTTCCGCAATATGCTCAGGCGATGGTGATCCAGTGCGAAAGGTCGCTCAGGCTTGCGTCCGTGGTGATCAGGATCTTGTCGGTGCCGAAGCTCAGTTGCAGCGACGCGCCCATGTCCTTGCCGAACTTGGCCACGATATCCTCGACGCTGGGAGTGCCGCCGCCCCACAGGCTTGAATCCAGCACCAGCCGGTCGCCCAAGTTTCCGTCGAAATCGGTAACCTTGTCCACACCGCTGCCCTTCATGAACACAAAGCTGTCCGCGCCACGGCCACCCGACAGGATGTCGGCATTGGCGCCGCCTTCCAGCACGTCGTTCCCATCGCCGCCAAACAGCGAATCCGCCCCGGCGTCGCCATACAGTGTATCGTTGCCATCGCCACCGTAGATCGAATCGATGTCCGAACCGCCGAAGACCAGGTCATTCATGTCGCCGCCAGACAGCCAGTCGCGGCCAGATCCGCCATGCAGCACGTCATTTTCACCCGCGCCATACAAGTGGTCGTTGTGGTTGCCGCCCTCCAGCGTGTCATGGCCGCTGCCGCCATACAGCTTGTCGATGCCGTCGCCGCCCGAAAGGCTGTCGTTGCCCGCATCGCCGTAGATGTGATCGCGGCCGACCCCGCCAAAGGCCGCGTCGTTGGCCGATCCGCCGAACAGCGTATCGTTGCCCTCGCCGCCAAACAGCCGGTCGGCATCCGACATGCCTTGCAGAACGTCGTGCCCGGCATCGCCGTACAATTCATCCTTGCCCGAACCGCCATCCAGCGTGTCATTGTCCCAGCCGCCGAACATCGTGTCGGTGCCGCTGCCGCCAAACATCAGGTCGGCACCCTCGCCACCATCCAGCCAGTCGTCGCCCGCATCGCCATACAGCGAATCCGCGTCCGACCCGCCGAACAGCCGGTCATTGTCGTTGCCGCCGTACAGCTTGTCCTTGCCGCTGCCGCCGAACAGCTGATCCTCGCCAACCCCGCCTTCTATGCTGTCATCGCCCGCGTCGCCGTACAGGCTGTCGTGATCCTCGCCACCGAACAGCCGGTCATTGCCCGACCCGCCAAACAACGTGTCGGCATCCAGATCGCCGAACAGATCGTCGTTCCCGGCCCCGCCATAGATCAGATCGGCACTTTCCAGACCAAACACACGGTCATTCCCGGTGCCACCATAGATCAGGTCCGCCAGAAAACTGCCGACAAGCTTGTCGTCCAGACCGGTGCCGGTCAGGATTTTCCAGAGAGATGGTGTGACAGGAACGGCCATCGGAAATCTCCGCTTATTTGTGCATACTCTCATTGGTTAATGAAAGATGAGGGCTGAATTACGGCAGGAATGGCAACAATTTGCGGCCTGCGGGCAGGGTTTTCCTGCGATGCCCGCCTTGTCCCCATGGTTCACGGGGCATAGGGAAAACCTGACATATCCCGGACTTCCTGCATGACGCACCCCACCTCACCCTATCTTATCCCCGGCTTTTACGACCGCGCGCTGGCTGGCGGGCGGCACCGGGAAATTACCGGCGGTTGGTGGGAGGAGACCGGCCGCATCCAGCTTGACCTGCTGCGCGCCGAAGGGATGCGGGCCGACCACCGCCTGCTGGACATCGGCGCGGGCGCCCTGCGGCTGGGACGGCAGGCGGTGCCTTTCCTCGAAGCCGGGAACTATTGGGCAACCGACGCCTCGGGCGCGCTGATGGCGCGGGGGCATGACGTGGAACTGGCGGCAAAGCACCGCCTGCCGCCGTCGCAGCTGATCGAGGATGCCGGTTTCGCCTTTCCCGGCGTGCCCGCGACCATCGACTTTGCCATCGCCTTTGCCGTCTTCACCCATCTGCCCGCGCCTAGCCTCGCCCCAGCCCTGACCCGTATCCGCGCGCGTTTTCCGGCCCTGCAAAAGCTGCTGTTCACGGTATTCCTGGCGCCGCACGGTCACACAGGCCCCCTGCGGCAGCCCCATGGCGCGGTCACCCACCCCGACCGGCCACCCTACCACCGCCCTGCAGTGGATGTGCTGGCCGACGCGATTGCCGCCGGGTTCACCGCCACAATCCGCGATGGCCGTCTGCCGCGCGGTCAGGTGCTGTGTCTGTCACAACCCGCCTGATCGGGCAGAAATACTCTGGCCCGAACCCCATTGCGGCATCCCCTGCCCCGGCGCATGGTGCGGTGATTGATTGAAGGAGCTTTCCCATGCGTGCAGCCTTCCTGGCCCTCGCCCTGACCGCCACCACGGCTTTCGTCACCCCGGCGTTCGCCGACCTTACCCTGTCGTCCGAGATCGCAACCACCGGTCTTGCCGCAACCGAGACACGGTTGGCTGCGCTGCCTGAACCGAAACCCGACGAACTGTTCGCCCTTGCCGGTATCCGGTTCCTGTCGGGGGTCGAGGGTGCCCTGCAACTGCGCTGGCAGACGGGGATGCGCGCCGACTGGTCGGAACTACCGCTGTTGCGCCTGCCGATCCCCGAAAACCCCGCCGCCCGCCCCTTTGCCGCGACCGATATCGTCACCCTGTTCGACCGCGCCGATGCCCGCATGGCCGATGCCCGTGCCGCCCTGACCGCCCTTGGCGACCAGGACTTCGCGCTGGAGATCCGCCTGTCCGATCTGTGGTTCGACATCAACTCCAACGGCACCCGCGAACAGGGTGAAGAAATGGCCGCCATCGCCGGCCTGACGCTGGCCGGAATGGGGCGATTTATTTCTGACCAGCCCTTCGATCCCGTCGTGCGCTTCGACACCGCCGATGCGGCCTGGCTGTCGGCCTATACGCAATTCCTGTCGGCCTTTGCCACCACTGCACTGGCCTTTGACCCTGCCCCCGTGGTCGAACGGGTGATCGCCTCGGCCGCCGCGATGCAGGCGCTGTGGGGCACCACGCCGCCGCCTAATGCGATGGACATGATGTTCGGCCGCCAGGTCGACCGCGCCGCGATGATCCTTCTGGCACTGGCCGAACCGCCCGATCCGGCCCTTGCCCTCAAGGCGCACGGGCACCTT
>Ga0105045_10004292_pt1 | contig 12373 bp, 12 predicted proteins | sample MAT02_FD_78089 | JGI IMG/M metagenome (GOLD analysis project Ga0105045, IMG submission 78089) | Freshwater microbial communities from Lake Fryxell liftoff mats and glacier meltwater in Antarctica - MAT-02 (megahit assembly) | ecosystem: Environmental > Aquatic > Freshwater > Ice > Liftoff... | reverse complement strand
TTCTTCGAACGCTTCGACACCGCCAAATATGGCAGCGAAGGCGCGCCCCTGCACGACCCTTGCGTGATCGCCTACCTGCTGGAACCGTCGCTCTTCACCGGCCGCCACATCAACGTGGAGGTGGAGCTTGCAAGCCCCCTCACCCTCGGCATGACCGTCGCCGACTGGTGGCGCGTGACTTCGCGAGAGCCGAACGCGATGTTCATGGGCGGAGTGGACCGGGACGGGTTCTACCGGCTCCTGACGGAGCGGTTGGGGAGGTTGTGACAGACCCTATCCGCCGTGCGGCTGTGCAGCCCACCACAGCTCCACCGCCAGCGCGACCGCATCCAGGAGGTGGGTTACATCAGACGCCTGTTCATATCTGTAGCCCTGGCGCATCAGCGCAAGATGGTCCTGGTCCGGCTGCTCTGCCTTCACCAAGGCGATGGCGGCGACGGATTCCGCAACCCGACCAGCCTTCGCCAGTGCAGCGGCAAGAAAAAGTCTGCGTCGGCATGACAGGATCGGCAACCGCAGAAAGGCATCGGCAGACTCACTGTAATGCCCCAGCATGAACAGCGCCGTGCCGCGCAACTGCGCATCATAAACCATTCGCAGCGGGCACAGATCCGCAGCTTCGTCCAGGATACGAAGCACCTCGATCGGGCGCCCCCGGAACAGCACGACAACCGCGAGATCGAACAGACAATCGACGCTTGACGGATTCAGTTGCAATCCGAACCGGACATTAGCTTCGGCCGCAATGAAATCTCCGCAAATTGCCTGGTTGTAGCCAAGCCCGGAATGGGTTCGCCCATCAAGCGGCGCAAGTTCCACGGCGCGCTTCGAATACTCAAGCGTTCTTGCAAGAACTTCGGGCGGGGACAGGCCCACTTCGTGCAACGAAAGGTCAGCCCAGGCCATATGGGTCCATGCGAGGGCAAAGTCCGGGTCAGCTTGCACCGCTGCCTGAAAATGGCTCAGGCAGCGCCGGGCCGTGTCGGGGTCGTCGCTGGTCCACAAGGCAAGGCCGCGTGCACGATGGTCGAAGGCCGTGATGCTATTGGTCTGGCCCGCCGTCAGATTCCGGTGGCCTTCAACCTCGATCCCGTTCACGAGATGGCCGATGACCCGGGCCAGCACCTTGTTCCAAGCCGACAGAATTGCATCGCCCGTGCAGTCAAGCGTATCGCGCCAGACTTGCTCCATCGAGTCGGCGTCCGTCAGCGACAACCGCAGTGTCACCTGCCCGTCTTGCGCGTAGGCCGTCCCCTCGATCAGGTAATCCGCCCGCAAAAGCCGCGCGACATTGATCACGTCCTGCCCTTGGCGCATGGCCTCCCGCGCCGACACTGTCGACACGACCCGCAAGGTTCGGTACCGCGTCAGCCCGGCTGCGACATCTTCCGAAAGAGCTTCCATGCGGAGGCTCATCTCATCGCTTTGCGGTCGGTGAGAGAAAGGAATGACCAGCACTCTCGGCAAGGCCGCAGACAGGCCAGAGTGGGGTTCGGCGTCCTGCGAAGGCAAATCCATCAGATAGCCGCGGCCGCGAATGGATTTGACCAGTACCGCTGACCGATCACCGATGGCGTTGCGGACGTCCCGAATGGCCTGGGTCAGCGAATCCTCGGTTACGGTCACATTGGGCCAGACGGAATCAAGCAATTCGTCCTTGGTCAGCACCCGTCCCGCATGGGTCGCAAGCAGCGACAACAACTGAAAGGACTTCGTGCGCAGCGGCACAAGCTTGGCTCCCCGCGTCAGTGTGCCAGCGACCAGATCCAGACTCGTGTCATTCAGGCTGAACTTTGTTTCCTGCCCCTTCAAGAACAACCCCTTGGTCTTGCCATCACCCCGCAAATAGGTGTCAAAAGCGATAGAGCAACATATGCGAAACATATCATCATTTTCCGTAAAGATTCAGCGAAATTTCAGACTAGTCTCCGGGCTTCGGTCTCGGCGTTGCGGCAAGGTGATGACAGGTCAGCAAAGGGTTGGCCGACATTCCCCTTGTAGGAGCAGCATTTCATGTACGTCGGATCTCACTACTCGCAGGCATATTTTCTGTTGTTTGACCTGATCTTTCGCAAGCTGGGGCCGAAGGTCCGCAACGAGGCCGGGGATGAGGGCGATTCCGTTTTCATTGCAGCCGCCAAGGCCTCCGCGCCGTAACGCTTTGGATGAACTTTGGCAGCACTCTGGCCGGCAAGCGTAGGGTGGGGTTTCATCCCACCACCACAGCGCAAAATGGTGCATCGGTCCGGGCATCATCGGTGGGATGGAACCCCACCCTACCGGACTTCAATCGCCACCCCAAATCCCTAACAAACCCCTAACGCCCCCTTCCAACCCCTTGAAATCCCTACACCCCACCCCCCTTGCCCTGCCCGGGACACCCCGGAGTTCCTCGCGGCCTCCTCCTTCACCGGCGCCACCACCACCGAGAACCGGCTCCCCTCGCCCACCACGCTTTCCACCCGCAGCCACCCCCGGTGCCGGCTCACGATGTGCTTCACGATGGCCAGCCCCAGCCCCGTCCCTCCCATCTCGCGCGACCGGTGCGAATCCACCCGGTAGAACCGTTCCGTCAGCCGGGGGATGTGGACCGGGTCGATCCCGTCGCCCTGATCCGCGACCTCTACCCGCACCCCCGGACCCCGGACCGTATCTTCGGGCGACAGCGTGACCCGCACCATTTGCCCTTCGGCGCCGTATTTCAGCGAGTTTTCCAAGAGGTTGGTGAAAACCTGTGTCAACTGGTCTGCGTCGCCCGGCACCGTGGCCCCCTCGCCCGTCAGCAGGAACGTATCGCCCGTCCGGTCGGCAAGGGGGCGCAGGCTGGTGATCACCCCCTCTAGCAAGGGCCGCAGCGCCACGGATTCGCGCGGGCGGACGCGTTCGTTCGCCTCGACCTGCGACAGATGCAGCAGGTCGCGCACCAGCCGGTTCATCCGGCCGGCCTCCTGCTCCATGATGCCAAGGAACATGTCGCGGGCGGCCGGGTCGTCACGGGCAGCGTGGCGCAGGGTCTCGATAAAGCCCATCAGCGCGGTCAGGGGCGTGCGAAGTTCATGGCTGACGTTGGCCACAAAGTCGCGTCGCATCGCGCCGGCCATTTCCGCCTCACTCGAATCCTTGAAGACGCAAAGCACCAGCCCCTCGCCCTGAGCCGATACGGTGACCTGAAACACCTGCTCTTGCCCCTCTCGGCGGGTGGTCATCCGCGCTTCATGCACGCCACCGCTGCTGGACGCCGCGCTAATCGCCTCGAGCACGGCCGGGGTCCGCACGGCCATGGCCGGGTTGCGCCCGACGATCCCGTCGCCCAGCAGTTCGGCGGCCTGCGGATTGCAGCCGGCAACGCGATCTTCGCCAAAGACCAACATGGCTGGCATCGGCAAGCCACGCAGCAGACGGTGCAGCCCATCTTCATCCATCCGATTGCCTCACTTTCACCCTTGATAAATTTTGGCGAACGCGGTCTTGCGTTGCCCCGAATTCGCGTTAACCTTTTCCTTGTGCAGGTGGCGTGAAACTCAACCGGCTTTGGTCCGGACCATGTGTCGGCATCGGCGAAATCCCTTTGAAACAGAAGGCTTTCCCGGCGCCCCACGATGATGGAGGCGCGTAGCGACTATGGCGAAGGCGTTGAGGTGCCTGGTGATCGGCATTCCGGGAGCCATTTTTCCGGAAGGCAATGTTGCCAGGGATGAGGCCGCATCGATCGGTTATGACTCGCTGGCAGGTTACTTCCCCCTGGCACCAAAGCTGGAACTGGTCGTTGCCCCATTGTTCTGCAATGGCTTCGATGCGCTTGAACTGATCGAGGTTCTCGGGACGGCAGGATTTCGCGGTGTTCTTCGGATTGTCGCTCCAAAGCTGCCGAACCGGCAGATCGTGCTGCGGGAATTGCGCGCCCATGCCGTGAAGCAGGGCATCACGCTTGAGCTGGTGGACCAGGACTGAGACCCTCACACCCGGGCCAGGCCCGCGCGAAACCTGTTCGCATTTGCACGGTATCCCGCGGCGGAGGCGAGAAGCCGGTCCTGCGCTTCGGCGTCCAGCATCCGGATCACCCTGCCCGGTACGCCCATGACCAGCGATCCGTCCGGGATCTCCTTGCTTTCGGTGAGCAGGGCTCCGGCCCCGATCAGGCAGCCCCGGCCGATCCTTGCCCCATTCAGCACGGTTGCGCCCATGCCGATCAAAGTGCCGGTGCCGATGGTGCAGCCGTGCAGCATCGCCTTGTGGCCAATAGTGCAGTTGGCGCCGATCACCAATGGATAGCCGATGTCGGTATGAAGGACGCTGTTTTCCTGCACGTTCGTGCCGGCGCCGACCCGGATTTCCTCGTTGTCGCCGCGCAGGGTGGCGCCGAACCATATGGACGTATCAGCTTCCAGCACCACGCGGCCAATGACGTTCGCATCCGGCGCGACCCAGGCGGTGGCGGCGATCAGGGGGACAACGCCGTCGAGGGCATAGATCATCGGGCTTCAAACTCCTCGTTCAGGGTGCGGACGAAGGCGGAAAGCTGCGGTTGGCGGTCGCGGCGCAAGCGTTCTGCGGTCAGGATGGTTCTCAACCGGTCGAAGGTCTGGCCAAGGTCGTCGTTGACCAGCACATAGTCATATTCCGCCCAATGGCTGATCTCGTCCCGGCTTTTCGCCATCCGGGTGCCGATCACCGCCTCACTGTCTTGCGCGCGGCCACGCAGGCGGCGGTCAAGCTCGGCAATCGAGGGCGGCAGGATGAAGATCGACACCACATCGCCGCGCATCGCCTGCTTGATCTGCTGGCCGCCCTGCCAGTCGATGTCAAAGACGGTGTCAGTCCCGGCCTCCATCGCCACTTGCACTGGGCCAAGGGGCGAGCCGTAGAGATTGCCGAACACCTCGGCATGTTCCAGCATTTCGCCGGATTGGACCAAGGATTTAAACGTTTGGCGGTCGCGGAAATAGTATTCGCGACCATCCACTTCACCCGGTCGCGGGCTACGCGTGGTGGCGGATACCGAAAAGCGCATCGTCGGGTCCCAGGCCATCAGCATCTGCGACAAAGTGGATTTACCCGCTCCGGACGGCGAGGAAAGGATCAGGAGAAGCCCGCGCCGTGTCATGGTCTATTCCACATTCTGCACCTGTTCGCGCATCTGATCGATCACGGTTTTCAGGTCAAGGCCGATCCGGGTCAACACCAGCGACTGCGCTTTGGAGCAGAGCGTGTTCGCCTCGCGCATCAGTTCCTGCAACAGAAAATCCAGCTTGCGGCCCATCGGGGCCGGGTCGGCCAGATGTGCACGGGCTGCGGCGACATGTGCGGTCAGGCGGTCCAATTCCTCGGTCACATCGGTTTTCACGGCCAGCAGGGCAAGTTCCTGCGCAAGTCGGGGAGGGTCCACCGCATCGGTAGCGGCAAGGACGCGAGCCACGGCGGCACGCAATGTGTCGGCTTGGGTGGCACAACGGGTTACGGTCTCACGCCGGGCGTCCCGGGTCAGGGTCTCGATCCGGTCAATCTGCGCGCCAATGACGGCGGCAAGGGCGGTGCCTTCGGTGGCGCGCATCGTGGCGAAGTCTGACAACAATGCTGGAAGACCGGCCAGCAGGGCCGCGCGCAGCGGCGTGGTGTCGATGTCCTGCGTGGTCTGATCCAGTACGCCCCGCAGGGTAAGCACATCGGCAGCGGTGGGCTGGCGCAGGGTAACACCGGCAGCCGTGGCAGCAGACTCCACCCCGACGAGGGCCTCAAGCGCCGCCTTCAGGATGGGGCCATTCAGGCGGAATGCAGCAGCCTCACGCCCCTCGTCCTGCGAGACCTTCAGCGTCAGGTTCACGTTGCCCCGGGTGACCGCCTTCTGCAGCTCGGCCCGGATCGCAAGCTCCAGCCCGTCGATCCAGTCGGGCAGGCGCAGGCGCAGATCAAACCCCTTGCCGTTGACGCTGCGCAGGTCCCAGACCCAGGAATATCCTGAACCAGCACCGCGCCGGGCGGCAAAGCCTGTCATCGAGATCATGTGGTCCCCTTCGGCGCTAAGGCCTCATCATTTACCATTTGAATAGAATTTCAGCCGAATCTTCGTGATCCGGGATAAGTTTCTTTTTGGCGCGGGACGATGCCGCGCTGCAAGGGTCATGGCTGCAAATGGGCGGTGCGGGTGATGGAGCTGAAGTTTCTCGAGTTTGGCCGGTTTCGTCCCCGCCGTACCGACCCGGCAGCATTTGCAGGGCCGTCGCAACTGCGTGCCTATTGGGAGGGGCTTCGGCGGGCTGGAGCCGTTCCCGACCGCGCGCAGCTTGATCCGCGCGGCCTGACCGGGGTGCTGGACCGGGTGTTTCTGGCCGAGGCGATCGGGCGCGGACTGGTGCAGGTGCGCATCGCAGGCTCGGCCTTGGCCGAGGTGGCGGGCCTGGACCTGCGCGGCCTGCCGCTGTCGTGCCTGTTCTCTGCCGAAGCGCGCCCCGCGCTGGCCGAAGCCATGCAGCCGGTGATCGAAGGGCGGTCTGTGGTGGTGCTTGACCTTGGGGCAAATCAGGTCTGCCCCGGTCCGGTGGCGCGGCTTGTGCTTTTGCCGCTGGTCGATGGGCCGAACCGGCGGCTGGTGCTGGGTTGTCTTGGCCATGCCGACGGGGCTCTTGGCCCCCGGATAAAGTTTGAGATCCTGCGCCGGCAAGACGAAGGGCTGACCGTCGCGGGTCCGGCCTGCGGCGACGTGCCCCCACCGCCGCCGCCGCCCCAGCGGCAGGCTCCGCATCTTACACTGGTCCACACGCGGATCTGAAACGCAAAAGGCGGCAGGGTTTCCCCCGCCGCATGTTTCGCAAATCCTTCGGACTGCCAGAACGATCAGAGCGCGACGCGGCGCGCAGCCTCACGCTGCGACGACAGTTCCTCCGCCACCAGAAACGCCAGTTCCAGCGACTGGCTGGCATTCAGGCGCGGGTCACAGGCGGTGTGATAGCGGTCAGCAAGGTTTTCGTCGCTGACGGCGCGCAGACCGCCGGTGCATTCGGTCACATCCTGACCCGTCATCTCGAAATGCACACCGCCCGGGACGGTGCCCTCAGCCTTGTGGATCGCAAAGAATTCCCGCACCTCGGTCAGGACCGAGTTGAACGGCCGGGTCTTGTAGCCAGAGGAGGATTTGACCGTATTGCCATGCATGGGGTCGCACGACCAGACGACATTGGCGCCCTCCGACTGGACGGTCCTGATCAGGCGGGGCAGGTGTTCGCCAACCTTGCCCGCGCCGAAACGGGCGATCAGGGTCAGGCGGCCGGCCTCATTTTCCGGGTTCAGCTTGGCCATCAGGACCTTCAGGTCTTCCGCTGTGGTCGTCGGCCCGCATTTCAGGCCAATGGGGTTCAAAATGCCGCGCGCGAATTCAACATGCGCGCCGTCAGGCTGGCGGGTGCGGTCACCGATCCAGATCATGTGGCCAGACCCGGCCACGTTCTGGCCGGTGATCGAATCCACCCGGGCCAACGCCTCTTCATACTCCAGAAGCAACGCCTCGTGGCTGGTGTAGAAGTCGACGCGCGAAAGCTCGTTCGCCGTGTCGCTGTTCACTCCGGCGGCGTTCATGAAGTCCAGCGCGTCCGAGATGCGGTTCGCCATCTCGCGGTATCGTTCAGCCTTGTCATGTTCGGCAAAGCCCAGCGTCCAGGAATGAACCCGGTGAATGTCGGCAAAGCCGCCCGTCGAAAACGCGCGCAGCAAGTTCAGCGAGGCTGCGGCCTGGGTATAGGCCTGCAACATTCGCGCCGGATCGGGCGTGCGGGCTTCGATGGTTGTCTCGAAGCCGTTAATGATGTCGCCCCGGTAGGACGGGTATTCCACGCCGCCAATCACCTCGGTCGGGGCAGAGCGCGGCTTGGCAAACTGGCCGGCCATGCGGCCTACCTTGATCACCGGCACCTTGGCGGCATAGGTCAGCACAACCGCCATCTGCAGCATTACCCGGAAGGTGTCGCGGATGTTGTCGGCTGAAAACTCGGCAAAGCTTTCGGCGCAGTCGCCGCCTTGCAAAAGGAACGCCTTGCCCTCGGCCGCCAGTGCCAGCTGCTTTTTCAGCCGTCGCGCTTCGCCGGCAAAGACTAGCGGCGGATACTTGGCCAGTTGGGCCTCAACCGCTGACAAGGCACCCTGGTCGGGATAATCCGGCATCTGGACCCGCGGTTTCGCGCGCCATGCGGCTTTCGTCCATCCCTTGGTCATCGTCACTCTCCGGCTCAACAGGCAGATCGGCCAGCGGTATAGCCCTCCGTTTCCGCCTTGCAAAGGGCGATTGGGCGAAAACCGCACGCTTCGGCCCTTGCGGCGGGAAGGAATTTCGGTTTCGGTGACCTGCAAACGACATGAACAGGTCGCAGACATGACCCTCCCACCCCGCAAAGCCACCCAGACCACAAAAGCCGACACGCCCCGCCGCTTTGTGTTCCTTCTTCTCGACCGCTTCACGATGATGAATTTCGCCGGCGCGGTTGAACCGTTGAGGCTGGCAAACCACGTCGCGGGTGAACAGCTTTACGCCTGGGCGCTGTGCGGCGAGGGTACGGAAAAGACCTGCTCCAATGGTGCAACCTTCCGGCTCGATCTGGGGCTGGACGAGATGGAGCGCGATGACACCGTTCTGGTCTGCGGCGGCGTTGATATCCAGAAGACCACGACCAAGGGCGTGATCGGCTGGCTGCGGCGCGAGGCGCGACGGGGGATCACCATTGGCGGGCTTTGCACCGGGGCGCATACGCTGGCCAAGGCGGGGCTTCTGGATGGTAAGAAAGCGACGATCCACTGGGAAAACCAGGATGGTTTCGCCGAGGAGTTTGAGGATGTGAAGCTGACCAAGTCGGTTTATGTCATGGACGGCAACCGCTGGACGACAGCGGGGGGGATTTCGTCCATCGACCTGATGCTGCGGATCATCGCCGCCGACCATGGCGAGGATCTGGCCAACACCGTGGCCGACCAGCTGATATATTCCACAATCCGCACAGATCAGGACACCCAGCGCCTGTCGATCCCCACGCGGATCGGGGTGCGGCACCCGAAGCTGAGCCAGGTCATCCAGATGATGGAAGGCAACATCGAAGACCCGATGTCCCCCGCCGATCTGGCCGAGGAGGTGGGCATGTCCACCCGCCAGCTGGAACGCCTGTTCCGCCGCTATCTGAACCGCAGCCCGAAGCGTTATTACATGGAGTTGCGGCTGCAGAAGGCGCGCAATCTGCTGATGCAGACGGATATGAGCGTGATCAACGTGGCCCTTGCCTGCGGCTTTGCATCGCCGTCGCATTTCTCGAAATGCTACCGCAGCCACTACAACACCACGCCCTATCGTGAACGGGGCACCCAAGGCATGCCGGGGCTGGTTCCCGTTCGGCTATCGATCTGACGCCTTACGGCGCCAACCGATAGGCCGCACCGTCGGTGACTGACAAAAACCAGATCGACCCGTCCGGGGCTTCTGTCACATCACGGACACGCCCGGTCCGGGGCGACGCGATGCGCTCTTCGGCAAAGCCGATTTCGGTCGGTCTGTCGACGTCAAGCCGGCCCAGAAAATCACTGTTGAGCGAACCGAACAGGATATCCCCGCGCCAGTCCGGCATCAGGGCACCTGAATAGACCAGAAGCCCCGACGGCGCGATGGACGGGTCCCAGTAGTGCAAGGGCTGTTCGGTGCCGGGAAGGCTTGTACCAAGCCCGATCTTGCGCCCGTTGTAATTGACGCCGTAGGCAACGACTGGCCAGCCGTAGTTGCCGCCTTCGACCGGGGCGTTCAACTCGTCCCCCCCCTTCGCCCCATGTTCCACCGTCAACAGGCGGCCGGCCAGGTCGAGCGTCGCCCCCTGCTGGTTGCGATGGCCCATCGAGTAGACGCCGGGCAGCGCGCCTTGCAGCGCGGTTGCGGGTGTGCCGTCGCGGTTGAGATGGATCACCTTGCCTTCGCCGCGCATCGGCAGTTGTGCCTGCATCCCCGAAGGACCGGTGCCACGGTCGCCGATGGTCAAGAACACGCTACCATCCGCCGCTTCCACGATCCGCGACCCGAAATGCCTGCCATCATCCGACCCGTGGGGCATGGCAAACAAGGTGGCAAAGCCTTCCAATGTGGTGCCGTCGGCGGAAAGTAAGCCCTTGCCAATTGCCGTTCCGCCGCCGCCGTCCATCGGTTGGGCAAAGCTGAGCCAGACTTCACGCGTATCGGCAAAGTCGTCCGGGATCATCACATCAAGCAGGCCACCCTGCCCGTCGACGAACAGATCTGGCAAACCCGATACAAGGTGCGGATCTGCCCCGGGGGCGGCGAAATGTTTCAGCCGCCCGTCGCGTTCGGTGATCAGAAACCCAGCATCGGGCAGAAAGCCGATGGCCCAGGGCTCGACCAGACCTTCGGCTACGGGGCTGATCTGCAAGGTCCCGGCAGAGGTTTCGACAGCATCCGAAGCCCACCCCACCCCTGCACCAAGACCAAGCGCCAGCAGGCACACCCCAAACCGCTGACCAACCTGCTGCATGACGTCCTCCATGATCGCTTGCAGCAAGATAGCGTAGCCAGACGGCCACTTCCACCCACGCCGCCTCACAGGGCTGTATTCACCTTTAGATCGGCGATTTTTCTGCCCTCAAACTGCTTTTCTTTTTGAATGCGGGTCTCTAGGGTCGCGAGCAGTATCGCTATCCAACTAGGGAGATAAAAATGAAAAAACTGCTTCTCGCGACCGTGGCCTCGGCGGCCCTGGCGGGCGCTGCTTCTGCGGAAGAAGTCAAACTGGGCATCTTCATCGGCTTCACAGGCCCGATCGAATCGCTGACCGGCCACATGGCGGCGGCGGCTGACCTGGCGATGAAAGAGGCGTCGGATTCGGGCAAGTTCATGGACGGCTCAACCGTCGTGGGCGTGCGCGCCGACAGCACCTGTGCCATCGACACCGCGGCGGGCACGGCAGCTGCCGAACGCCTGATCACGGCGGAAGGCATCAAGGGGATGATCGGCGGCGACTGTTCCGGCATCACCGGTGCCGTGCTGCAGAACGTGGCGCGTCCGAACGGGATGGTCATGATCTCGCCCTCGGCAACCTCGCCCGCACTCAGCTCGGCCGAAGATGACGGCCTGTTCTTCCGCACCGCTCCTTCGGACGCGCGGGAAGGCGAAGTCATGGCCGACATCCTGACCGAAAAGGGGATTAAGTCGATTGCCCTGACCTACACCAACAACGACTACGGCAAGGGTCTGGCCGAAGCGATTGCCTCTGCCTTCGTGGCCAAGGGCGGTACCATTACCATCAACGCCGCGCACGAAGACGGCAAGGCCGACTATTCGGCCGAAGTTGCGGCTTTGGCCTCGGCCGGCGGTGACCTTCTGGTCGTCGCGGGTTATCTCGACCAGGGCGGCAAGGGCATCATCCAGGCATCGCTCGATTCCGGCGCTTACAGCCAGTTCGGCCTGCCGGGCGGCATGGTGGGAGACACCCTGCCGGCAGCCATCGGCCCCGCGCTGGACGGCTCCTACGGCCAGGTGGCACAGTCCGACTCTGCTGGTGCGGCTATCCTGACGGAAATGGGCAAGACCAATTCGGTGCCGTTCGACGCGACCTCGCCCTATTCGATGGAGTCTTATGACGCTGCTGCCTTGATCATCCTTGCAATGCAGGCTGCCGGGTCGACCGATCCGCAGGTCTACAAGGACAAGATTCTGGAAATCGCAAACGGCCCCGCTGACGGGTCGGGCGTGAAGATCCTTCCGGGTGAAATCGGCAAGGCGCTGGAGCTGATCGCTGCAGGCACCGCCATCGACTATGACGGCGCTTCGGGCGTCATGCTGATTGGGGCGGGCGAAAGTGCCGGTCGCTACAAGCAGTTCGAAGTCAAGGGCGGCGTCTACGAGACTATCCAGTTCCGTTGATCCGGGTTTCCGGTTGACACACCGCAACGGCCCGGGCATCCCCCGGGCCGTTGCACAAGTACCTGCCCGCCAGTTGGGGAACACAAGGCAGGACTCAAGGGGAAATGGATGATCGTTGTCGAAGACCTTCACCGGCATTTCGGGGGCTTTCGCGCTGTCGATGGGGCATCTCTGAAGATCGAGACCGGGTCGATCACCGGACTGATCGGGCCTAACGGGGCGGGCAAGACCACGCTGTTCAACGTCATCGCCGGCCGCCTGCCGCCCACCTCGGGCCGGGTGCTGATGGACGGCGAAGACATCACCGGTCTGCCGCCGCATGTGCTGTTCCGCAAGGGCCTGTTGCGCACCTTTCAGATCGCGCATGAGTTCGGCAGCATGACCGTGCGCGAGAACCTGATGATGGTGCCACCGAACCAGTCCGGCGAGGCGATCTGGAACACATGGTTCGCCCGCAGCCGGGTGGCGGAGGAGGAACGC
>Ga0105045_10004290_pt1 | contig 12375 bp, 9 predicted proteins | sample MAT02_FD_78089 | JGI IMG/M metagenome (GOLD analysis project Ga0105045, IMG submission 78089) | Freshwater microbial communities from Lake Fryxell liftoff mats and glacier meltwater in Antarctica - MAT-02 (megahit assembly) | ecosystem: Environmental > Aquatic > Freshwater > Ice > Liftoff... | reverse complement strand
CTTAAGTTGGTGGCATTGGATTCACGCCGACCGCTCATAAACCGCACGCAATGCGCACCCAAGAATCCGCGATGTTCCCTTCGTAAAGCTTGCTCAACGCAAGATACGATGTCGTCATTCGCGGATTGATTTCGAATACGCGATCGTCACTTCCATCTTCAGCGGAACCCAAAATCAGATCGACACCGATGTAACCCTGCAAGCCCTCCACGCAGGCAATCGCACGCATTCCAAGGTTGAGCACGCGTGCCGCCAACTCCGGCGCGATGGGCACCTCGGCACCGAGATAATGGAATCGTCCATCGCTCGACATGGTTTGAAATGTCGGCAGAAGTGGCAGCGTTTGCTTCGGCCCCATGAGGAACGCAATGCTCGCCGCTTGCCCCGGAACGTACTCTTGCAGCAGCATTTCGCCTGTATATTCCGCTCTTGCAGCTTCGAAAAAATGTTCAAAATCGGTTTGTGAGTGACAGAGGTATGTCGCGGTGGAACCGGCTCCATCAATCGGCTTCAACACGGCGGGCCAATGGCGGTTCGCCCATTCGCGGGCGAGTGTCGTCGTGGGTGTTGGTACCGCGTGTTGCAGCCAGTGACAGGCCATTGTCAGCTTGTTTTGCGTGAGTCGAATAGCATCGAGCGTGGGGCCAAGTCGGTTCTTCGTCTCTGCCCATTCCGCGCGATCGAGCAAGATATTGTCGAACTCGGGAGCAATCAGCAATGCGGCATCGGCTTGGGGAATTGCTTGAAGAAATGCCTCGCGTTCGTCCTCGGCATCGCGGATTTCAAAAGTCGCAACGGTGTAACCTGCCCGAACCAAATCGTGCCAGACCGCATCGTGCATCATGCGGCCTTCACGATAGAGTGCATGTAGCGGATCGTCTTCGGCTTTGCCGAGGCCGATTGCGCAGCAGTATTCGTAAAGCAGAATCGTGCGGGGCAGGGCGGGGTGGTTCACGCAATGGCACCTTCGATCACTTCGCCAGCCACGTCGGTCAGGCGCTCATCGCGGCCGTTGTGGCGCGTCGTCAGGAGTTCGTGATCGAGGCCAAGCAGATGCAGAATCGTGGCGTGAAAGTCGTTCACGGAAACACGATCTTTGATGCCATTCAACCCGAATTCATCAGTCTCGCCGATGCTGGTTCCACCCTTGCTGCCGCCGCCCGCGAACCACATCGTGTAGCCGAGCGGGTTGTGATCGCGCCCGCGTGTGCCCTGGCTATTCGGCGTTCGGCCAAACTCGGAACACCAGACCACGAGCGTATCTTTGAGTAGCCCGCGTTGCTTCAAATCTGCCAGGAGCGCCGCGATCGGTTGATCGACGTGCCCGCACATCTTTTCGTGGTTGCTATTCAGGTCGTCGTGGGCATCCCATTGCATACTGAGCGGTCCGCCGCCGCTGTAAACTTGCACGAATCGTACGCCACGTTCGACGAGCCGCCGCGCGAGCAATAACCGCGAGCCGAAGTCTTGCGTCGATTTATTATCGAGGCCGTAGAGCTTGTGCGTCTCTTTGGTTTCTTGCGAGAGATTGACTGCATCGGGGGCGTGCTTCTGCATCTTAAACGCGAGTTCGTAACTGCTGATGCGGGCTTGCAGATCAGTATCGTTCGCGGGCAGATTCATCTCGTTGAGTTTCTTCACGAGGTCGAAGGTGCGCGCGTTTTGTTCGGGTGAAACACCAGCAGGGGGTTTCACATTTTGAATCGGGTTCGGCCCTTTGCGGAAGAGCGTACCTTGATAAACAGCAGGCAAATACGATGCGCCCCAGCAGGGGGCACCGCCTTCGGAAACGCCCTCCGGTTGTGGCATCACGCAGTACGCGGGCAGGTTCTCGTTCTCCGAGCCGAGACCGTATGTCACCCAGGAACCGAGCGACGGGTGGCCCATGAGCGTTCGGCCTGTATGCAGTTCATAAATCGCCGGCGCGTGAATGGTCGAGTGGCCCCAGCAGGCTTTGAGGAAGCAAATATCGTCCACGTGCTTCGCCAGGTGCGGCATCAAGTCCGAGACCCATTGGCCCGATTCGCCGTGCTTCTGGAACTTCCTCGTACTCGCCAGAATCACTTCTTTGCCGCTCGTGAATTGGCTCTTCGGTTGGCCGGTGTTCGCGGGAAGTGGCTTGCCCGCCATCTTGTTCAACGTCGGTTTCGGATCGAACAAATCCATTTGGCTCGGTCCACCGACCATGAACATGAAGATGATGTTCTTGGCCTTCGCTGCGAAATGGGGCTTCTTCGCACTCAGCGGATTCCCACGGCCAGCGGCTTTTTCCGCAGCTACGGTTTGTTGCTGCGTGAGCCAGTTGAGCGCGATGCCGCCCATGCCGCCACCAGCAGAGTAGAGAAAGTCTCGGCGGCTGCGAGCCATCGGAATATGCGCGTTCATTGAAGTTTCTCCTAGGACAAAACCTCCGCGGACTCACGTCCGCGGCTCTGACTTCTTCACGTCCGCCGCTTTTATTTTTTGGCTTTCGCATCGAGTTCATTTAACTTCAAGCGCACACTCATGATGTATGGCGATTCGCCTTGGCTCCAGTGGCCGTAGGTCGTCGTGACGATAGTGCCATCGGGGAGGATCTCTACGCCGGGGTAGGCACAATCGGCGCTCTTAGTGTTCTTCATCAGTCGAACGCGATATTGCCCTTCTTTGCCATCGCGGATGTCGTCGTACTTGCCGACCCACGCGACCCAATCACCCTTCGTCGCAGATTCCAAAGTGGTATCGCGGAAGCTGATGAAGAGTCGGCCATCCGGCGAGTAGACGGCAGTATGCCGATCGCCGGTGAGCGAGCCGGGGAGTTCGCGTGGCTTCGTCCAGGTCTTGCCTTCGTCGTCCGAAAAGATCACACACGAGTTATGCTTGCGGGTATTCTCGCGTAGTAGCACCGCGAGTTGTTTGCCATCCGGTGATCGAACCACGCCGGGTTCGCACAAGTGATATTCGGAATCTTGTGTGATGACTTCTGGTTGGCCCCATGTCAGGCCGCCATCCGTTGAGAGCGTTTGGTACAGTTTGAACAAGACGGGCTTGGCGAGTTTGCGTTCCGAGGGGTTCTTGGGAAAGTATCGGCCATCATCGTGGAACATGGCGATGTAATTGCCGAGTGCGGTCTTGATCGGGAAGACGCAACCCATCGCGACGATGCCGCCGTATTCACCAATCGGTTCCAGTTCGCTCCAGGTTTTCCCATCGTCATCGGAGACGGCTTTGCGAATCGGGTACATGCCCGAGAACAGCACGAGCCTCTTGGTTCCCTTTGCATCAATGACGCGATGAATCGTTGGCGTTTCCAGCGATGTCGCCCAACTTTTCGGCGTGGGGAGTCGTTCGCTCCAGGTCTTGCCGCCATCGTTGCTACGCTTCATGATGATCGCGCCGCGGCCATGTCCCTTGGGGTAAACCGCGATCATGGTTTTCCCATCTTCGAGCAGCACGGTGGTCGGGTGGCCCAAATACTGCCCCGCTTCGTGATCGACAACCACTTGGCGATAACGCTGATCGGCGAGATCAATCAGCGGAATACTGTAACCGCGTTTCGGCGGTTCCGCAGCAATGCCGATGCTGATGAAACCGAAAAGCAATGCAAGCAGCAGCAGGGAGAAGCGGGGCATGTTCGAGTCTCAAAGGGAAGCAGTGGGGAGAGTGATTACGAAACTAGCGCATTGCCGAAGCGATGGCGAAGCCATTGTAATCGGCCTGCGGAGATCATGTTGCCCGTCAGGCGTAAACTTGTGAGTTGAGTCAGCCATTCCGATTCCGCGAGTTCCTCGGCCCCGCGATCGCCGATGCCACAAAAGCTGAGATCGAGTTCGTTCACTTCGGGGAAAGTGGGAGTCGCGCGAAGAAGTGAAACTCCGTCATCGCCGAAGTTGGCATCGGCAATTCTCAATCGCTTGAGCCGAGGAAATGGGCCATAGCGCACGAGAGCAGTCACGAGTAATGGCCCGACGGAAAGCGGGCAGCGAATCTGTAAATCGCTGAGCGGAAGTGTGAGCGGTGGCGGGTGGTACGCGAGCCATTCCGGGTCGAGCGAATCGACATAAACGGAAAGCACTTCGACAGGATCGCGCAGAATATGATCGCGTGTCGCTTCGAGTAGTTCACGCAACGAGCATTCAATCCGGTAAACGAAGCCTCGGCGAAAGATAGCGTGCGATTGCAGTTGTTCCGGAAGTTCCTGTCGCCAATCGTATTCATGTTCGCGGAGGAGTTCGTACTCGCGCCAGCTCAGTTGCCGGGCTTCACGGTCGTTGCTGGCACTGCGGAATCGCTCGATTTGAATGCGAATGAATTCCGCGCGAGCAGAATCGCCCTGTTCCTCGATCCAATCGGCATAGACCAGTCGGGCTAAGTCGTCGTTGGGATTGGTGCAGATCGCGTTGAGAAATGCGATTTGGTCGGAGGACACGGCGGAACTCTACAGGTTATGGTAAGCCGTGCGAAGAGAGCACACGGCAAGATGTTGTTCAAGATTGCGGGAGATACACCCTCGGCAGACTCACGTCTGCCGCTTAGTGTAGCATCGTTTCTCGTTCGCTCACTTAGTCGTCACATCGAGTTCTGCGGCTTGAGCAATGGCAGCAGTGGTGTCGTCTTGGATCAGGACGATCACCTTGATTTTCTTCATGTTCATCGGGCGATCCTGATTCGGGAATGGGCGATCAGCCGCAAATTCATCGAGGTACTTCGTGAGGTCTTTTCGCACATCGTCGAGCGAAATCGAAGCCGTGAATGCACCATCCTTGAGTTCCTTCAACACGACACCATCTTTCTTGCCGAACTGTGAGCGCACAACGTGATGGTGCAATCGTAATGCATTTCCACCAACATAACGTACTTCTTCTTCGACCAACAAGACGCGCAGCATTTGATCGGCATCGGGCTTGTCTTTCATTTCAACTTTGATGAAAGCTGTCACCTTCTCGCCGACCCGCTCCGCGGTGCCCGTGATGGTGTATGGGCTTTTGTCTTTCAAGATGGAATCAATTTCCTCTTTGTACTGTTCATATTTTTTTTCTGAGTTCCCCATGCCGCCACCACCGCCTGCTTTCACGCTGCCGTTGAAAATGCTGGTCGGTGTGCCACGCACACCATTTGCGAATTTGTCTCGGTAGAAGTCCCAGCGTGCGATCGAATCGGGGTTCGTGAGCGGATCGGGGCCGGGAATGTGCATGTGGTATTGCAGCAGCACCAAGTCTTTGTGCGAGTAGGCTTTGCCGAGAGCATCGAACGCGACATCGGCGGCCACGCACGGCGGGCACTGCGCGCCGGTGAAGAGTTCCAGCACAGCAACTTTGTTCAATTCGCCTTCTTTTCGAGGTGCAACAGGCGCAGGCTTGAACGGCGGAACCGTCTTGCGGTATTCATCGTCCGCTTGCGAATCGAGTTTGTCGAGTTTCGCGAGCGTGGCTTTGGCTTCGTCTTTCTTGCCCGCTTTTTCTTGGGCCATTGCCAGCGACTTGTACATGCGAATTTGCGTAGCGGCAGGGGCTTTCTCGTATTTCTTCAACGCTTTCTCTAAAAGTTCGATGCTGGACTTGCTGAAGACCTCTTGAGCAGACATCACTTCAGCAACCTTCAACAGTGCATCTTGCTCGAAGCGCGGGCCGTGCGACTTGGCAAACGTCACCGCCTGTTCGGCGAATTCTTTGCCGTCCTCGGTTTTCAACTTGGCTTTCGCGGCCATGCCGAGCAAATCGAGCGTGCCGAAGTAACCTTCAGCGCTATTCTTTTCCGTTGCGACTGCCTTGGCGAGCATGGCAGGGATTTTCTCATCGGCTTCCTTATCTGCCGCCTTGGCTTCATCGAGAAGTTCTTTCTTCTTGTCGGCATCTTTTTCGACGCGGGCCTTGGATCGCAATACTTGTGATGCGGAACGGATCTTGGAAATCTCTTGGAATGCTTCGGGCAACTTCACGGGCAACGCGCTATTCTTCGGAGTCAATTCGTCGTCTTCGGTTGCAACTAGCATGCCCATGAACAGTCGGCTATCATCGCCGAGGTTCCCACGGATCTTCTTGGCATCCTTGGCATCGAGAATGCCTTCAAATATGAGCTTCGCTGGTCCGTCCAAGTTGAATGTGAACGTCGTGCCGTCGATCTTGAGGTTGGAGGTACTCCAATCCGATCGACCACCGGCTACCGTTTTCAGGGTCGTCTTGCCATCTTTCGTTTCCGTTTTGAGAATTGCCAAGCGACTTTCGCCCGAGGCCATTGTGGGGCGATAAGCCAGAAACCAATTGCCATCGGGGATCGAGGGCTTCTCATCGGCCAACGAAAACGGGGTCAACATCATCGTTGCCGCGAGGGCCGACAACATCAAACGCATACGAAGCATAGTTGCCTCTCTCAAGATGTGAAATCAAGAAATACCCAGTGAGTGCTCACTAGGAACAAGTGGATATCCTAAACATATTCCGCTTCACAGCAAATGAGAATCGCCCAAGAGAGTCGGAACAAAGATGGACGGTTGCCGAGAAGATCGTCGCCATTTCTAGCTACATCAGGAATGTCTTGCCATATTTCGCATATCGTGGATGATGAAATAGCTGATCGTTTGGCCTCCGCAAAATTCGCACAAATTCAAGCACTATATTTCCAACCAATCCCATTCCGATTCTGCAGCGTGATCCCATGCAGCTCTCGAACGATGGCGATCGCGAAGATCCTGCAGAATCACTCCGAGTACGGATTCGTGGGAATGAGGTTCGCGTTGAGATCATTCACCATGCAGAAGACGCGATGATGAGAAGGCGAATTAGTTTGCAGGATGTGCTAGAGACCCTTCAACACCCCAGCCAAAGAAACCTGGAGGCAGACGAAGGAAAGAAAAGAGTTTTTTCGGGAGTGCCCCGACCGTGGGCGAACACTGAATGTCGTCTATGTAGAATCGGCCGATGGGACAATCATTGTTATCACCGCATACCTCAGCTAGTGACACCATAGCCGAATTAAACTCAGAAGGCATCAATATAGGCAATCTCAGCTTTAGGGTGAATGTCTCGATCGACCCAGAAACGGGTTCGCCGCGAGCCGCTTACATGCAAATCCGCGTCGGCTTCGCAGAGACGACACGCGAACTTATTCCCGGCAAGGCGTTCGCCGACTATTCTGAAACCGGCGACTTGCTCGGCATCGAGTTCCTCGCCCCGTGCGCTTCGATTGAAGTCCTCGACAAGCTTTCGCCTAGCGAGCCGCAAGCCCGTGTTGCGATTCCTCCAGGGTTCCGTCCCATTCGATATGGTGCGCTAATGAGCGTTGCCGAAGACGACTTGTTCGACTCGAAGGCAGTGCTTGCCGTCGTACCCGTTCCAGCTATTTACCAGTCGCACGATTCTTGAAGACGAAGAACCTCATGCCACTCCGGAAGATGGATCGAGAAGTAGACGGTGCTTGAGCCAAGGTGTCTCGGGTTTGTTTTCCGAATCAGCAGTCCCAAGAGAAGATCGTAACGAGCGAATAAATTGCCTTTGCAACGATACCTCGAAACTGGATATGATACCCTTTCACATATACGGCTCGATGGTGTGGCAACACGCCCCTTTCACGAACACCTCGCCGCCGCGCGGGAGAGAATCATGGCGAACGTCCGGTTCAATGTCGATTGCCCAAGTTGCGAAGTGCCTATTACGGTACGCAGCGATGCATCGGTGGGGAAGAAAATTGAATGCCCCAAATGCAAGTTCCGATTCGTCTGCCCGGCACCCGCCGATCTCGATGACGATGATGATGCCCCACCCGTGAAGGCGAAGAAAGGCAATAAGCCCGAGAAGGCCGCCGATGGGAAGGCTCCGAAATCAAAAGATTCCAAGGCCGATGCGAAAACCGACCCCAAACCCGGCAAGAAGGTCAAAGGCAAAAAGGACAAAGAAAAGAAAGGTAATTCCAAAGTTCTCGTCGGTGTGCTGATCGGGGTATTGGCACTCGGTGCTCTCGGCATCGGGGCCAACATGGTACTCGTGGACGACGATAAACCTGTCGCGAACAACAATCCGCCCACTCAGAACAAGCCGAATATTCCGGCAGGCCCAGGAACACCAGCTGGCCCCGGCGGCCCAGGAACTCCCGGCGGCCCAGGTACGCCAGAAGGTCCTGGTGGCCCTGGTACTCCCGGTGGCCCGATGATCCCTGGTGGCCCGGGAACTCCTGAAGGACCTGGCGGCCCGATGACACCGGGTGGCCCCATGGCACCTGCCGTACCGAAAGTTCGTCCTTTTGAAAGTGGCCGAGACATTACTAATCTGCTGCCAAACGAGACGCAATCGGTCTGGTATCTCCGGTTCGATGAGCTTACACGCACCCCATTGATGTCTGCATTCTTCGATCAGGCCACGCGCGATCTGTTCCGCACTTCCATGACGTTTGAAGTCAGCGAAGTCGATCGCATGATTCACTGCAACGTGACGCACGATCAACTTCCGTTCGCCATCATTCGGACGAAAAATGCACTCGATGACAACCGCATCCTGGGGCGAATGAATCTCGAACGCATCAACAATGGCAAAATCAAGGACCGCGAATTCTTCCTGGTGAAATCGAATGCGTTCATGTTGGCAATGAGCCGAGCTTTCAATGTCGACTCCGTGTTCGGAGTGAAGCCTCAACCCGCGATGAAAAAACCTAAAGCGGAAACACCATTAGCCGTTTGCATTTATGATGCGCGGACACTTGTGATTGCCGATCGCGATGTTATGGTCGGCTACTTGAATGACTTGAAAGACGATGGCTATCCGCCATTCAAGAGCGACCTGGTTCAGCCCGAACCCGCACCGATGCCAATGGGGCCAGGCGAAATGGGGCCGATGGGACCAGGCGGACCGATACCCATGCCGATGCCGATGGGGCCAGGTGGACTTATCCCGATGCCGACGGGGCCAGGCGGACCGATGCCAATGCCGATGGGGCCGGGTGGACCCGGGACAGCTCCTCCGCCCCCACGACGCAATCCGAACTCCAACCCGACGTTTCGCACCATTGAGCCGAAAATTAAGAAGGCATTGAATGAACTCGATGACGAAACCAAAGATGCCCCTGCGGCAATCTTCGCTATGAGTGTCGATCAGCGTGCGATCAACGAACTTGACCTGCGCCGCGTGCTGCCATTCGGCAGCGACAAGGTTCTGAGTTTGGCAAATCAAGTGAAAATCTTTGGTCTGAGCATTAACAAGTTCACACGCGAGAAGATGCAACTGAATGGCTACATGGAATATGTTTCCAACGATGAAGCCAAGAAGTCCGTCACGGAAACAATCTCGCCGGTGTTGCTACTCTCGAATTTGATTTATCAACCGTTTACGGGCACATACCTTCAGGTTCGGGACGGTTCGAATACCAACGGCTCCGACCCTATGGGGCCTGGTGGCATGTACCCCGGCTCAGGTGAAGGCCCGGGCGGAATGTTCCCCGGACCCGGTGGCCCCGGCCCTGTCAGCCCCGGCCCTGGCCCTGGGAGGTTACCCGGTCGTGAAGGTTCCGGTGGTAAGAGCGCCCGTGGCCCGAAACTCCCACAAGGTGAAAACGCTACTGCTCCCATGCCAGGATTCCCTGGCCCTGGCTCTGCCCCTGGCCCTGGCTTCCCCGGTCCTGGTGAAGGCCCCGGTGGACCGGGCTTTCCTGGTGGTCCCGGCTTCCCCGGTGGACCGAACCCCAATACACCACAAGGTTCCTATGTCAACATCCGCACCGTGGATACGGTCGTTCACCTCGAAGCACACCTCATCTGGCGCGAGGAAAAATGGCCGACATCAATCCTCGTGGGCATGAATCGCCTCTTTGGGCAAATGAAAGGTCGCATGTCGGTTCTTTCCGGTGAAACGGATTGGTTCAACCTCGCGGCATCGTTCCCGAAAGTCATTCGAGATCGTGGACAATTCCCGCGTGGCACTCTTGAGCGCGATGCACGTGCAGAACGCTACGGCCTGCCATTCCCACCCGAACAACGCGTGAGCTTCTTGGCAGAATTGTTGCCCTACCTCGGCCGTGGATCGGTTCGCACCGCGATTCAAGAAAAGAAGTTCGCTTGGTACGATAAAGAGAACCTGAGCGCTGCTGAAACTTGGATTCCGGAATTCTTGGTGCCGACTTACGATCAATCGTCTTGGCGCGCCCGACATGAATTGGCTCCCGAAGCTACGCTGGGTGCTACGAATTACGTCGGCATTGCGGGCCTGGGGCGCGATGCGGCACGATACGATCCGAATGATCCCGATGCGAAGAAGAAAGTCGGCATGGTGGGCTACGATTGGTTGTCCAAACCCGAAGATGTCACCGATGGATTATCTAATACCATATACATGATCCAAGTACCGCCCGGTTTGCAACGCCCCTGGATTGCGGGCGGCGGTGCAACCGTCGTTGGGATTGATGATTCTGGCGGTGATCCGTTCCAAGAGTTCGTTTCGCGGATGCCCGATGGGAAGCGCGGCACGCACGTTCTGATGGGTGATGGCTCGGTGCGTTGGGTGAAAGAAGGGATCGACCCCAAGACCTTCCGCGCCATGACAACCCGCGCCGGTGGCGAAAGCTTGGATGCCCTCGACACGCTCGCACCCGTACTGAAAGCGAAACGAACCGGCGATACCCCCGAACTCAAGACCGACCCAATGCCCGCACCCATGCCCGTGACACCCAAGGAACCGGTTGCACCTGCACCGGAGCCGAAGAAAGAGGATGTCGAGAAATAATTAGGCTTCATTCTCGAAATACGGACCGGATCAAAGATTAACCGTCAGATAGCCGATAACTTGCCGTGGCAACATGCGGGAACTCCTGCAATTGTTCCACGGCATTTTCTTTCATACTCACGAGATGCGGAATCATGGAGTTGTTGCAATCGCCGGTGAAATCGATTCTTAAAGCCGGTGTCCAAGTCGTTCAAAACGGCAACGTTTATCAAGATGCCAATTGGACTTCGGCAGGTGTCACGGCACAATTTATCGACGATGCCGATTCCTACCACGAACATTATTTCAATCGCGTGGACTTCCTGGAACTGGTTGGCCGAATGCTCACCTGTGGGCAAGTCGATCTCACTCGCTCGCTTCGCGTGCTCGATATTGGTTCCGGCGGTGGCAGTTCGGTTTTTGCCGCACTCAAATTACTTCCGAATAGCCACGTCATCGCTTCGGATATCTCACCGCAGTTGTTAGCGAAACTCGTTGCAATTGCTGCGACTCAGGAGTCGATGCGCAATCGCGTGAGTACTTATTGTTTCGATCTCCACGTTCCATTTTTTGAAGTGGGTACGTTTGATATTGTTCTCGGGTGCGCGATTCTCCATCACCTGGTCGATCCGCATCAGGCGTTGAAACATGTGATCGAGGCGTTGAAGCCGGGTGGCAAGATTATCATGGTCGAACCTCTCGAAGCAGGGAGTTTATTCAACTGCTTTGTGTATGACACGATCATCGAAATCGAACGCAAGCAGGGAACTGCAGAAGATGGCCCACTCATTCAACTGTTGCGCGCACTTCGTAACGATATTCAACATCGCCAAGGGCCGCCGAACTGTAAGCCCTGGACGGAACATCTCGATGATAAGTGGGTCTTCAACACGGCCTACCTCAGTGATTTAGCAAAATCGCTGGGCTGCAAGCATTCTGAAGTCTTTCCGGCACAATCCGAGATGGCCAATCTCTTTGAAGGATCGCTGAAGGATCTGCTTGTCGTCAGTGGAAATGCGAATGTCAAACTCTCGGATGCAGCGGTTGCCTTCTTGAAAGAGGTCGATCAAGGACTTTCAACAAATCTGAAGCAGAGGTTATGCCCCACTGGCATCATCGTCTTCACGAAATGAGATTTGCCCTGTCTCGTAGAATAGCGTGAACGCAGGACATCTTCTGTTCTGCACTCTTTGCACTTGTTGCGTAAAGTTCTGCCATGAATCCATTGCAAGCTAATGAACTCGCCCAATTCGCACGCAAATACCGATTCGCGGGCGGTCGCATCCGCAGTTTGAAATTACAGATCGCCCAAAAAGCACTGACTTTGCATACCAAGTTGGTCGTGCAGAAAGCCATGAAAGATCTGAGCGGCGACTCCCCCCGTGTTATGCTCAAGCTTCAGCTCGAAAGCGTTGAAGAATACCGATTTCAGAAGCGATTGAACATGGTCGCAGGCCGCATGACCGACTTCCGCATCGGCTATTTCAATGGCACGTTCTTCTTGAACTTCGATGCATGGGAGATTCCACCGGGAGAGACACCTGCGATCCACGATTTTCGCGCTTCAGATGCGTATGTCGTCGGGTCGCGGTTATTTTGGGAAGAAGTCTCGAAGCCCCAAAGCTAGACTCGGCGGACTGACATCCGCCGCTCATGTATAATTGGCGTATGAGATCATCGCATTTTACCGACATCGCTTGCACGGTTTGTGGTT
>Ga0105045_10004287_pt1 | contig 12376 bp, 13 predicted proteins | sample MAT02_FD_78089 | JGI IMG/M metagenome (GOLD analysis project Ga0105045, IMG submission 78089) | Freshwater microbial communities from Lake Fryxell liftoff mats and glacier meltwater in Antarctica - MAT-02 (megahit assembly) | ecosystem: Environmental > Aquatic > Freshwater > Ice > Liftoff... | reverse complement strand
TCGGCTGCAATAAGATTTAGGAAGCGCGTCATGGCTTTTTCGCCATCGAGCATACCCTCGTCCATATTCACATCGATGATCTGAGCTCCACCCTGCACTTGCTCCAGGGCTACTTCAATGGCCTTATCATATCTATTGTCTTGAATGAGCCTGAGAAATTGGCGGCTACCGGTTACATTGGTGCGCTCACCGATATTTACAAAATTTGAATCTGGCCGAATGACCAAGCCTTCCAGCCCACTTAATTTCATCATTTCTTTAGAAGGTTGAAAGGGCTTTGCTTTCGATGTCTGCTACGTAATGCGTTCGCGGCTTAAATTGGCTTGCGACATCGGCAATGGCACGGATATGCACAGGGGTCGTACCGCAGCAGCCACCTACAATATTGAGAAAGCCAGCTTCTAGAAAATGCTTCACTTCAGTAGCCATTTCTGCCGCCGATTGATCATAAGCGCCAAATTCGTTGGGGAGCCCGGCATTGGGGTGAGCACTCACGGCAAAAGGGGCTTTTTCCGACAAAGTTTGCAGATAGGGCCGCAGTTGAGCTGCTCCAAGAGCGCAATTCAAGCCCACAGACAATAACGGGAAATGCTCAACCGAAATAAGGAAAGCCTCGGTAGTTTGGCCAGATAGGGTGCGCCCACTGGCATCGGTAATGGTGCCTGAGAGCATCACAGGATAATCCATATCGAGCTCTTCAAAAAGCTCATCGATGGCAAATAGGGCTGCCTTAGCGTTAAGGGTGTCAAACACCGTTTCGATTAATAAAATATCTACGCCACCTTCTATCAACGCCTTGGCTTGTTGAAGGTAAGCCTTCCGCAAATCGTCGAATGTTATGGCGCGAAAACCTGGATCATTCACATCGGGAGACAGACTGGCCGTTCGATTGGTTGGGCCTATAGATCCAGCTACAAATCGCGGCTTATCGGGATTGAGTGCCGTAAACTCATCGGCGGCAGCCTTTGCCAATCGTGCGCTTTCCACATTTAGCTCGTACACCCATTCTTCAAGCGCATAATCGGCTTGCGCAATGGTAGTAGAACTGAAGGTATTCGTCTCGGCAATATCGGCACCGGCTTCGAAATACGCACGGTGAATATCCAAAATAATGTCGGGACGGGTTATGCTGAGCAGGTCGTTGTTGCCTTTCAGCGATTTCGCATGGTCAGCAAGTCGGTCGTTGCGAAAATCAGCTTCACCGAGATCATGCTGCTGAATCATAGTTCCCATGGCGCCATCGAGAATTAATATTCGCTCTTTAAGTGCTTTGAAAATAGCTCCCGACGATGGGGAAAGTTTGCGATGCTGCATCTGTGCTTACCGATGAATATTACTAAAGGATCGGAAAAAACCGCCGATCTGTTTTCGGAAGAAAACGAAAAAAAGAATGCTTAAAAGCAGGTAAGGAATACCCATTAAAAAAACAATCCCGCTGTTGAGGCCATTGGCAATACCATATCCATCTCCCACCGCATCTTCAGCTACGGCGCGGCACATGGCGCATTGGGCCCCAGCCGAAAGCGTACTTAGTATCAGCAGAGCGAAAACGGCCAATTTCGGCAAACAGCCGGCGATATATATTTTCGATCTATCAAGCATAATATGGCGAAATCATAAGATATACCACCACCCCAGTAATAGCTACGTAGAGCCAAATCGGAAAGGTAATCCGTGCCAACTTTCGGTGACGGTCGAAACGCTTGGCAAGCGCACGTACGTAGGTGAATAGCACTAAAGGGATGATTACCACCGAAAGCAAAATATGGGAAATTAAAATGACGAAATACAAGGTTCGAATATCTCCTTCTCCGCCATACGGAGTGCTCGGACTGGTGCTGTGGTAAACCACGTAGAGCACTAAAAACAATGCCGAGAGTGTAATACATCCCGTCATAATAGCCCGGTGGAGTTCGATCTTCTTATTCTTTATAGCCCAAAGGCCCGCCAGAAGGCCTACGGCGGTAAGGCCATTTAACGTGGCGTAAATAGGTGGAAGGAAGGTAGTATTAACGCCTTCAAATTCCGCAGTTTGAAAGAGAACAGCCACCAACACCGGCACAATAATAGAGACGGCAATGATCCAGCCCTTGTACTTTTTTTCTAATACTTCGCCTGTGCTCATGCTTTCAATTTTTCAGACTCTTTCATCTTCTCTTCTTTCAGCAACATCTTGATGTCAATCACAAGATTGTCTACTTCGGCAGTGCTGGTGCCGTCGTAAAACCCGCGTATATGGCGCTCCCGATCGAGCAATACAAACATAGATGAGTGAAGAAAACCACCGGGAGCGGCATCGTCTTGTTGCGCACTGATTAGATAACCTTCGAAACCATGATTCCAAATTACCTCTTCATCGCCCGTTACAAATGTCCACAGATTAAGATCCGCGCCTTGCTGCTTCGCGTAGGCTTTCAACACGGCGGGCGTATCGTTTTTGGGATTTACCGTATGCGATAAAAACCGAACATCTTTAAACGCAGGATCTTCTAATACCCACTGCAGCCGGGTCATTTGCATGGTCATAATGGGGCAAATACTCGGGCAAGTGGTAAAAAAGAAATCGGCTACTACGATCTTACCGTCCATGTCGCTCATGTGAAAAGGAAGACTGTCCTGATCAATTAAGGTAATGTCTGGCACGCGGTGGTAGATTGTATCGGGCGAACCGGCCACCCATTCTCTTTCGCCGAAATACGGCAGGGTCTTAAATTTGTGATCTGCGTTAGCCAGGTATATAAGGATTACTCCCGGTCCCAGAAGTAGAAGAAGTAAAATCAGGTATTTGCGGCGATCACTAACCGTTTTCATCTTTATGGCTTAAATTGAAGCCATACTTCATTTATGTAGTTCGACTCAAGGATACTTATCACGAGTAGATAAATTATAAATATAGCGTATGGCACTATTATAACATACCGCAACGATTTTCGTTCATCGCCGAGGTGCATAAATACGGCAACAATGTATGCGGCCTTTACCAGCGTTAAAATAATGAAGCCCACTTTTACAAATGGCCATAATGTGGTGCCCTGCTTGATGTACACACCAAGCGCTACTTCTACCGCTGTGATGAGCGTAAGAAGTATCGTAACTCTTACAATCTTTTTGCGAATTTCCTTTCCATGTTCCGCATCATGGTAAGCGTTTAAAGAATAAGAGTCGTTTACGATAAGATCGTCGCGTTCCATGCTCAGAAAATTATATTAAGTAGAAGAATGTAAATACAAATACCCAAACCAAGTCCACAAAGTGCCAGTAGAGCCCGGTTTTTTCGACCATCTCATAGTGTCCACGCTTTTCGTATACGCCACGCAACACCCCTATGAAGACGATAATATTGATCAAAACACCTGTGAAGACGTGGAAACCGTGGAAACCAGTAATGAAAAAGAAGAAATTACCATATTGGGGGGGACCGTATTCGTTAATAGTAAGATTGGCGCCTTGCACATGCTGTACTTTTGCGTTGTAAAGTCGCACCGCTTCTTGCCCACCGATCCGCGATTCATTAGCTTCTCCTCTGTTGAGAATAAGCTCAAAACTGGCTACATCAGCAGCCGTCCCGAGATGTGGAATTTCTTCCGAAAGATGATAGATTTTATTGTCGTTGCCTATGATGTAGCCTGCACTTCCGTGAATAAAGTGACTCCATTCCCAAGCTTGAGAACCAAGAAAGATAAAACCTCCAACAATGGTGGCAGCCATCCAAATGGTAACCCCTCTGCGATCGAGACGGTGACCGGCTTCAACGGCAAGTACCATGGTAACAGAACTCACGATGAGAATAAACGTCATTAAGGCCACATAAAGAAGCGGGTAGCTACCCGTAAGACCTGGTAATGCGTGAAATACTTCTTCGCCAATCGGCCATGGGCCGGTGTATGCGTGGCGGGCGTAGCCGTAAGCTACGAGCAAGCCGGAAAAGGTAAGGGCATCGGAGACGAGGAAGAACCACATCATCATTTTGCCATAGCTCACGCTAAACGGCGACATTCCCCCGCCCCAAAGGGCCGATTTATCTAAGGCTTTTGTAGCGTCACTAGCCATCTTTTGAGATTTTGTGCAAGTTTAATGAATAAATAATAAAAAGAGGAACAAATAGATCCACAGACCGTCGACGAAATGCCAATAGGTGGCACCCAATCGAAGCCGCATGGGCATCTGGTTTTTGAACCTGGCAAAGAAGATTAGCAAAGCCAACACGAACAGAAAAATAATTCCTCCGAGAACGTGTAGTAAATGCACAGCGCTGAGAATATAGAGATAACTACTTGCAGAATTTCCATAAATAGCGATCTCATTCATCATCGGCTTTTCACGCAGCGCATCACCGGGCAGGTAGAACTCTTCGTTCTCGTAAACCAAGGCTTCTCCTCGGTACATAATCTCATAATCCTTACCGTATTCCCCATCGAGGTTGTCGATATGGCTGGATAAGTAATTGCCTTTTGCGGTAAGCTCGCTCCAGGCCATAAATTGAGAAACTCCAAAACCCAAACCGAGCAGCAACGTGAGTAAAACCCATTGCTTCATAGCGGCTTCTGCGCCACGTTCCGCCGCTTTTACGGCCAAACTAATGGTGAGACTACTCAACGATATAAGCCCCGTAGAAATATAAAAACCCATGGGCATGCTAATCTGCACCCAGATCTCATTATGCGAGCTAATTACATAAGCGCTCGAAAGGCCAGCAAACAGCATCACAATGCTGAAAATACCAATATAAAGCACCATTTTGGCGGTGCGCTCATCCTTCTGAGCTCCATCCGCGGTCAATTCCATTGTTCCATCCATCATCGCTAAATCTTGTCTATCAAGTAAATCAATTGCAAAAAAGGCAAATAGAAAAAGGAAGCAAACATAAGTCGCTTCGCCATTTTTTCATTCCGTTGCCAATACAGTTGTAGGGCGGGTATCGCAAAAAGTACGGCAAGCGCCACCGAAACCCATGCCGCAGTAGCACCGACCAGGTCGAATGCCCAAGGCAAAAGGCCTACGGGAATTAAAAATAAGGTGTAAACCAAGGTGATGAAGGCAGTGCCTCCATCGCGGCCCTGCTTGGTGGGCAACAGGTGGTAACCTGCCTTCTTATAATCTTCGAACGAGAGCCATGCAATAGCCCAAAAGTGGGGAAATTGCCACACGAACTGAACTGCGAATAACAAACCAGCAAAGAGATCGAAATAATTGGTTGCGGCCACGTAGCCCAGCATCGGCGGTATGGCTCCCGGAAAAGCTCCGGCAAAAACCGCCCAGGCGCTGTGCTTCTTCATAGGTGTGTAAATGAACACATAGCTAAAAAAAGCCAGGGCACCGAGTATAGCCGAAAGCGTATTGAATACCGTAAAAAGAATAAACGTACCAGCGATAAACATGAGGGTACCTAAAATCATCCCTTCGGCAACCGACATTTTGCCAGTAGGCAATGGGCGCATCATGGTGCGCTTCATCAGCACATCAATATCTCTCTCAATAATTTGATTAAACCCATTGGAAGCACCGGTTACCAAAAACCCACTTAATGCCAGGTACAAGGCTTCGACCCAAGAAAAGGTGGTAGCCCCGATGCCGTATCCCACAAGCGAAGAAAACACAACCAGTGCTGACAAGCGCAACTTAACGAAGGCCGCGTAGGCCGCAAGCTTTTGCATTAGGTTAATGGGGATAGATTTCTCGGCGATGGGAGCGATCATTCGAAGCTTAGAATTCGCGTGCAAAGATAGGACATTCGAACCAAAACTAACGCCCGCTAACGATTAAAATTCGCGATACTTATTGTAAATCCCTGTGGTAATTCGGATGCCAATGAGGTGTTCCGTCTGATCCTTGGCCTCTTTTATTTCTAAGTGCCGAAAGGTATAATTGAGCCCCGCACGAAGTCCGTATTTCTGATTGATCACCAAACCTGCTTCGAGCCGTTGAAAATACAATTGATGGCTTACTCCCTGACCGATGGTATTGCCAAATTGTTGCGCAGGATTGACGTAGCTCCTGTAAATATCGCCACCCAAATTGAGTCCTTCCGGGTCGCGGCCGTAGTCGGCATACATCAAAAAGCCTTCGCCGTAATACCTTCCTTTTGCGTATTGAGCGCGCAGCAAGCCTTCGTAAAAATTGGCTCCCAATGGATGGGCGAGCGGCTGATTGTAATGACCGAAATTTTGCAGGACACTTCCATGCGTGTAGGTAAAGGGTCGCGACACATTAAATTCGGCTTGAAAAAACCAATCGGGAAGTGCAGGCAGCGCGTACACTTTTACACCCAGCTGTGCCGCCCACTTATTGCCCCACCAGCCATTGCCATCGCGGAAAGCGGAAAGCAAAAATTCATCGAGTAAAAACTGACCATAGACCAATACCGACGATGTGGCCTTAAAACTGGCATCCATACCGAGCAGCGAATTATCGGGCGAACCGATGGAATACTCCACGGGGCGGTAAAAAATAACCGGATTGAGATAATTCACATCAAACCCTCGATCCGAAAGTGTATCGCGGCCTTGCCACACCACCGACTCGAAAAGGCCAATATTAAAGCGGGGCGATACAGCCCAACTCAAATAGTGCATGGTGGTGTATTTAGTTTGGAAATTGGTGATGCCGTGCTCTTCGAAATTGCTACCATTGAGGGAAGAGAAAATGTTGACGTACTTAATGTGCCAAAAATCGGTCTCCATTTTCAAATAAGGATAATTGTACGCCACATCGCTCAAGAAAAGCGAGCGGTAGCCGTTGCCGATGAAGTTGCGACCAAAACCCAACTCGAATTGAAAGAACTCGTTGGGAGCAAAGTCGAGTCGAGCTGATGGCATTAATATACTTGCATCTTTTGTATCCGACCGATTACGACCGTAACTAGGCAGCACACCATATTGATCAACAAAACCATCGATGTACGCAGGCGGTCGCTCTTCGCCCGCTATTAAGTCGGCGTAGAAACTCCATTTCGGTGAAAATTGGGTGAACGTGGCGAAACCGACGTAAACCGAAAACTGCTCATCGGCCTGGCTGCTATATCCGCCTGAGAGATCAAGAATGGGAGCGATGCCAAACTTGGCTTTCCGGCCTTCGGGATGCTTCCATAGATCGACCAAACTATTGCTCCAGGTTGACAAGCTCGCGCTATCCAAAGGCATTTCGGGCAAATCGCGCAGAGCCCATGGCTTTACGGATAGATGGTCGCGCACGCCGTCGGCCATAGCCCGTCTCTCGATGGCAGCCACCCGAAATTCGTCCATCGGAATATAATGCCCCGACTGAGCAAGTACCCGCAAACCGGGCAAGAGCAGTATCAAAAAGAGAAATATATTAAGCTTTCGCAACAACGGGCGAAACTTTTTTAGTTGGGATGAGGAGTACCGCATTCACCATTCCAAACCCAATGATAAACATGCCGATAAAAGCAAGAGTAGGATTGACGCCGCGGAAGAACATGCTGAAACCGGGAATAACCAGACAAATTCCATAAAGAATCATAGCCGTTTGGGCATGGGTAAAGCCTTTGTCGATAAGCCGGTGGTGGATATGGTTTCGATCGGCGGCGAAAGGCGAAAGCCCTGCGGCAATTCGTATAGTAAAAACGCGGAGAGTGTCTACCAATGGGTAGGCCAAAACCGACATGGCAAAAATAGGCGGGGAAACGCCTTTAAAATCGATAGGCATAAGCAGCGGACGCGTCTCCACGCACTTCAGCGATATGGCAAAGATCAAAGCACCGATAAAAAGCGAACCGCTATCGCCCATAAAAATGCGAGCCGGGCTAAAATTAAAAAGCAGGAAAGCACCAAGGGATCCCGCCAAAACAAAGGACATGAGGCTTAGATCGAATTGCAGCACCCGGTAAAACCAAATACCGAAAAGTACCGAAGCGATAAAGCCCACCCCGGCCGCCAAACCATCGCTACCGTCAATGAGATTGAAGGCATTGACCACCACCACGTATGTAAAAATGGAGAGCAATACACTACCCCAATAAGGCAAATCGTTGACACCAAAAACGCCGTGCAGACCCGTGATCCGTATGTCGGCCATCATTACCAAAATAAAACCAACGATGATATGTCCAACCAGTTTTTTAACGGGAGCTACTCCTATTATATCATCTTTCACCCCGATAAAGAAGATCAATATCGATGCGGCGATCAGGAATTTAAATTCTTTGACGGACTCAGTAAATTTTGCCGGGCTACCAAAGAAAGCCACATTATCCCAAGGGAACCAAAGGGCATAAGAAAAGACCGTAGCGGCAAAAATGATAATACCCCCTATGGTGGGCACGCTGCGCTTGTGGTGCTTTCGAGCTTCGGAAGGCTCATCGACCAAATGCTTCATCTTCGCCACTTTAATAAGCGATGGGGTGGTGAGAAGCACCACAAAAAAGGAAGTAACGAAGCCGAGAATAATCTCTTTCACAATTGCCGAATTAGATCAAATATCAGAAATCCCTGTAGATATTCGCGATTTGTGTGCGCATTCCAACATACCAGAACCCATTGCGCTGATCTTTTACCGCATCTTGAAGGGTACGATCTTGATAGCCCGCATAGATTTGAAAATTCTGAGAAGGATTAAAAATATACGCTACTTGCAGGTCTTGGTTAAAAACCGATTGAGCCGAATAGCTGATGGCGCCGGGGTTATCGGCTAAGGGATTTCGACCATCGACATCGAGTGCTGCTCTGATAAGCTGGTAATGCGCGTAAATTCTATTCTTATAATAGACTGCCGAAAGCCGCCACTCCTTAAAGCCTGCTCCGAGTGGGTGAGCCAAGGGCTGATTGTAATGCGTGTAGCTTTGAAGACGATTTGGGTCGGAATAACTGCTCGCCCGCACTTCGTTGTACTCCAACCCAAAATCAATGGCCTCCAGCCAGCCTTGTATCCGAGCCCCCACCTGATACCCGAAGCGTGTCTCATCCGGATTGTCAATCATGGCTTGGCCATAAACTTTTAAGAGATTCATTGGCCGCCAAGCCAAATTAAGACCCAGCACATAATTTCTGTTCTGATTATCGAATCCTTCGACTCCCGGACTTATAACCGGAATCGGATTTAGCGCTTGCCATGGGAAGCCCGTGGAGCCCGACGAATCGCTAAAAGTGCGATGAATAGCACCCTGAAACAGACCCAGCTCCCAATTTTGATTGGGTTTAAAACTCACGTAATTGGTGGCCAGCACTTTCCGCTTAAAGATCGACTCTGGGGTATCGCCAATGGGCAGCCGCTCAAGATTCTGAAGCGATGTAAGGCTATAACGGTAGGTCAATTGTCCCTCGAAAAAATTCAGCATGTAGCTGAAAAACGGATAATTGAAAGCGTTGTCGGATAGCAATAAAGAGCGGTGCCCGTGGCCCACAAACTGCTTGAAATGACCGAAATGCAGATCGAGCCATGATGCTGCTTTTACCCCCACGTAGGCACTGGCCATGCTAAAGTCGTAGGCGTCGCCTTTGAATTCCTTAACACGCCCACTCCCAGGTATCACATCGAGCGAATCGACAAATACGTCGAGGTACGAAGGAAGGCGCGATTGATTTTCATAAAAATCGGAATAGAAGTAAACCCGCTCCCCTATTTCGCCGCCGATGGAGAATCCGCGGGTGTTCGTATAGAGCGTTTTTTCTTCGCGGTACGTGTCCACTTCTTCGCGCCCATAACCGAAATCGAAAAGGAAATCAGCATAAAACTTAAAGTTTGGGCGATCGAATTCTACGAGGTGGTCGCTGAATATTTTCTCGGTGATCTTGTAATAGTATGGAGTGGTATCAGCACCTATACCGGGCACATTGCTAAAATCGCCCGAAGCTGCTAACATAGGTTTGAAGCCTGCATGCACGGCAGGTTGCCGGGTAAGTCCGGCGCGCTCCATCCGCATCAGCGCAGCGGCATTTACAGGTAGATAGAAATCTTGGGCTTGGAGCATATTCCCAACGGAAAGCCCAAAAAAGGAAACAATAAATGTGCTCTTAATTAAGAGATATATAGCTTCAAAGCGCTGCATAAGCCTTGTAAACAGCTTCGATTCCCTCGCGCAGGCCAATGCGGTGTTTCCAGCCCAAGGCATTCATGCGGCTTACGTCCATCAATTTTCGGGGGGTTCCGTCGGGCTTCGATGGGTCAAACCGGAGCTCGCCATCGAAACCTACCACATCGGCTATAAGCTGAGCGAGTTCCCTGATGCTCAGATCGCTACCGGTGCCGATGTTGAGAAAACCCGAATCGTTGTAGTTTTCCATCAAGAATAGACAAGCTTCGGCAAGGTCGTCGACGTGGAGAAATTCGCGCAGGGGCTTCCCACTTCCCCAAACTTCTACTTCCTTCTGGCCATTGACTTTGGCTTCGTGTATCTTGCGGATTAAGGCGGGCAACACGTGGGAATTGGCGAGGTCGTAATTATCGTTTGGCCCATAGAGATTGGTGGGCATGGCCGAGATGAAATTGTCGTCGTATTGATCGCGGTAAGCTTCGCAAAGCTTGATACCTGCAATTTTGGCAATGGCGTATGGCTCGTTGGTAGGCTCCAGAAATCCACTCAGCAAAGTCTCTTCTTTCAAAGGTTGTGGTGCCAATTTGGGGTAAATACACGAAGAGCCTAAAAAGAGCAGTTTACGCACCTTGGCGTCATGCGCGGCAGCGATCACGTTGGCCTCGATCATCAAATTATCGTAGAGAAAATCGGCCCGGTAGGTATTGTTGGCATGGATGCCTCCCACTTTCGCGGCAGCGAGAAATACGTAATCCGGCTTTTCCTTTTCGAAAAAACTTCGAACCTGCGCTTGGTTGCGCAAGTCTAACTCTGCGCTGGTGCGCTGTATAATTTGGTTATAACCCTTGGCTTGAAGTGCGCGAATTATGGCGCTACCCACCATACCGCGATGGCCTGCTACGTATATTTTAGCTTGTTTTTCCAATTCTATTCGAAGTAGTTCATCACCTTGTGCCCACCTTCCATCAGGTATTTATCGCGACGGAATAATTCGAGATCCGATTTTACCATTTCAGTTATGAGTTGTTCGAGCGTGTGGTGATGTTTCCAACCCAACTCGCGTTGCGCCTTAGATGGGTCGCCCACCAGCAATTCTACCTCGGTAGGTCGGTAATAGCGGGCATCGACCTCTACCAGCACATCGCCCGTTTTCGAGTCGATTCCTTGTTCGTTCTCATCCTTCCCCTTCCATTCTATAACGATTCCAACTTCTGCAAAGGCTTTTTCGATGAAGAAGCGTACCGTTTCGGTACGACCAGTGGCGAGTACAAAATCGTCGGATTCATGGTGCTGGAGAATGCGCCACATTCCTTCAACAAAATCTTTGGCATGGCCCCAATCGCGGCGGGCGTTCATATTGCCCATGTATAGTTTGCTTTGGAGCCCCAGTGCGATCCGAGCCACCGCGCGGGTTATTTTTCGGGTTACGAAGGTCTCTCCGCGCAGGGGGCTTTCGTGGTTGAAGAGTATGCCATTCGAAGCAAAGATTCCGTAGGCTTCGCGGTAATTCTTGGTAATCCAAAAAGCGTAGAGTTTAGCTACGCCGTAGGGACTGCGCGGATAGAAAGGCGTAGTCTCCGTTTGTGGGACTTCCTGCACCTTTCCGTAGAGCTCGCTTGTAGAAGCCTGATAGATGCGCGTTTTCTTTTCTAAACCCAGTATGCGGATGGCTTCCAGCAGTCGAAGCGTCCCGAGGGCATCGACGTTGCCGGTGTATTCGGGCGTTTCGAACGATACCTGCACATGGCTCATGGCCGCAAGGTTGTAAATCTCATCGGGTTGTACTGTTTGAATGATGCGGAGCATATTGCTGGCGTCACTCATATCGCCGTAGTGCAGGAAGAACCGCACATCGTTCTCGTGCTGATCCTGATAAATATGGTCGATGCGATCGGTATTGAAAAGCGAAGATCTGCGCTTCACCCCATGCACTTCGTATCCCTTCTTGAGAAGCAATTCAGAGAGATAGGCTCCATCCTGACCGGTAACTCCGGTGATGAGTGCTACTTTTTTATTCATTGGGCAAATTTGGGGTCAAAAGTAAGGCTTTCGGCGGGATGGAGGGAAGATCTGGCAAAGCATTTTATGCCCCTCGATTTTTCCGATGGGCTTTGAAAAACGGAGCTTCTCCATTCATGTAAAGAAGGCATTGTTCCAATGTCAATCAAGTTTGCGACCCGTTAACAAATTTTGCGTGTCATCAAACTTAAAATCAAAGATGAAAGACTGATCAGTTCTATCGATTATTAGTTCGCTGTTAGGACACAAACTTCACCCCACAAAAAAGCCGCCTATTTCCATAGGCGGCTTTCTTTCATTTTAATCCAAATTATTTGAGCGTAAAGCGTATCGGCAGGTTGTACTGCACCTTTACAGCTTTACCACGCT
>Ga0105045_10004285_pt1 | contig 12380 bp, 9 predicted proteins | sample MAT02_FD_78089 | JGI IMG/M metagenome (GOLD analysis project Ga0105045, IMG submission 78089) | Freshwater microbial communities from Lake Fryxell liftoff mats and glacier meltwater in Antarctica - MAT-02 (megahit assembly) | ecosystem: Environmental > Aquatic > Freshwater > Ice > Liftoff... | reverse complement strand
TTGGTGGTGTTGGTCATAGCGGTATTGGAGCATACCACGGAAAATGGAATTTTACTACTTTTTCACATCAAAAGGCAATTGTAAAAAAACCAACTTGGGGCGAAATCCAAGTTCGCTTTGCCCCATATAATAAAAAATTGAAAATCATAAAAAAAGTTTTATCTTGGCTCTAAAATAATTAACATTCATGGAAAATAATACACAAGAAACAGATTCATTTCAAAGAGGTCAACCACTAGATTTTAGTTTAGTAATCGAAAAATCATTTGAAAATTTCAAAAAAATTGCCTTGCTTGGTGGAGTCACTATTTTATTACTAGTCCTCATTCTTTTTGGCGTTGTATTTATTGCCGCAGCAACTTTTATGGGTGCGGCCGAAAATCTTACCGAAACTTTAACTGATTTTAATATGACGGATCTTTCTGCTGTTGGAATGATTATTTACGTACTCGTCATGATTGTTATTGCTGGATTATCCGCACCTATTGGTGCTGGACTTTTAAAGATGGCTCATCTAGCTGAAAACAACAAACCATTTTCAATCGGAACTGTTTTTGACTACTACAAAACCCATTATTTTAAAGAATTATTTATTAGTGCTTCTCTACTCTCAATTATCACTGTCGGTTTAAGCACGTTGTTTGAAATTATAAATTTTTCAATCATTGGTTTAATTCTAACCTATTTAATAGGATTTTTTACTTTTTTAACTGTTCCATTAATTATTTTTGGAAATCAAACAGCTGTCAATGCAATTACTAGGAGTATAAATTTAGTGGTACAACAACCCTTTATTCTTTTAGGTCTTTTAGTGGTTGGAATTGTTGGCATTTTTGTCGGTCTTATTGGCCTTTGTATCGGAATCCTTTTTACAATGCCATTTTGGTATTCTTTAGTTTATACCATTTATTCCCAACTCTTTCCAATCAAAGAAATAAGTGAAATTGAAGAAATTGGAACTACTTTTGAGTAATGTTCAAAATAAATTGATAAAAAGAAGAGTTGTTTTTAAGAAGCAACTTTTTTTTTTATATATTAGTCTTCGAAAAAAAAATTAAACTAACAGAAGCTGAGAAATGCCCCTATCATTTTTTTTAAAATTTGTGTATTTTGATTATATAAATTGTCTAACAGGAACAATTTATCCCAAAGTATTTTATTTGGCAGCGTCAGATAATGAGCTAGCAACCACTCAAAATTTCAATAAATACTATTGGCTATTTATTATTTTACTGTTTTTAGTTATTGCCATGTTTATAATTTTAAATAAAAAACATACTAATTTTTCCAAAAATTTTGTTGCTGAACATTCAGATTTAAAAAATGACATTTACCTTTATCGGTTGTATTTTTTATTCTTTGGTATCTTAATTCCCGTTATTGACACTTTGTTTGAAGTTTTTAAAATTCGTTCTTATTCGCTTGCAATACAGAGTTATGCCTTTGGAGCTACTTTTATCGCGATCTATTTTTTAAGCTATAAAATAAAATTTATTGAAAAAAATATTGCCATTTTGTTTTCAGGAAGTTATATTCTTTTTTCAGCTAGTGTGCTACTTAATTTAATAATTTGGCCTTTCGAACTTGTAACTTTTTCAGGTTTATTAATTGTTTTGCTACTTTCGTATAATGTGTTTAATAATTATAAACATTATTTAATTTTCATCGTTCTACTAACAAGCGTTTTAATATCGTTTGTGGTTCTCAACTATATATCAATACATATTGGTATCATAACAACCATCTACTGTTTGTTAATTATTATTGTCAATCATACCAAACATATCGCTTTTCAAAATAAACATGAAAAATTTCGCTTTGCAAATGAAATTGTAAACAGGGGGAAATCGTTAGTAATTGGTTCCAATAAAAAAGGAGAATTGACCTTTTGTAGCGAAAGTATTAAAGATATTTTAGGATATGACCATCTGGAGGTTTTAGGAATGGGCTTTTGGCAACTTACAAAAGACAAGGAATTTATTGGGGAAGCCTACCACGAAAATTTTCAACAAGATAGAATTTATACCCGAAGGTTAAAATCAAAAGATGGAAAATACCGATATATTCAATGGGTAGACAAACAATTTGGAGAAAACTTATTTGTTGGAATCGGAAGCGATGTAACTGATCAAGTCACAATTGAACATCGGTACCAAAATCTAGTGGAAAGTGCCACCGACATTATCTTTGAAACTGACGAATTTGGAAAATTTACCTATATCAATTCGTTTTCCTGTTCTCTAGTAGGGTACGATCTTGAAGAATTAATGAAAATGTATTTTGCCGAACTAATTCGTGAAGATTTTCGCGAAAAAGTGGTTGATTATTACATCTTAAACATCGGTGAAATTGATAATTATTCCGTTATGGAATTCCCGATTTTAAAGAAATCAGGAGAAGAAGTTTGGATTTCGCAAAAAGTCTCTATTAAACAAAATGCTCAAAAAAATATTACTGGCTATATGGCAATTGGCCGCGATATTACGTTGATTAGGAATTTAGAAGTGGAGCGAACTGGTCGACAAGAAAAAATCAAAAAATATAATAATGCCTTAGCAAAACTTTCTACAACCAATTTTGCGATTTTTGATAGCATTACGCCGATTTTAAAAGTGATTTTCGAAAATATTGCAAAAGCATCTGGAATTCAACGAATTAGTTTTTGGAATTATTACACTGACCGCATTGAGTGTCAGAATCTATATCATCTCAAAACAAGTTCGCACTCCAATCATCTTGTTCTTTATAAAAAAGATTTTCCCATTTATTTCGAATCGATTGAGCGGCAACAAATGATTGTGGCTTCTGACGTAGCTCGACAGCGAGAAACTTCTGAATTTTTAATATCCTACTTCAAGGAAGAAAACATCAAATCGTTACTCGATTATCCAGTTTTTATTGATGGGAAACTTTATGGTATAATCTGTTTTGAAGCTACAGACACCATTCGTTTTTGGGATAACGAAGATATTAATTTTACCCGTTCCGTCTCCGAAATAATTTCGTTAGGCATTGAAACACAAAAAAGAAGAACAATTGAAGATAACTTAATTTATAAAAGTGAACTTTTAACTGCTGTTTCTAAGGTTTCGGAAACCATTCTCAAATCTAAAGTTCTTTTTAATAATTTTAATGAAATTTTGGCCGCTTTAGGTAAAGCGACAAAAGCGGATCGCGTTTATTATTTTGAAGCCTACGCCGATACGAGAACAATTTCACAAAAATTTGAATGGATAAAAGACCAAATCGAACCTCAAATTAAAAATGAAGACTTGCAGAATGTTCCTTATGAAATCTTTTTAGATGTCGTAATTCCTTTAAAATCAGGAAAAGTATATCAAAAACTAGTAAAAGATATGTTTGAAAGTGATTTTAAAGAACTGATGGAAAGTCAGGAAATTAAGTCCGCTTTGCTATTCCCCGTCAATGTCAAGAATAAATTAGTGGGAGCTCTTGGCTTTGATGATTGCGAAAACGAACGAATTTGGACAGAGGATGAAATAAATATTTTACAATCATTAGTGAATAACGTTTCCTCAGCCATCGAACGGAGTTTAAACGAAAATATAATTTATGATAGTGAAGAACGATTTAGACTGCTGGCCGATAATATTCCAGGAACCATTTATTTATCGAAGTACGATTCTAAATTCACAAAAATTTATTTAAATAATGAAGTCGAAAAACTAACAGGCTATCCTAAAGAAGATTTTTTAAGTAATGAAATTTCTTATTTAGACATTGTTCATCCAGATGATCGAGACCGCGTGGTGAAGGATCAAAATTATGCTTTGGAAAACGGTCAAAAAATTCATTTTATTTACCGAATTATCCACAAAGACGATCGCATCGTTTGGGTAGAAGAATTTGGTGACGTAATCACGAAAGATAATAAAGTTGAATTTATAGAAGGAATTTTCATTGACATCACTGATAGAAAATTACAAGAAGCTGCCATCAAAGAAAAAGAAATGGCTATTGCAGCAAACAAAGCTAAATCTGAATTTTTAGCCAATATGAGTCATGAAATCCGAACCCCGCTAAACGGAATTATTGGTTTCACAGATTTACTAATGCAATCTAATCTTGAAAAATCGCAGGCTAAATACATGAAAACCGTTAGCCAATCGGCCAAATCATTAATGAACGTAATAAATGATATTTTAGATTTTTCTAAAATTGAATCGGGCAATTTGGAATTGGTCATTGAAGAAACTAAAATAAACGAGGTAGCACGCGAAGTAATCGACACCATAAAATTTGACGCCATACAAAAACAAATTGATGTTGATTTACATATTAGCAAAGATGTTCCTGTGACCATTTGGATCGACCCCATAAGATTAAAACAAGTATTAATCAATTTACTCGGAAATGCGGTGAAATTTACTTCCAAAGGAAAAGTAAAAGTAACAGTAGCCGTGTTAGAAAAAATCACTTTGCATCAAACGCGGTTACGTTTTTCTGTGATTGATACCGGAATTGGAATTCGTAGAGAAAATCAAGCGAAGATTTTTGAAGCGTTTTCACAAGAAGATAATTCTACCACCAGACAATATGGCGGAACTGGCCTTGGTTTAAGTATTTCCAACAAATTACTTTCGTTGATGAATAGCAAACTTCAACTAGATAGCGAACCCAATAAAGGAAGCACCTTTTATTTTGATATTGATATTCAATCTTCAAGTAAGGAAGGCGAAAACTTACCAAAATCGATTACAGTAGAAGAAAAATTTGTTTACCAAAATCTGCTAACTAAAAATATTTTAATTGTAGAAGATAATAATATTAATGCTTTATTGGCCAAAACATTATTAAAAAAAATCATGCCTAACGCCAAAATAAGCGGTGTTTCAAACGGATTGGAAGCTTTAGAGAAATTCCAAGAAAATCCGTTCGATATTATCTTCATGGATATACAAATGCCTGTGATGAATGGCTATGAAGCAACAGAAGAAATTAGAAAATTAAAAAATGGAAAAACCATTCCAATAATCGCCTTAACTGCCGGAACAGTTGTGGGTGAAAAAGAAAAATGTTTAAGTATTGGCATGAATGATTATGTTTCTAAACCAATTATCAAAGGAAGTTTAGAAGAAATTATTGAAAAATGGGTTAAATAAGAAATACTTTTTTTTATTGTTATGATTACTAAATTCATACACTTATGAAATGGGAAGGTAGAAGACAAAGTGATAATATGGAAGACCGCAGAGGAATGGGAACTGGAGGTAAAGTTATAGCAGACGGTGGATTAATTGGAATTTTATTTCTAGTTATTCAACTATTCATGGGCGGCGATAACGCGCAATTGCTGCAAGAATTATAAAATCAAATCGAACAATTACAGCCAACAGCTTCGTCAACTAAACCATTAAATGAAGAAGACAAAAAAATAGCTGAATTTGCTGCTATTACCTTAGCTGATACTGAAGACGTTTCGCATAAAATTTTGCAAGAAAATGGCATGATGTATTTCGAACATAAAATGGTCTTATTCCGCGGTTCGGTGAAAAGAACTTGTGGTGGAGCATCTTCCGCTTCTGGGCCGTGCTACTGTCCCGGCGATCAAAAAGTTTTTATTGATTTAGATTTTTTTGACGAATTACGAACGCGTTTTGGATTAAAAGGTAGTGATTTCGCTATTGCTTATGTAATTGCTCACGAATTGGGCCATCATTTTAAAACCTTATTAGAAACATCTGGAAAAGTGCGTGACATGCAACAAAAAGTGATTCAGAAAGAAGGAAATAAACTGTCGATTGTCGGTTTCGCATGAATTGCAAGCTGATTTTTATGCTGGCTTGTGAACGCATTACAACCAGAAATATTAAAAAGCGGACGATAGGAAAGAAGCTCTCAGTGCCGCCCAAGCGTTAAGCGAAAAGCCATTCAGAAAAAAATTAAAAGCCATGTTGTTCCTGATTTGTTTACACATGGAACTTCTGAACAACACGTAAAATGGTTTGGAAAAGGATTTAAATCAGGAGATATTCGCTTAGGCGATACGTTTGCGGAAATGAATTAAAATCAATTTTTAAGTCTTTTTATTACATATTATAAAAATTAACTTCTCCTTTTTTAAAACATTCCTAAATCGTTTTCAAAAAGGGATTTTTTATGAATTGTTCAAATTAAAGAAAGCGTTGCTTTTTTACCTTTGTCATTAAAATTACAAAAAATGAACGTTGGTATAGATTCTATTTCTTTTGATATTCCTCAACTTTATTTACCCATTTCAACCCTTGCAAGAAAGCGAAATATTGATCCCGAAAAACTCATCAAAGGCTTGGGTTTGCAAAAAATGAGCTTTCCAGATAAGCATCAAGATGTGGTTACATTTGCAGCCAACGCGTGCTTAAAATTAATTAGTCAACAACAACTAAATCCCAATGAAATTAATAGAATTTATATTGGCTCGGAAAGTGGTGTTGACAGCTCAAAACCAATTGCATCTTATGTTATCGCAGCTTTAGAAAGTAAATTAGGGAAAGCTAAGTTCAAAAATTGCGATGTGGTCGATTTAACTTTTGCGTGTATTGGAGGAATAGATGCTTTGCAAAATTGTCTAGACTTTATCCGTCTAAATCCAACTAAAAAAGCCATTGTGATTACTACAGATAACGCTAAATATGACTTGGGCTCCACTGGTGAATATACGCAAGGAGCTGGAGCAATTGCCATGTTGCTAACATCAAATCCAAGAATTTTGAGTTTTTCTTCACCAGTTGGCGTTTCATCCTAAGGGGTTTTTGATTTTTTTAAACCTCGAAGAACCTTTACTAAAGAAGCAATTACGGAAAATTCGGATAATCCAGAATGGTTTGGTATTCTTGAAAACGAAGTTACGTTTTATAAAGAACAACCTGTTTTTGACGGTCAATACTCCAACCAATGTTATATCAATAGAATTAAAGATGCCTACGAACATTTTAAAAAAGAAAGTCATCAAACTGAAAAGGTCTATGAAAATTGGGCTGCTATTTTGATGCATCTCCCCTATTGTTACCAAGGCAGACGAACCTTTATCGAGATTTTTGCTCAAGAAAACCCAGATTTAGTGGCGGTACAAACCGGAGAAACAGAAAAAGATAAAGTAAGAGCGTTGAGCAAAAAACAAGATTATATAGATTTAATCAATCAAAAATTATATCCTTCCGAAATTGCTTCGGGCCAAATAGGAAACCTATATACCGGTTCTATTTTTCTTGGTTTACTTTCCACTTTATGTTATCATGCGCAAAATAATTCAGCTTTAGAAAACCAAAAAGTGGGTTTTATCGCTTATGGAAGTGGTTCTAAATCGAAAGTTTTTGAAGCTACGGTTTGCAAAAATTGGAAAACCATGATAGAACAGGTTCAGTTGTTTGAAAACTTAGCTCAAAACCAAGAAATAGATTTTGAAACTTATGAAAAGTTACATAAAAAAGAATTGCAGTATTCTGTTCTAAAACCAGTAAACGAATTTATTTTAGCTTCCATCGAAAAAGACAATCCAGTTTTAATTGGTGCGAGGTATTATGAGTTCATAGAGTAAATCTATCCCAACCAACCTTCTCTGTCCAAACTTCTATATTGAATCGCTTCTGCAATGTGAGCAGGTTTAAGTACTTCCGTGTTTTCTAAATCGGCAATCGTTCTGGCTACTTTTAAAATTCTATCATAGGCTCTTGCCGATAAATTTAAGCGTTCCATGGCGGTTTTTAATAATTGTAAAGAAGTAGCATCCAACGCACAAAATTCACGAATCATTTTGCTACTCATTTGAGCATTATAGTGAATAGAAGGCATAGCTTCAAAACGTTCGGTCTGAATCATTCGAGCTTGAGTTACTCGTTTTCTGATTTCTATACTACTTTCGCCTTTTCGGGTTTCAGTCAGTTTTTCAAAAGGAACAGGATTTACTTCAATATGAATATCGATTCGGTCTAATAAGGGACCGGAAATTTTACTCAAATAACGTTGCATTTCCGCTGGCGAAGAACTTAACGGAGCATCGGGATCATTAAAATAACCACTCGGACTTGGATTCATACTTGCCACCAACATAAACGAAGATGGATAAGTAATAGTGAATTTAGCACGTGAAATGGTTACTTCTCTATCTTCTAACGGTTGCCGCAGTACTTCTAAAACTTCTCGTTTAAATTCGGGTAATTCATCTAAAAACAAAACGCCATTATGTGCCAAAGATATTTCTCCCGGTTGCGGATAACTTCCGCCGCCAACTAACGATACACTTGAAGCCGTGTGATGCGGACTCCGAAACGGGCGTTGACTCATCAATCCCGCTTCTTTGGTTTTTCCTGCAACCGAATGAATTTTGGTTGTTTCCAACGCTTCTTTCATCGTCATAGGTGGCAAAATACTAGGTAATCGTTTTGCTAACATCGTTTTTCCTGAACCCGGCGGCCCAATTAATATAATATTATGTCCGCCTGCAGCTGCAATTTCCATACATCGTTTGATGCTTTCCTGCCCTTTCACATCCGAAAAGTCAAATTCCGGAAAATCAAGGGTTTTCGAAAATTCTTCCTTTGTATCGATAATTGTCGGTTCCAGCGTTCCTCTTCCTTCAAAAAACTCGATAACTTCCATCACATTGTCAACACCATAAACATCTAAACCTTCAACAATAGCAGCTTCTTTTACGTTCTGCTTTGGCAGAATAAAACCTTTAAAACCTTCTTCTTTTGCTTTTATAGCTATTGACAAAGCTCCTTTGATGGGTTGCAAACCGCCATCCAGCGACAATTCGCCCATAATGACATACTTACTAAGTTCATCCGCTTGAATTTGACCAGAAGCTACTAAAATTCCAACAGCTAAGGTTAAATCATAAGCTGATCCCTCTTTTCGCAAATCGGCCGGAGCCATGTTGATGGTGATTTTTTTTCCAGGTAAGAAATACCCGTTATTTTTTAAGGCGGCAGCAATGCGGTAACTGCTCTCTTTGATGGCATTATCAGGAAGTCCTACCAAGTGGTAGCCAATTCCTTTATCAATGTTTACTTCTACGGTAATCGTGGTCGCTTCCACACCGAAAACGGCACTTCCAAATACTTTAACTAACATGGCGTATAATTTTATCTACTACAAATATCAAAAATAGATTGATAGAAAGCTCAGAAAAAGCAAACTATTTTATAAAATTGAAAGCCTCAATTGAAAAAATGATTTTAAAAACAACTTAATACATTGATTTTCAATATTTAAATCGACTTAAAAATATTTTCGTACCTTTGAGCAATATCATAAATTGATTCGGATTATCATTAAAGAAGAGAGAATTTCTTTTGCATCCAATCATTTGATTTCTAAAACATAAGAAATCTATGTCAATTTTAAAGAGTTAAAAGCAACTCTCTCGCTTAGGGAAAAACCCTTTTCAAGCGCTTAATCAGAAAAAAACAGAATGAAATTTCAAATTATAACACCAGAAACAGGTTCGCACGCCATTTATACACCGAAAGTAATTGCTAGTTTTTTATTTAAACATCTAGAACAATACGGCGATAAAACCGAAGACATTTTAAAATGTATCAACTATGCAATGAATCCACAAAAAGGAGGAACAATCCTAATCGGTCTTGATCAAGATGAAATTGTTGGAATTGTCATCCTAAACAATACCGGAATGAAAGATTACATTCCAGAAAACATTTTGGTTTACATTGCTGTAGACAATTCGCATCGCGGCAAAGGTTTCGGAAAACAATTGATGCAAAAAGCAATTGACAGTGTCGAAGGAAATATTGCTTTGCACGTTGAACCTGATAATCCTGCTTTTCATTTGTATACCAAATTAGGTTTTACAAACAAATATTTAGAAATGAGATTAACCAAATAAGAAAGATGGAAAATCTAAATTACCGAATGGAATCGTTAATTCGATTGCGAAAAGAATTACATAAAAATCCAGAATTATCAGGAGAAGAATTCGAAACAAGCAAACGAATTCTTGCTTTTTTAGAAAAATATAAACCGGATGAAATTCACACGGAAATTGGAAAAACAGGCATCATTGCAATTTATCATGGCGAAGAAGAAGGCAAAACATTACTTTTTCGATGTGAATTAGATGCGTTGCCTATCAAAGTAGTTAATACTTTTGAACATCAATCAATTTATCAAGGAATTTCACATAAATGCGGTCACGATGGTCACATGGCAATTTTATGTGGATTGGCGACTGAACTAGCTCAAAAAAAATTAGCAACAGGAAAAGTCATTTTATTATTTCAACCGTCCGAAGAAAACGGAAAAGGAGCTGCAAAAGTGATGAAAAATGAATTTTTTAAAACGTTACGACCCGATTTTGTATTTGCTTTGCACAACCTTCCCAATTATCCAAAAAATCAAATTGTTGTCAAAAAAGATACATTTACATGTGCTGTAACCAGCCTGAAAATAGTGCTTCAAGGAAAAACAGCTCATGCAGGCGAACCTGAAAACGGAATTAATCCAGCACTCGCAATGGCTGAAATTACCCAGAAATTTCATCTGTTAAACCAACCGAAATTAGAACAAAATGGTTTCGCATTGATTACGCCCATTTATTCTTCAATGGGTAAAAAATCGTATGGAGTTTCAGCAGGAAATGGCGAAATTCATTTCACTATTCGATGTCAGCAAAATGAAGAAATTAAAAAACTCAAAAATACACGTGAAGAAAAAGTGAACGCGATAAGTAAAATTCATCAATTGAAATCAACAGTGAAATGGATTGAACCTTTTTATGCCAATGAAAACAATGCCGAAGCAGTTGGATTGATTTCAGAAGCCACAAAAAAACTCAATTATGCTCTTTTTGAAAAAGAAACTCCTTTTCGTTGGGGAGAAGATTTCGGACTTTTCACAGCCCATTATCCTGGAGCCTTATTTGGTCTCGGAGCTGGTTTAGAAACACCAGATTTACACAATCCGGATTATGATTTTCCTGATGAAATAATAGCCACTGGCGTAAAAGTTTTTTATCAAATTTGTAAAGATGTAAATGATGCACGATAATTCCATAATAGAACTCAATCAAGAAGCTTATCAAAGTAATTTAGCTTTTTTAAAGAAGAATTTCTACAAAAAAACAATACTTTCTTCTGTCGTAAAAGGAAATGCTTATGGGCACGGAATTGAAGAATTTGTAACCATGGCTTATAACTGTGGCGTCACCCATTTTTCTGTTTTTGATGTAGCCGAAGCACAAGTAATTCAACAGCTTTTTCCAACTCAAGTTACCATCATGATTATGGGTTTTGTATCGAATGAAGCTTTGGATTGGGCAATTTCAAACAAAATTGAATTCTATGTTTTTGAAAAAAAACGTTTAGAAATGGCTATCAAAATCAGCAAAAAACTGAACAAAAAAGCCATCATTCATATTGAAGTAGAAACAGGAATGAATCGAACTGGTTTTGAACAAAAAGAACTAAATTCGCTCATTAACTTACTTAAAAAAGAAGCAAATCATATTGAATTTAAAGGGTTGTGCACCCATTATGCAGGAGCAGAAAGTATGGCCAATTACTTTCGAGTGAAAAGTCAAATTGAACGTTTTGAAAAGATTTATGCCTATTTTTGTATTAAAGATTTAAAACCGAAACTAAAACATACAGCCTGTTCTGCTGCTTCCATGATGTTTCCAGAAACCCAAATGGATATGGTTCGCATCGGAATTATGCAATACGGTTTGTGGCCAAGTCCCGAAGTTTTTGCGAGTTTTATTACGACGCAAAAAAAGAAAACAGATCCGCTTAAACGCGTCATTTCATGGAAAAGTCAAGTAATGAGTTTAAAAAAAGTAAACGCATTTGAATTCATTGGTTATGGAACGAGTTATATGGCAAAAGAAAACATGAAAATCGCGGTTATTCCAATAGGTTATTCGCATGGATATTGCAGAATGTTGAGCAATAGGGGTCGCGTTTTAATCAATCAACATCGTTGTATGGTCGTGGGAACTGTCAACATGAATATGATGGTTGTGGACGTTTCTGATATTCCAACTGTTCGATTGAGCGATGAAGTTATCCTTATCGGACGGCAAGAAAATTTAGAAGTCTCCGTTGCTTCGTTTAGCGAAAATAGTAACCTATTAAATTATGAATTGTTAAGTCGAATTTCGAAATCAATACCTAGAAAAATTAAAATCTAATGGCTTACTTAACTTTAAACAGAAACAAACTTCAAGAGAATTATGCTTTTTTGCAAGAGCTTTTTCAGTCAAGAAGAATTGAATGGGGTGTTGTTACTAAAATTTTATGCGGAAATTCAATCTACATAAAAGAACTTTTAGCGTTGGGCGTAACAGAAATGCATGACTCCCGGATTAGTAATTTAAAAAAAATAAAATCGCTTAATCCAAATGTGCAAACAGTTTATAT
>Ga0105045_10004284_pt1 | contig 12384 bp, 10 predicted proteins | sample MAT02_FD_78089 | JGI IMG/M metagenome (GOLD analysis project Ga0105045, IMG submission 78089) | Freshwater microbial communities from Lake Fryxell liftoff mats and glacier meltwater in Antarctica - MAT-02 (megahit assembly) | ecosystem: Environmental > Aquatic > Freshwater > Ice > Liftoff... | reverse complement strand
GTACAACTCGTAGTAGATGGCATGAAAATGCAGCCTTGTAACCCCGGATTTATTGATGGCCGCGATGCTATCTTGATGGCAGATGTGGTAAATTACAATGGTGCCGACACCTGCTTGATTTCTTCGGTTTTTGCTCGTCGTGGTCTGGGTTATTTCGCAACACAGGGTCTGTCTGATAGTGCAGGCGATGGGTTTGAGAATTTTGACCCGATTCCAACTTGTATTAAAGAGTTGAAAATCACTAAGATAACCACCACTCCAACGATTGAACCGGGCGAGAATGCGGTGTTTGAAATTACCGTTACCAACCACAAAGACGAAGAAGCCGCCAGTGTAGTTGTAACCGACGAGTTGCCGACCGGACTTTCTTTGGTGAGTGCATCGGATAATGGTCAACAAGTAGGCAACCTAGTACGGTGGGACTTCGGTGCAATGCCAAGCGGCACCGTTAAGACCCTCACATACACTGTAAAAAGTGATGTAGCCCTTGGATCTACTCGTTACTTCCGCGATTTGTTGGAAAGCGAAGACGAATGGTATTCCAATATTGTAGATTTGGCTACCGGCGAAATTTTCATTTTGCAAAGCGATGTATTCCACCCCGGTAGCGGCACGTCTGCTTGGGCAGGTCGGAATGTACCCTTCGAATCAGATTTTACCCTCGAAACAACTTTAATAGTGAACGTAACGGGTGCAAAACCTGCCCTCCGTTTTTGGCATCAGTACGTAACAGAAGCAGGAGTGGATGCAGGGTTCATCGAAGTAAAAGATATGGCGGATCCTGCTGAAAAATGGAACCGCGTTATGGACGATAAGAGCCTTCGGGGCGGCTACGATGGTGCCGTACAGTATGCCACTTTTGCAATTCCTTTCTTGAGTGGTTTCTCAGGCAATTCCAATGGTTGGAAACAATCTTACTTCGACCTGAGCGATTACATGGGCAAGGAAATCACCTTCCGTTTCCGCTTTGGCTCCGACATAGCCGACGCACCGGCCAACGGTGTTTGGTACATTGACGAAGTAGAAATCATGGACTTGTTCAATTACATCGGTGAGGCTTGCGTCACTTCTGGCAATGACCAAGCATGTGCATTTGCACCCGAATATGGCGTAGTCGTGAACCCAGTAACAGTGGGCACCCAAGACATCGCAGGACAAGGAATTCAGATGTTGGTACAACCCAACCCAGCCGACGACTTGCTGAATATCAGCCTCGGTCAGGAACTGAGTGGCCAAGTATTGGTTACTTTGATGGCCGCCGACGGTCGGATGGTGATGAGCCGCAACCTGTCTGGCTATGCGCAAGGGCAGGTGCTTACGCTGAATGTTCAGAACCTACCGGCTGGTGTGTACTCTGTACGCATCCAGAATGCGGCTGGTAGCAGCGTTCAGAAAGTGGTGATTCGCTAATATGCTGATAGACAAGCGATTCTAACAATAAATTCGAGACCAGCGAGCCGTTCCAATTTTGGGGCGGCTCGCTTTTTTTAGTGGTAAGCGGTAAGTGTTTAGTTTTTGGATAGGTCCAAATATATTTTTGCTATTCTGCAGCCACTTAGAAGGCTGTATTTATTTCCGTAATCCGATTTACAATATCCGATTCTGGAAATAGATTCCCCCCCCCCAATATCCAAGCAAACGCACGGCACCGAGAAGCAACGATTGCGCCCTATATGTCTTTGTGTTTGAAAAGACCCTGTCCCTATTTTTTTAGTAATTATTTCCAACACGCTATTGCTTTACCAAAATCAAGCCCCTAACTTTGTAAGCAACTGGTAGAACAAGCCCCCACGCCAGTCCGAAATTCCCCTTTTTTTAAAACCACTTCATCCCCCGAAGAAGACAACCAAATGAATCCCCATGGATTTCCGTATCTCCGTTTTATTGCCCCATTTTTATTCGGCATCGTCTTAGGCGCTTGGCTTGAAGTCCCCTTTCCTTGGCTCGATTTAGCCTTGCTTGTTGGAGGCCTCTTTGGCATTTGGCTGTCGCTGCGCACTTTTTCCTATCGATTTCGATGGGTGTTTGGTTTGTATGTGCATGCTTTATTGATGGCTTTTGGGTATTATCATGTGCTGCAATACAATGAATTGCGCGCGCCCAATCACTTTTCCGAAACCCTCCAACAACCCAACCAATATTATATCGGAACGGTGTACGAAGCACCCTCCGTGGGAACAAAAGCGAGACTTCGGGTCCGATTAGAAGCGGCCGCTACACACCCAGATTCTTTTCAAGCCGTTTCCGGAAATGTGCTGCTGTACTTGGATGTTGACGCATTTTCTGACAGCATTCAATATGGCGACCGCTTGGGTTTTCAAGCTGACATACAGCCTACCGAACCCGCCAAAAATCCGCAGGCCTTTGATTATGCTCGTTATTTACACTTTCAAAACATTCATTATCAAGCATTTATAAAATCTGGTGCAGCCCAGCACCTCTCTCGCAACAACGGCTGGTGGATTTGGAAAAATGCATACCAAAGCCGGACATCGCTCTTGCGCCTATTACAACACTATTTCCCCACTCGAGACGAATATGCTGTCGCCTCGGCCCTGCTCGTGGGCTACACCGACGACCTTTCCGACGATATGCGAGCGGCTTATGCCGAAACGGGGTCTATGCACGCTTTGGCCGTTTCGGGTACGCATATTGGATTGTTATACGTTGGTTTAATGCTGATTGTCGGCCGATTGCGCCTGCGTGGACGCATGGGGCGACTACTGGAAATGGGCTTGATTATGAGTGCAATATGGGCTTTTACTTTTCTGACTGGGGCCACCGCTTCGGTGTTGCGCGCCTCCGTGATGTTCAGCGTCTATATGATTGGAAAAGCCTTTTGGAGAAGCACTGCTGCGTGGAATGTGCTGCCCGCTTCTGCGTTTTTTTTACTGTTGTACAACCCGTATTTGTTATTCAATGTCGGCTTCCAACTGTCGTATGCGGCGGTAGCGGGTATGGTCTTCTTTTACCCGAGGTTGTACAAAATGTTCCCACCTATGTCGCGGTATTTGGATGAACCGCTGCAGGTTTTGTTGGTAGGTGTGTCCGCCCAACTGGGCACTTTGCCGCTTTCGTTGTGCTATTTCCATCAATTTCCCGTGTATTTTTGGTTGGCAGGCTGGGTCGTTGTATTAGTCGGGGCGGTTTTTTTGTGGGGCGGCGCGATGCTCGTTTTGCTGGATGCCTGCTCCCAAACCTTGGCCGAGTGGACCGGCTGGCTGTTGTATCAACTGTTGTACTGGATGAATAAAATCATTTTTTACATCCAAAAACTACCTGGTTCGGTGATTCGAGATCTATGGGTGCCGGGTTGGGCGGCCTTGCTGTTATACATGGCTTTGGTATTTGTCGGGGCGGCTATGGTGCGTAAAAAAGGCATTTGGGTCGGCTGTTTTATGGGCATCATGGTGCTGTTGGGCATTGGGCATCAGGCTGCTTTTTGGCAACATCAAACGCAGCAAAGCCTAGTGTTGTACCAAGTAAACAAGGCGAGTATGCTGGATCTTTTTGCGGCAGAATGTGCTGTTTCGCTCCGCGATTCCGTTACACCCAAACAAGAAATGTACGCCGCCCAATCGCACCGCATCGCCTGTGGAATCCGGGGAAAAACGACTGTCTTTTGGCAAGATACTGCTGAATTTACCACCCATAACATATTGATTAACAAGCCTTTTTTGCAATTTAACGACCAGCGATTGGCCCTCATTGACGATGCCCGTTGGATTACACAAGGGCAGCCCTCGCCCATGCGGGTGGATGTGTTGGTATTGTCCAAAAGCCCAAGGGTGCGCATCGCCGATTGTCGGGAGCGGTTTCCGCACGCGTTTTTGGTGTTGGATGCTTCTAACTCCATGGCCCAAATAAAGCGCTGGCGTGCAGAATGCGATGCCGCGGGCTGGGCCTATCACGATGTGCGCAGCATGGGTGCTTGGGGTAGAGAAGGCCCCCTTGAAAAACAGTAAATCACCTTCAATACACGATTCCACATGAAAAAAACTTTCTCCAATTACCTCCGATTTACCCGCGCAGAGCGCAACGGCACCTTGCTTTTATTGCTGCTAACCCTGGGACTTTTTGGACTTCCGGTTCTAATTCGGCAAACAAAAGCCCCCGCCCTTCAGCGTGATTTTTCTCTATTTTCAACTGAAATAGCAGCATTTAAAGCGGCTGTAAGCCAAAAAACAACGCAGAAAGCCCCTGCTCAACTCTTTTATTTCAACCCCAATACTGCGTCTGTTTCTGATTTTATCTATCTAGGACTGAGCGAAAAGGTGGCCAACATCATAGAAAATTACCGAAAAAAAGGCGGGAAATTTCGGGCCCCCAGCGACTTGCAAAAAATCTGGAGCCTATCTGAAGCCGACTACGAGCGACTGTTGCCATACATTCAAATGGATGAAACGCCCGAAAAAGAAACGCAGGAAACCGCCGAAAAACCCGCTGTCGAATATTTTGAATTTGACCCCAACACGGTTTCGGAAGCCGATTTAGCGCGGCTGGGATTGCCCGCCCGAACCATCAAAAGCATCCTGAATTACCGCGAAAAAGGGGGCGTTTTTAGAAAAAAAGAAGACTTGCAGAAAATGTACACCCTAGAGGAGGCCGATTATGTCCGATTGGCACCTTGGATCCTTTGCACCCCGCCTGCTTTGGCGCAAAACGCGCCCCGGCCCGCCATGTACGGAAGCGCGGCTTTTGCGCCCGCAGCATCGGCTATCCTCGACATCAACCTGGCCGAAGAAGAAGACTGGAAATCCTTGCCCGGTATTGGGGCGACCCGAGCAGGCTATTTGATGCAGTTTCGCAACAACTTGGGCGGATTTTCTTCCATTGAGCAGGTTGCTGAAACCAAGGGTTTGCCCGACAGTGTTTTTCAAAACATCCGCAGCCGACTGACCCTCGGTGCACGGGAAATCCGGAAAATAAACCTCAATACCACCAGTGTAGCCGAACTAGACGCGCATCCGTATGTTTCCAAGCGTCAGGCGGAACTCATCGTAGCCTACCGCGAGTTGCATGGCGCCTATCAATCGGCGCAGGATATTGCGCAAATGCGGGCTATTTCCGACCCCGTTTGGTTGAAAAAAGTGATGCCGTATTTAGGTATTGAGTAGGGAATTTCGTAATTTTGGGGAGGCCCAGTTAAGGCCCCTTATTTCACCACTAAACAAGTCACTTATGAACATACAAAGCAAGCATTCCGCAGAAAAACTGGTTTCGGCCACGCCACTTTTCAAAGGCGAGGCGGCCACCGCAACGGCCTTACAAATATTAGCAAATCAAACCCTGAAAGAGCATGTCACCCAAGTTCCCGCTATGCTGGTTTGTATCTCTGGAGCGGTAGTATTTGAAAACGAAAACGGGGAAAAAGAAGGGCTAAAAACGGGGGACTATGTGAACATCGAGCCCCGTGTAAAACACTGGGTAATAGCCCAGTCAGACAGCCAACTGATTCTTTTGAAATAAAGAATTAGGATGACATGGCGGTAGTATAATCAGTGATTATGTTACCGCTTTTTATTTTACAATATTCGCCAAACCCAAGCATCGGCCGCCAAACAACCATCTGGCTCCAACCCCTGTAACTGCAAAATGCCGGGCGTTTTGCCCACTTCAAAACTGCCCAGTGTGTCGGCAAAGCCGAGGGCTTCGGCACCATTTAAAGTAGCCCAGCGCAAGAGGGAAGAAAAGGGCACGTAACTTTGATACCTCGCTATGGTTTTCATCTCTTCCAACACCGACAGTTGCCAGTTGGAAGTCAAGGAGTCGGTGCCGATCGTCATGCGCGCATTGGTGTCCAGAAAGGCCGAATAATCGGGCAAACGATTTTCAATATACAGGTTGGCATTTGGGCAAGTGGCCCAATATACCTGCTCCGACCAAGCCTGCGCCGCTTCAATATCCGCCCGATTCGTGAGGGTATTGTGTACAAAAAGCGTGCGCTGTGCCGGATTCATGTGGGCCAAGGCATAATAAATGGAGCCTTTTCCAATCGGTTCGAAAGCATCAAGTGAAATGCCAAATTTGCTATAAAACGTCAAAAAATCACCCGTTTTGTCCAAAAATAAGGCCTGTTCTGACTGTGTTTCTTGGTTGTGGATACTGACCGTGGCACTTAAGTCGGTGTTGTGTTCGTTTATTTTGTCAAATAATGGCCGACTCACTGAATACGGCGCATGGGGCGAGAGCGAGCATTTGCTGTCCGGCGCGAGCTCGAGTTTTTGGTACAACGCCAAGCAATCTTGCAGGGTTTTTTCGGCGGCATCTTGCTGCAAAAAATCAAATAATTCCAAAAAAGTGTGGTATCGCATTCGGCCTTGGGCTTTTGTAGCAAAGGTGTCGGGTGCGTTGGAAATATCGCCCACGGCCACAATGCCGCAGTTCAGCATCTCTTGTTCGGCTTCTTGAATGGCGGCTAGGATGGTTTCAGCAGGGGCATTTCGCTGCGTCACCACGCTTGTAATGAAGGGAATTAGGCCCGTTCCGGTATCTACCTTTCCTTTCATGTGCGATAGTTCGAGGTGGCAATGTGTGTTTACAAAGCCCGGTATGAGCACGCCCGGCACCCGTTGAACGCTGGCCAAATCATGCTGTTCGCGGGATTCGATGGCTAAAATTTTACCTTCCTCGTCGGTGATGATGACGGCTTTTTCGATGGGTTCGGAGGAGACCGGAAAAACCCAGTCGGCTGAAATTTTGTGCATGTTGGAGAAATAGTGGGTGTCTTCCCGTCGAATACTAAAAGCCTATCTTTTGTGCAAAAGTCTCTATTTTTGTTTGAATTACGATTGAAATTTTGGGAATATTCGGGTTTTTATTTCCAATATTTGAGTCTGAGTGCTCCAGCATTCAAATATTGGAAATAAAATGATGCCCCCTCCCCAAAAAACGACCTCTGCATAGGTCGAACCATTCCCCCAAACGAACCAATATTCGACCGCTGCAGAGGTCGAATGAACTATTGAGTAGCCATCCCCCAACCCAAAAATTGACAAAATTTAGTTTACGGCCTACCAGCATGATCGGAATTCTAAAAATTCATGCAAAAACTCAGGTGAATGGCTATTCAGTGGTTGCGAAGGCCCATTCTCGTAGGGAATGGGATTCAAACGATATAGAAAAGCAATTTTTGTAAGGATAATAGCCCTTATGCACAACATAATCCCTCCCACCATTGTCAAAATACAGCGGGCTAAGTTTTTACAAATTCATTTAGAAAACACCTGCGTACCTTCACATGCCTCAACATTCTCAACCCCCCTCAACATTCTCAACAATCTCAACATTCTCAACCCCCTCAACATTTTCAACAAAAAAAATGCCTAGTTTCTCCATAAATCCCGACATCCGGCGCGCCCAAACCATTTCCAAAGAAATGTACCTGAGCACCGAAGTTTTTGAAGCCTCCAAGGAAAAAATTTTCGCCCATGCTTGGCAGTTTGTCGGCGATGTAGATCGCGTGGGGGACGCTGGTTCTGTATGGCCTTTTACCCTCTTGGAAGGATATTTGAATGAGCCGCTGCTGCTATCCCGCGATGCCGAAAACCGCCTGCATCTCTTATCCAATGTCTGCACCCATCGGGGCAATTTGCTTGCGAATGAGCCTTGCAAAACCAATCAACTGCGCTGCAAATATCACGGACGAGTATTTGGGCTGGATGGGAAGTTTCAGTTTATGCCTGAATTTACGGAGGTGGAAAATTTCCCGACCGAGGCCGACCATTTGAGTCAATTGCCGCTTTTTCAATGGGGAAAGTTGCTTTTTTCGACCCTTAACCCTCAAATTCCGGCTACGGCGTATTTTGCAGAAATGATGCAACGCGTGGCTTGGATGCCGCTAGACCTACTGGAATTTCGCCCCGATTTGTCCAAAGATTATAAAGTGGAGGCGAACTGGGCCTTGTACTGCGAAAATTATCTGGAGGGTTTTCACATTCCATTTGTGCACAACAGCCTGAGCAAAGTGCTGGATTGGGGGAACTACACGACGGAAGTTTTCCGGTATTCTAACCTTCAATTGGGCATTGCCAAACACGAGGAGGCCTGCTTTGAACTGCCACCCGAATCCCCGGATTTTGGAAAAAAAGTGGCCGCGTATTATTTCTGGGTGTTCCCGAATATGATGTTTAATTTTTATCCTTGGGGACTCTCGCTCAACCTCGTTTTGCCACAGTCGGTGGGTCAATGCAAGGTTCGTTTTTTGGTTTTTGAATGGGATGCGGCTAAGCGGAATGCAGGCGCTGGGGTAGGGCTCGACCAAGTAGAAATAGAGGATGAAGAAGTGGTGCAACAGGTGCAGCGGGGCATTCGCTCCCGATTTTATCAGCAGGGTCGGTACGCGCCGCAGCATGAGCAGGGTACGCATCATTTTCACCAACTGCTGGCGGAGTTTTTGGGGTAAAACCCCTATTTTGGAAACAAAATCTGTAAAATTTGCTGTGCAGCCAAGGTTGGAGAAAGCCTGCCGGCCAGCACTTCTGGCTCTAATTCGGCCAGTTTGGCCCGTACTTGTGGGTGTTGATAAAAATGCGTGTGAAGCCCAGATTCTATGGACTCTTTCAACCAATATTGGGCCTGTATTTGGCGGTTTTTTGTAAAAAATCCAGTTGCTTCAGTCTCCATTTTGAATGCCTCGGCGGCCTCCCAAACGGCGGCTATCCCTTTGTTTTCTAAAGCACTACAAGTAAGCACACGCGGCGTCCAGCCACTGGATTTGGCCGGAAACAAATGCGTAGCATTGCGATAATGACCTTGCGCTTGTTGTGCTAAAGTATTCCGGTCACCATCCGATTTGTTCACTACTAATACGTCGGCCATTTCCACAATACCGCGTTTAATACCCTGCAATTCGTCGCCCGCACCGGGCATCAACAGCAGCAAAAACAGGTCTGTCATGCGTTGCGCAGCAATTTCTGATTGGCCCACGCCCACCGTTTCAATCAAAATGGTATCAAAGCCAGCAGCCTCCACCAACACCATCGCCTCGCGGGTTTTGCGGGCCACCCCGCCGAGCGAATCGCCGGCTGGCGAAGGGCGAATAAAGGCTTTTTCAGAGGCAGAAAGGTGTTCCATGCGGGTTTTATCGCCCAAAATACTGCCCCCGCTGATTGAACTGGATGGGTCAATGGCGAGTACAGCGGGTCGTTTGCCCCGCTCGATTAGGTACATCCCCAATGCCTCGATAAACGTGCTTTTCCCTACGCCGGGAGCACCCGTGATGGCAATTCGCAGGGTGTTAGGGGTAGGCGTGGCTACTTGCGCTAGCACGGCTTGCGCCAATACTTGGTGCTCCGCTCGCGCACTTTCGACGAGGGTAATGGCCTGGCCGAGCAGCACGCGGTCGGCGGCACGAATGCCTTGTACAAATTGTTCAACACTGGGTAACGAACGGCGCATAGCACAAAGATACTACGGTATGCACATATTTGCCCTGTTGTGAAATGCGCTGAGGAATAGGAGTGGTATAAATTCAACGCTGCGTAAGCGTGCTAAAAACAACCATTATCGCCTCGCTGGACTTCCTGACCAGCGAGGCGATGCTTAAAAGTCAGGTGGAATCCGGCTCAATCCACCAATTTTTGTTTCTTGAGTTGGTCGCTAAATTTTTTATTGAATTCGAGGGCATCCCCCTTGATGATTCGGAAAAGGTCATTGGCTGGAATCGGGTCTCCAAGACTATATCGTCCCGGATAGTCTGCAAAATACACATCGCCTTCTGGCGTGGTGGCCACATAAATTTTGGCGCGAATATTGGGCACTTCATAAAGGGCGATTTTACTATAATTGCTGCCTTTCAGTGCTTGCTGCACGGCCCGAATCCCCCGAATAAAGTTGTTGTTATTGAGGCCAACAACACTCCAACCTTTTTCATTTTGAGCCACTTCAACGGTCGAAAGCGTGCGCCCGCCCTCCATGAGCGGAATAGCCGACTGTTCCTTATCGCCGGAAATTTGCGCCCAAGTAACCATGGAGTCGGAATCCATTAACTTGTCAAAATCAACTTGGAAGGTCTCTAAGGGTGTCCCAAGGGTCGCCTTTTCCAGTGCTTCAGGGTTAAGGTCGGCTTGGGCAAAGGCTTTTTGCCGTAGCAACTCGACAAAGTCACTCTTACCTTTGTTGACGGCCTCCTCCATAGAAGGAAAAACCGGGTTAGGGGCTGTTGGCTCATTCATTTTTGGATTGCTTTGAGAGCAGGCACTGAGCATTATACCTGTCATTATGAGGATGTTGATAAGCAGTTTCATAACTGTTATTTTTTTTAAAGGTTATTTTTTCTCGATGTTGTACCAAGTATTCCAGTGCGTAGAAGTACCAGAAGGGTCTTGGTATTCAGCATACGTTATCAATCGCTCTTGACCCGTGCAGGGATTCCAAGGGTCGTTCAGCACTACATAACTGGTGCCGGCCACCGTTACATAGCCTTTAATAATGAGTACGTGGCCCACCAACCCAGAAGTACCGTATGCATATCCCATTGGTTTTTTGGAACAAAAAATCTGCTTTTTTAAGGCATCAAAACTAAGGGCTGTGCCGGTTTCGGAGAATGCCACGCCCGCAAAATCGAGTTCAAGCCAACCGGGTCTGTTGCAGTCGACCGTTTTGGGGCAAGAAGTGCCAGGGTTTTGGGCATTGCAACAATTGTTTTGGTTGAAGCGATGATTCGCGAGGTCACATTGATTGACAGAGATGTTCAAGTGCTGCGCCAACATCTGGGTGGTGGCAGCCCAGCACCAATAGCTGGTTTCTTGTGGCCGCAAGCCATTGGGTACGTTGCCAATTATTTCAGGTCGGCAGCACCCACCGAGTGCTAGCAACGAAATGGCAAACATGAATACAATAAAAAAACTGTTTTTCATTGGTAGAAAATTTTATGAATGGTTAAAAAGGAAGTCAAACCGAAGGGAAAGAGCATACTATCATTATTCCCTTTCTGAAAAGAATGTGAACTGACTAAGCTGTTTTTTTTCTTTCAAACTTATTTCAGTAGGCTCTTTTCGGACTACATCAGCCGATTTTAGGCTTTTAATTCGTCCTTCAGGAGGTTAAACTTATTTAACTGAAAAAAATATATTAATTTAACTTGTGTAAAAATAATTGATAATCAATGTTATAGACACTTAACTATATTTTATAAATCGCCCCTACTAGGTTAAATTCCGTTAAGGCAACGGTTGGATGGCCGGTGCCTATTGCATTGCTGGGTACGAAATGGAAACCTTGCAGAGCATTCATTTGGGTGCAATAAAAATACCCAGCCATGAGCCGACACTTTTTTTTACTACTTCTTTTATTAGGGTTCACCAGTGCGTGCCGTAGCCTCAAAGTACGAGACTTTCACAGCAAACAAGGCCTTTCAAACCGCTTGCCTGCGCTGGAACTTCGGGTACACGAGGTCAGTTTCTTAGCAGCCTTTGATGGTGCTTTGACCCGAGATATAATGTTCAATAATTTTCCGGCTACACCGATGGACGGCAACCCTTGGTCGGCTTACGCGGTTACCGACTTAGCCGTACAAGATGTATTTCAGGTTTTTGAAAATGAATTGAGGGACCATATTAACCAGCGTTCTGGCCCCAACCACGGGCAGGCTCGATTTAAGTTGCGTTTTTACCAACGACGAAATTCTGGTTGGGGCTGGACAGTAGCCAGTTTTGCTACCGGATTAATTCCAAATATGCTGGGGATGCCCATTCGTACCCAACAAGTGGTATTGGAATTGCAAATGGAAGTGGTGGATGCAAACGGATATCTGTTGCAACAATACGTGGCTTCCGGACAAGGTAAGGCTCAGGTGGCCGTCTATCACGGCTACTCTGTAACGACCGCTACCCGAAAGGCCAACTTACTGGCATTGAAACGAGCCATGTCAAAAATAAAAACAGAATTAGATAAAGAGGTGCTCGCCCTGAGCAGTCAACTAGAAAAAACCAGAAACCCAAGCAAGTAACACGCTGCTTCCCACAAAAGCCATAGAACCATGAGAACGGGTAGCGCCCGACACACATTTTTCACCCGCCTTTTTCCGGTGCGCGGGGTGTCGGTGCGCCACCATTTTTCCAAATATTTGGCTACAAATATTTGGCCTCTTCGAGGCTGTTTTAAGTTGTTGATAATCAGTTAGATGTATTATTTTATCAACAATATAAACCCCATCAACCCCAGGGCAAACGCATTAAAATTGTTTTGAAAGGTTTCTACAAAGGTGCGACTTCTCCGAAGTCGGTAGATGGGGCGGCGCAGGTTTCTACAAAGGTGCGACTTCTCCGAAGTCGGTAGAGGGGGCGGCGCGGGTTTCTACAAAGGTGCGACTTCTCCGAAGTCGGTAGATGGGGCGGCGCAGGTTTCTACAAAGGTTCGACTTCTCCGAAGTCGGTAGATGGG
>Ga0105045_10004283_pt1 | contig 12385 bp, 12 predicted proteins | sample MAT02_FD_78089 | JGI IMG/M metagenome (GOLD analysis project Ga0105045, IMG submission 78089) | Freshwater microbial communities from Lake Fryxell liftoff mats and glacier meltwater in Antarctica - MAT-02 (megahit assembly) | ecosystem: Environmental > Aquatic > Freshwater > Ice > Liftoff... | reverse complement strand
ACAGGTTGTGTGACTTCTATCCCACACATCAATAATCCCGATAAAGTTGGACAAGTTTTATAATTCTTACGTTCTGAATCAGCAATAATATATAACTTCGCAGCAATTTAAATATAATCAATGGATGGACATAAAATTATTAATCAAAATGATTTGCATTACATTATACCAACAGTAAATACAAAATAGTCTAATAAACTTCATCTTTTAAAATGATTCTTCTTCAAAAAATCTATTTATTTATTTTGGACTATTTTATAAATACAATTGGTGTTACCTTTACAGTTGTAGGATGGGTCGATGTTGTTTCAAAGCTCAGATATTGCTGGGAAAACAAGACAGTCTGCACAAGCTCCAAGTTTTAATGATCCTTGGCATTACTTTGACATGAAGAGGAATTGGGTATGCTAACTGCGCATTTTCACACCCAGTTAATCCACATTTAAGTGTATACGATACCAATAATTTTATGAATGAAACCTCAACAGGAAGGACAATGAACATTAGGAGATACCATTTTACTAAAATGCATTAAAATTTAAATATGAAATGTTTTTATTATTGCTTTATATTCCTAAATATAATTTCAAATATTGGGTTAACCCAAATATCGAGTAAATTTTATGATCAATTCGAGAGTGAAAGAAAAATTATAATTGAAAACAATTTATTATATGAAGCACATCTTGAAAGATTAAATCGAAATCTTGTGAAATAAATTATTCAGAAAATACAATGGGGGACAGTTTGCTTAATCTTATTTACAGTGGTAAATATCAAAAACGACGATATCCTTGAGTTTTCTTTATGGAATTTTGAATGTATGAAATTACATCAAAAAAAGGTGTTAGCTATTAGGCTTCAGACAAGGCTTTATCCTTTTGATAAATATTTTCATAAATTAGTAAACAAATATAAAATTAGGGCTTTTGACGATTACCTTTATGCTTACAGTGATACTACTTCTTTACAAGAACTTGAAAAGAAGTTTTATAAAAATGGTTATTTTTCTGATGTAGAAACACTCAAGCTAAAGAATTTAACAACTCTTGCAGTTTTGGGTCATGATGATATTGAAAAACAAATATTAAAGTTAATATTGAATTTGTATCAACACTCAAGTGCTTTATTTGAGAAAGATCCAAGTCCATTAGTTAATTTATATATGGTAATCCTACCAAATACTTTAGGCCAACTCGAATCAAAAAATTCGATTGTCAAAACACTGGTGTTATTTGAGAATAATATAAAATTCGATTCGGGGCATGACTTAATAATGTATTTTAACTATTATTATTTTAATTCTGTCATAAAGCCAAAAATTGATCCCAATATCTGGATGGGTATTAGTAGTGACAGAATGGGACAAAAGAAAAATGAGATCATTAACCGAATATTGAATGATAAAACTGTTTGGATAATTGAACAATAACAAGTAGTATAAAAAGTAAAATTCAATCTTCTTAGTTTGGATTTACTACTTTTGTCATTCTTTAATATGTATAGACATGATTTCTAGACCTTGGTGGTTATTATTTTTTATCATTTTGATTAATGTATCCGTTGGGTATGGGCAAAAACCTGCCTTCTTAACTGATTATGACAAAAAATGGGTAGATTCTGTTTTCAATAGCCTTACACTAGACGAGAAGATAGGCCAATTGCTGATGCCACGTGGCAACTATTCTGGTAAACCTCATGATGTTGCAATGCTCGAGCAATGGGTCAAAGCATTTAAAATCGGCGGAATCGTTTTTTTTGCTTCCAATCCTACTACACAAGCACAAATAACCAATCGCCTTCAGAAACTATCTAAAACACCTATGATTATCGGTCAAGATTTTGAATGGGGACTTGGCATGAGACTAGATAGTACCGATCGCTTTCCTTATGCAGTGACTTTGGGTGCTATCCAAGGAAAGGATTATTTAATAGAAGCGATGGGAAAAGAAGTAGCCCGACAATGCAAAAGAATCGGTGTTCATATCAATTATGCTCCCGTAATAGATGTCAATAACAATCCTAATAATCCTGTGATCAATTTCAGGTCATTTGGTAGCAACAAAGAAGCAGTGGCCAACAAAGGACTTGCCTATATGAAAGGTATGCAGAGTCAGCAACTATTCTGCACCGCCAAACATTTTCCAGGACATGGAGATACTGACGTGGATTCGCATCATGACTTACCTATTATAAAACACGATATCAAAAGACTCTCTGAGGTAGAACTGTATCCTTTCAAAAAACTGATAGATGCAGGGTTGAGCGGTATCATGACTGCGCACCTTAATATCCCGGCGCTAGATAGTACTATGGGGTTAGCGTCTACTTTTTCACCAACTATTGTGGATAAATTATTGAGAAAAGAATTAAAATTTGAAGGCCTTACCTTTACAGATGCCATGGAAATGCAAGGCGCTATCAAAAACTTCCCGAAAGGAGAAGCCATGGTACAAGCATTATTGGCAGGAAATGATATACTCGAGACTTTCATCGATGTTCCTATCGCATTTCAAGCAATAAAAGATGCCGTCAATAGCGGAAGAATCAGTATGCCCTTTCTAGATGCAAAAGTCAAAAAAATATTAAAGGCAAAATCTTGGGTAGGATTGGACAAGTACAAACCAATAGAACTAAAAAATCTAGTCGAAGACTTAAATTCTATTCAGGCTGACGTTCTGAATCATCAGTTTGCACATGAGAGTATAACTTGCCTTAAGAATGATATAAACCTACTCCCAATAAAGGACCTGACACAAAAGATAGCGGTTATTTCGATGGAAGGTCCGTACGAATCTGATTTTTCAAAAATGGTCAATAATTATGTCAATGCCGATTATTATCATATTCCAAAGGATGGAAGTGACTCTTTAGTACAAAGTATTATAGATAAAACAGTTTTGTATGATGTCGTTTTAGTAGGTGTACATTTGATCAATATCAGGGCAAGTAGCAAATACGGTCTGACACCTACCAATTCAAAACATATTAGTAAGTTGGCAATATTAGACAATGTTGTAATCTCGATTTTTGGAAATCCATTTATTCTTGGTAAAATTCCTGCACTTTCAATGTCTCACAGTTTATTGATGGGTTACCAGATGACGCAATTCACCGAATCAGCAGCGGCTCAAGCTATTTTTGGTGCAATACCGACTAAGGGTAGGCTTCCGATTTCGATGGACAATTCGTTTTATGAAGGAATGGGCGTTGACCTATATCCGATACAAAGATTAGCCTATGGCGTACCAGAATTAGTAGGTGTTGACAGGGTTATATTACAACAAAGACTTGACTCCGTGGTCAATTCAGGTCTTTCGGGCAGAGCTTATCCCGGATGTGTTTTGCAAGTGACTAAGGACAATATGGTCATTTTTCAAAAACCCTATGGATACCACATATATGAAGATGGACAAATGGCTTTCTCATCATCTCTAGAGCTAGACAATAAATTCGATTTTATAGATGATGCGATGGATAATAACGCATCTCTCCAAACTACGCTCAAAAAATCTCCTTCTCAAGTCATTGACCCAAAAGGTAAGGTAAAAAAAGATGATTTGTACGACCTCGCTTCTTTAACAAAAATAAGTGGTACTATGCTTGCCGTCATGCAGTTAATGAGTGAAGGAAAATTTGACTTGGATGCACGATTAGCGGATTATTATCCAGAATTTAAAGGTAGTAATAAAGCTGATCTTACTTTTAGAGATATGCTCACACATCGCTCAGGACTAAAATCGTGGATTCCTTTCTGGAAAGATGCCATAGACACTTTGGCTACGGTGAAAAACGCTTTAGGATTGCAACCTGAGTTAGCAAACAGGTGTGTTTTTATTTACAAAAAACCAGGATTCTTTAAAAGGCTTTTTGGTAAAAAACCTACAAAGATAATTGATTATACAGCATCCATAAAAAATGACCCATCGTTGTGGAATACTATGGTCGACAAATACGGGTTAACATGGAAAGAAAAGACATTCCATAATGAAAAGACAAATGAATATCCATTTCAAGTAGGTGATCATCTTTGGCTTCACAGGGATTATCGCAAAAAAATGATTCAGCAAATCAAGGAATCAGATCTGAATACACCTTCTGAAAATGCAAAGGGAAGTAAATATGATTATGTTTATAGCGATTTACATTTCTATCTTTACCCAGAAATCATTAGAAGGTTGACTGGCAAAAATATGACGACGTATTTACATGAATCCTACATAGAACTAGGCGCAAACACACTCGGATATAATCCAAATGTATCCCTAGAAAAAATAGTGCCGACTGAGTATGACAGTTTATTTAGAAAAAACCTAATCCATGGACGAGTGCATGATGAAGGCGCAGCCATGATGGGTGGGATTTCTGGTCATGCAGGACTTTTCGGTAATGCAAATGACCTTACGAAATTGATGCAAATGTATCTTAATAATGGAAGTTATGGTGGTAAAAAATATATTGATCCTTTTGTAATTAGGGAATGTACCAAGTATCAGTTTCCCGAAAGTCAATGGAGAAGGGGAATTGGTTTTGACAAAAAAGATTTTAATCCATCCATCCAAAATGGTCCTTCCTTAGCTTCAGAATTTAGTTACGGACACTCCGGATTTACAGGCACTTTTACTTGGGTTGACCCAAAATACAATTTAGTCTATGTTTTTCTTTCCAATAGGGTCTATCCAAGTCGCGAAAATAAAAAAATAAATGAACTGAATATACGATCTGAGATAGGGAATCAGATTATAAAAACAATCATAGAGTCCAATCAAAAAAAATAAAAGTAAAGCAATGGTAATAAAATCAGTAAATGGTAAATCACCAATTTTCGGTGAAGATTGTTATATCGCAGAAAATGCCACCATTGTGGGAGAAGTAACTATGGGTGATCAATGTAGCGTTTGGTTTAATGCAGTAATACGTGGAGATGTTAATTACATCAAAATGGGCAATAAGGTCAATATTCAAGATGGTGCAGTCATTCATTGTACCTATCAAAAGTATCCGACGATCATAGGAAATAATGTGTCTGTAGGTCATAATGCCATTGTTCATGGTTGTACGATTCATGACAATGTATTGATAGGAATGGGCGCTATTGTTATGGACAATTGTGTGGTAGAATCCAATTCTATCATCGCAGCTGGAGCAGTGGTGACTCAAAATACACATGTGGAAGCAGGCACAATCTACGCCGGAGTACCTGCCAAAAAAGTAAAAGATATCCGTCAGGAGCTAATTTCTGGGGAGATAGATAGAATCGCCAATAATTATGTGATGTATTCGGGTTGGTTTAAAGAATAATTAATCAATATCAATCCTATTTACAGTATCCTTAAACTTCATATAAGCTGGAATGACCTCGGAGATTACATCTTTTAATGCGAGGATAAATCTCAACTTAGTCGTAAACCTGTGGTGAATCATACTGACTTCTCTCACAGGAGTAGGCGCATAAAAAGGTATTACCCTAGACTTTCTGTCAGGCGATAGATTCCATGTAGCTAGTTCAGGTATGATGGTCATACCGCCACTTGCTTCGGTAATATTCATTAGAGATTCGATACTTCCAGCGTTGTATTTTATATTGCTCTGTTCAATATTTCTTAGTTCGCACAATTTTATCATTTGGTGACGCATGCAGTGTCCTTCTTCAAGTAACCAAAGATGTCTAAAATCTATTTCTTCAGGGAGAATATAGGCCTTATCTATTCTTTTATGCAAGAAAACATAAAATTCTTCATAAAACATGGGATAAGTAATAAGTGATTTTTCTTCAATGGGTGTGACAAGAATTCCTGCATCAGTCTCTGAAGTTTTTAATTTTTGAAGGATAGATTTTGTGGTTTCTTCTTCAATGATTAACTCAGTATCTGGATATTTTTTACTAAATAACTGTACAAAAAGCGGTATAATGTAGGGCGCTAGCGTGGGAATTATACTTACTTTTAACGATCCTTTCATGTCTTCCTGATGAAGATCGGAAGCAAGTTTCTCCATTACTTGGATTTCTTCAAGAATTTTGACGATTTGACTCGCTAAGACTTCTCCTTTTTCGGTCAGTGTTACAGGATTGCTTTTTCGGTCGATCAGGATAAGGCCAAGTTCATCTTCCATTTTCCTTATCGCCATACTCAATGCAGGTTGAGATACGTTGGATTTGATGGCTGCAAGGCTGTAATTTCTCGTCGCTGCCAAAGCAATAAAATACTTTAATTGTGATATTTGAATATTCATAAGCAAAAATTATAACGTTATAAAATCATAAATTGTTGCTTATAGTTAAATTCATTTACATTTGCATAGTTTTTGAGTGAAACGTTTAACGTAATTCATGCAGAAATAATATCGAAATGTTTAAGCGGTTTCCTTTTAAAGAAAAGGAAACCGCTTTTTTTATTTAGTTTAGCTTAAATTTTTCTAATACTCTTACAGATATTAACAGCTTCGTCAATAGCATTATTATCGCCATCCAAAAATGTGATGATGACAAAAAAGTTTGTATCAGAATTCGGATCTATGACACCCATTATGAATATTTTAGCTCCATCCAATGCACCTTCAGCGTATCCACCTTTGAAACCATTAAAATTGATTGTGCTTACATCGTCTATTCTTCCCAGATTGAGAGATGCCGCAACACTCATTGTATATCCTATAATATCAGTATCATCAATAGTTTCATCTGTAAATGGAATAATAGTCATCTCCATGCCGTCGCCACTTGCCGAAAATTCTTCACCATTACTAACAGTCTCTTGAAAATCATCAGCCAGCGTAAACGAAATACCATAATCTTCCCAAGTATAGGATTGTTGCGCTACGGATTGAGTTGAAAATACAACAAAAGAAAGTAGTAGAATAAAAAGGGATTTCATGATTTTAAAATTTTAGATTGTTAAATAAAGGACAAATATATTGATTATTCAGTTTCCATGTTGTAGTGGATTACCACTAATTGAAAATTAAATGAATAAAGTCTAAAAATCAATATTTAATACAAACATTCTTAGCTTCTGTAAAAAAATGTAATGCTTCCATTCCTCCTTCACGACCTACACCACTATTTTTTACACCACCGAAAGGAGTCCTTAGGTCTCGTACCAACCAACAATTAATCCATACTATTCCTGAATGCAATTTTTCAGCCATACGATGTGCTCTTGAGAGATTTTGTGTCCATAATGTAGCTGCTAGTCCATAATCGGTACTATTGGCATACAATAGTACTTCTGCTTCAGTATCAAATGGCATGATAGTCACAACGGGTCCAAATATTTCTTCCTGATTTGTCCGGCAATCGTACGATAAGCCTTCGATAACTGCAGGTTTGATAAACCAGCCTGCCGCACATCGACCTGATAATAATACTCTTTCACCACCCGCAATGACGGTACCACCTTCTGTTTTTGCTAGTTCGATATATGAGAGGACTTTATTCATGTGTGATTCTGAGACTACAGCACCTGTTTTTGTCTGTTCATCTATTGGGTCTCCTACTTGGAGCTTAGACACTTTAGCTACAAAATCTGACTTAAATTTTTCATAGATAGGCCTTTCCACAAAAATTCTAGAACCACACAGACATATTTGCCCTTGATTGGCAAATGAAGATCTAACTGTCGTGGCCAGCATATCTTCATAGTCACAATCTGCAAATATAATATTTGGGTTTTTACCGCCAAGTTCCAATGACAATTTTTTGAACATGGGCGCTGCGACTGATGCGATCCTCTTACCTGTCGATGTACCTCCTGTGAATGATATAGCCTTTATCTCTGGGTGTACACAAATAGACTCACCTACTTTTGGACCAAGTCCATGTACAAAATTGAGTACTCCATCAGGAAAATTGATTTCTTGACACACTTTTGATAATAAATATGCCGTATAAGGTGTCACTTCTGACGGTTTAGCAACTACTGTATTTCCTGCAGCTAGAGCTGGTGCAATTTTCCATGTGAGCAGATACAAAGGTAGATTCCAAGGTGAGATACAACCTACCACACCGATCGCTTGTCTAAGGGTATAATTGATACCAACCCCTTCCATGTGGTGAGATTCCGAATGATACTGTGTGATAGCGTGTGCAAAAAATTTAAAGTTGGCAACAGCTCTTGGTATGTCCATCATTTTAGCTAAAGAAATTGGTTTGCCATTATCTTTGCTTTCTGCCGCTGCAAACTCTTCGAGCCGCTCTTCTATTTTATCTGCAAGCTTCATCAGCCAAGCCGATCGCTCTTCACTACTTAGTGACGACCATAATGGGAAAGCTTTTTTGGCTGCTTCCACTGCTTGTTGGACATCATCGCTATCCGAGTCTGGTATTTGACTGTACGCTTGTCCTGTGGCTGGTTCGTAATTAAAGAGATAGTCTTCTGAAGCTGGTTCAGTCATCATACCTCCTATATAATTGGATATTTTATGAAGTTGGGTCATTGCTAAAAATTATGTCTATGGGTTGGTTTCTATTTCACATTGTTTGGTATAAAAACTGATTTCTAAGTCCGAATCTGACTCTAATATTTCTACAAAATGACTCCAAGTCAATATGTAATCTACTTTCTCATGTATTTGAAAATATAAAAAGGATGTGAAAATATGCCAGATTTTGTCTATTATAATATGATATCCGGATGCTGTTGAAGATGTAACCATATTTATTAATTATTCATGCATAGCTGAAAAATAAAATCCTAGATTTTTCCTAAAATTTTCTGGTAATTCAGGTAAAGCTGACCTAGGTATCAACAAAGTACTTACATTATGAAAATCCGCAAAAATATGATGTTTAGCAGCTGTGGAAGCCAAATATTCATGGCCAGAAGATCCACCGGTTCCTACTTTTTTGCCTAGCATACGCATCACCATTTGTGCATGTCGATATCTCCATGTGGTGAGATGATCATCTATCTCTACCAACTTTGAGATGAGCAAAAACGGTACGTGCAATATTGGTTCGTCTCTATACAAATTGATAAATAATGCTGCAAGCGTCGCTTTGTACGAAAGTTGCAATTTGCCTTCCTTTACCAACGCTATATGACGGTCTTCATTCATGATATTGGAAAAATAGGTATTGGTATCGCCGAGCATGGTCAACCTCATTTGCTTAGATTCTTCAGAAAGAATATCACTTTTCATGATGGCTTCCTTTTCCTGATCGAGCATTTTCAAAACTGCCTTTTGGTATTCTTCAACAAATCTGAACTCGCCGAATTCCAAAAATGGTGTACGTTCCAACCAATCTTCTATCAAGTCTAACAGAGAACTGCCTCTCTCAAGACCTTCCAAAGTTTCCTTTTTTGTATCTGCAAATACACAATGATATGGTTTGTCATTGTAAGTGGTCCGTCTATCTTGTTTCAAACCGAGCATGACTTCCATTTCTCTAAATTGAAAACTCTGAAATCCTGACGCAGGGAAAAGATAGTTTCTGAAATCTAGGAAATCAAGTGGTGTCATCGTCTCCATCACGCCGATCTGTTGTACGAGCAATTTCATGATCTCTATAATACGGTCCAATCTTGAGACAGCAATACCTACATTTTTTTCATTGACCTGCCTCTTGCTGAAATCATTGATAATTGACCTTAATTCAAAATTTATTTGCTTAAACCATAACTCATACACCTGATGCGTGATGATAAAAAGCATCTCATCATGTGCATGTGCTCCGACTTCGTCACTTCTGAGAGATTGAGAAGACGTGATCCTATCAAGTTGCAGATAAGAATTATAATGTATAGAAGAATATTTATTATCTGTGCTCATGGTTTATTATTTATACCTGGAAAATAAGCTGTAGCCTTTATCTCGATGAGTAGATGCGGATGTGGCAGTTGGTGTACAGCCACAGTCGTGCGAGCGGGACCTGTATAATCAAAATACTCTCCATATACTTGGTTGTACCCACCGAAATCATTCATATTGACTAGAAATGTAGTGATGTCTACGATATGCTCCAAATCTGCACCCACACTTTGCAAGATGGCCCTGATATTTTCTATGACGGCTTTGGTTTGTATTTTTATATCAAGATTGGTTGTACCCATCTCATCGACTTCGACGCCATCGAATGTATTATCAGGCAATCGACTTGAAGTACCTGACACAAACAAAAAAGGATCTGCTATTTTTAAGTGTGGAAATTTGCCTCTTGGTTTTGCCTTATCGGACAATAATTTACTATCTGTGGTTTTCAATGAAAAAAGACTTTGATTAGGAGGGTAAATATACGACGATTTATGCATTGTAAATGTATATGAATTGTATATCTTGCGATGTTTTTACAAAATTAAAATTTTGATTGACCAATATAGAAAAATACGGTTATACTTTTTATGGCAAAAAGAATAAATAATATTCATGACAAATTCGTAAAAGCATCTTTTTCTGATCCAGAAAGAGCAGTATCTTTTTTCGAAAAAAATTTACCCGAAGATTTATTGAATGAAATAAATCTATCAACACTCCATGTTATAAATGAATCTTATATCCAGGGAAACTTATCTGAGCATTTTTCTGATATAGTATTTGAAGTAACACTCAAAGATGGAGACAAAGTTGACCTAGTATTATTGTTTGAGCACAAATCATCGCCAGATAAATATGTATTGGTACAGGTTGGGCATTATGTTTTTTCTCATTGGTTTAAATGTGTCAGCGAACGGAAAGATCTTAAATTAATTATACCTTTGATTTACTATCAAGGTAAAAAACAATGGAAAGTACCTGAGTTATCAACATTATTTCCCAAAATTAAAGGCACATTAAGTAAGTACATACCCATTTTAAAACATATTTTCATAGCCTTAAACTCTTTACCAGATGAAAATATAAAACAAATTCAGAATAGATTGATGGCTGCTGCTGTGATGGCTCAGAAAAAAGGACCTAATATAATGAAGTTAGCTGAAGATGTAGTGAAAATATTTGAATTATTCCCAGACAATGTATCTCAGGGAAACTTTCTAGAACAGATTTTTGTTTATGTAGTGTCTAATTCAGATTTGACAAAACAGGAATTTTCAAAAGCAATAGAATCCATTCCATTAAATATTAAAGATAATATTATGACAACATATTCTAGAATCAAAGAAGAAGGAAAGATAGAAGGGAAAATGGAAGGGAAAATAGAAGAGCAGATCAAGTGTATATTAAATGGCTATGATAATGATATTGAAATTTCTTTATTATCAAATATCACACAGTTGAGTGAAGATGATGTTCTAAATATACTTCGTAAGCACAGTAGAGTGGAGTAAGAAATTTTGTATACCAATTTTTTACAAAAGAATTATATTTGATGTTTAGAAAAAACACCACTTAAAAATCAATCACAATTTTATAGGGCCGAAAGTGAACGAAAATACATAAAAAGTTATTATACTTTTTTCTTTCTCAGAATTTACAAAATATGAATATCAATCTTATCGGCAAAAACGCTTTGGTATGCGGCAGTTCTAAAGGTATAGGAAAGGCGTCTGCCATCGAATTGTCGAAACTCGGAGCAAATGTAACCCTGCTTTCTCGTAGTGCTGATCAGCTTATGGATGCTATCAATGAACTAGATCAATCTAAAAACCAAAAGCACAATTTTATTGTAGCAGATACTTCCAAAACTGAAGAATTGCAGAGTAAAATCAAACAATTAGTCGGTCAATACCCAATACATATTTTGGTAAACAATACGGGTGGACCTGCCGGTGGAGCTATTCTAAGTGCAACTACTGATGACTTTTTGAGCGCTTATCAAAACCATCTTCTGACCAACCACCTCCTAGCAGGGCTTGTAGTACCTGGCATGAAAAAAAGCGGTTATGGACGTATTATTAATATCATATCTACTTCTGTAAAAATTCCGTTGAAAGGCCTCGGCGTCTCAAATACTACACGTGGAGCAGTGGCGTCATGGGCAAAGACCCTTTCAAACGAACTTGGACCCTTCGGGATTACGGTCAATAATGTATTGCCAGGCGCAACAGCCACTGATAGACTGAGCGAAATCATAAATAACAAAGCGGACAAATCTCTGAGTAGTAAAGATGAAGTCATTCAACATATGGTGGACGAAATTCCAATGGCAAGATTCGGACAGCCACAGGAGATAGCAGCAGCAGTGGCATTTCTAGCTTCACCCGCTGCATCCTACATCACGGGTATAAGTATTCCTGTGGACGGTGGACGTACGGGGTGTTTGTAAATTTTGGTTTAGAAAAAGGAACTAAACATAACATAAGTATGTTAAAAAGGTATTACCAAAAGTTATAACAATAATATGTCTAAATTAATATCACTCAAAATTGATGAGAAGCTATTGTTAGATGCTGAAATCATGGTCAGTAAACTCGGCATATCTAGAAATAAATACATCAATGATGCTGTT
>Ga0105045_10004282_pt1 | contig 12387 bp, 11 predicted proteins | sample MAT02_FD_78089 | JGI IMG/M metagenome (GOLD analysis project Ga0105045, IMG submission 78089) | Freshwater microbial communities from Lake Fryxell liftoff mats and glacier meltwater in Antarctica - MAT-02 (megahit assembly) | ecosystem: Environmental > Aquatic > Freshwater > Ice > Liftoff... | reverse complement strand
ATTACAGCGAATCTTTCGACTAAGACGGCTGCGATAGATATTATTTTGAATGTGACAGCGAGTAACGCAGCAGGCGGCGCTACAGATTACAGCGCGAGCCATTATTTGGCAGGTTCGACATTCACCAGCGGTACCGGTGGCGACAGCAGTGCACCTAATCTTGCACAGGCGGCGATGGAAGCCGTTGTAGCGCTCAAACTTATCGAGTTAGATAAAACGCGCAACCCGAACAATAAAAATGCGATCACCCGTTGCACCCATACGATCGCATCGAGTGGCGGCACCAATGCCACCTTTAGTGCCTTGCTCGAATTTCCTATTGAAGTGATCGGTTTGCCCGGTGGTGGCAATGTAATTGAAGGGAAGGTGTACTTAACTTGAGTCCAAATCAACTAGAAAATACTAAAACTTTTAGACGCTCCATAACCAGCGCTGACGGCACAGGGATTATTGAGATTCTTAATTGTGCAGAGTCTTTTGCTGAATATGATCCTTTAAATGCTTCCTATTATTTAGGTAAGAGCTTTTACCTGGAAGCACTGAGCGGCGCCATTTACTTGCCTTCTTTGCAGCAAGCGCCATATCCAGAAATATTTCCTGAGATGAATAGCGCTGAAAAAATCGCTGCGATGCTTGCCGTTGAAGAGAATTATCCATACTTAGGCCTAAGGTTTCACGCACGGAAGGGAGCGGGAGCTTGGTCAACTTTAGCGACGGCAAGACTGCAAAATAAAGGTCGTGAAACCACGATCCCGTTTACAATTCCTTATCTAACTATCAATCAATTAAAACTACTAAGCCCAGATGATCGGCTTGGAATTTCAATAATTAATTATGGCAGCGGAGTATTAGGACTGGGCGACTATATCAACATAGAAGGCGATTTTAGATTCAATTTAGGTTTGATAGCCAAGCCATCAATTCGGGCGATCGGCGCCGGCTTGCCTTATGGCATTGAAATTCCAAACACAGCACCTATTCGATTCCGAACAGCAAACGCGAACAGAGCCATCCTCTACGCCACAAACACCGGTAGTGCTGATATTTGGATTGCTGGCAATTCCAGCGTTGGAGTCGGTACCGGCATTTACTTGGCCGCCAACGGCGGCGGCAACCTCACCGAGCAAACACTGACCGGCGAACTTTGGGCGATCGCCGATGGCAACCCCTCTCGAATATCGGGCATAGAGGCAAGCTATGTCTAGGGTCAGTGCCAAATCTGGTTTGTCTCCGAGTGCGACGCGAGGTTCGCAGGCGATCGACCTCGGTAGAGATTCGGGCGTAGGCGCGGGGCGAAAAGCGCAGCCCTCGGTAACTTCGGGAGGAGTTGGAGTTACACAAGAAGTCGGGAATATTGGCGGCGTCTCTATTACCGGTGGCGTCTCTATTGAAGTTAGTCCCCTCAATTTCGGTATTTCTGGCAATCCAAATTACGAAGATCCGTCAAAAAACAGTATTTCTATCGCCGGCGGCGCTGAAGTTCCCGGAGGACTGCTAGGAATTGGTGGCGGAATAACTATCAACACGAGTACGGGCGAAATTATTGGAGGAAGTATTGGGGGAGAAATTGGAGGATTAGGAATCAATGTTTCTTCATCCGAAGGCAATGTGGGTGTTGAATTTACATTGCAAATTCCGTTTACTCCGATTGAGTTAAGCCTTGGCTTGGAATTTCCTAAAGAAGAAAAACCAGGAAAAAAAACAACACCCACAGCGCCAACACCGGAAACAGAAAACACTAAGAATGGATTTGAACCTAACAATCCCGGTAATTGGCCTATATTAAATACAAATTGCAATTACGGTATATTCTTCTTGTTTATTCCCTATACAACTTTGCTTGTAAATTGCATAGGGACTGATCCAGGATCTGGGTATGGATATTATTTTGAAATAGCCACACGCGGGAGGCTTAGTAAGGCTGACTATAGCGGGCTTCGATGGGATACAAATTTCCGGCGATGGTTTCCTCAATTGGTCGAAGAACAAGAAGAAGGAAGAATAAAAGTTGCATTTAGCGCGGCTCTTGTGCGATACACCGAAGGCGATAAAGTCCTTAAAGAATTAAGCTATTTTAACGGTGACGGTTTAGAGCTCGGAGGTAGTATTTTGTTTTTGCCAGAAGCTTTTGGATCGAATGTTTATATGTCAGGTAGAGGCTCAAGCCAGCAGACTATTCAACAAATTATAAATGCTTGGGCTAATCCTATCAATTATCCTAATCATAAAATTATATTTCAATTAATAGAGTTTTGTCCAAGTTCAAATACCGAAACTTTGCCTATCGCACCACAAACACCACAAACACCACAAACACCACAAACACCACAAGCACCTTTCCCCAACCCACCACCGAGAAAAAGAAACATGGATGAATGTTGTCGAGATTCAATAAAATTGCTTCGCGAGATACGCCTTTACCAAAGGGAAGAACTTCGACTCATGGGACGCCCGCTAACCCCAACAGGATTAGCGCCATTAGCACCCAATACTGCCGGATTCTTGGGCGAACAAATCGAAAGAATCGAAACGCCAATCAATCCGAAGGTTCCTAATAAAAAAATCAAAATTAAATTTGAAAACTACTACCAACTTGCTAAATATTTCTTAGATCAACTAATTCAAGATGATGTTGTAAGCGATTCTCGTTCATTCAAGCGCCCTACGGGGTTTGTACAGAACCCTGACTATCACAGGGATTCAGGGGAAAGCCTCAAAAACAACGCTGAACCAGAGAGAGATAAATCGGGCAATAAAAGGCTGCTAAAAATCAATGACGACTCAAGCGACGGAATCCTTATCCTGTCAACTTCGCAGCGAGAACAATATATTTTTGAAGCTCTCCGTAGATTTGATTATCTTTTTCCTTCAGGCGAGCTCAAAGATGCAGTTATTGCTAAAAACTTGCTAATCCCAGGTGCAAAAGATGAATTGAAAATCCACAACATGATTATGGCTTATGAAATTCAAATGCAGTACCTGAACGCTTCCATAGGTAATCCGCGTCAAATTCTTACCATAAAAGATGCTAATCCTGCCATTGAAGGCGATCAGCCCATCGAAGTGCACGCGCTTACTCTTTCTGATTGGGCAAGGCAAATTGTCAAGTTTCAAATGGACACTGGTGGCGACGTTGATGCTGCGGTAAATCTCATGCTTAGAGATTTCCGTACTAATTTAGCCAACCGAACTGATATCGTAAAAACTGGGGAAATGGTGCAAGCGCTGTTTGAGGATAGTGGAATGAGGGAGCAACAAGATTACATTCCGTTGCATTTAGAAGGCGACCCATACGCGGGTCAGTGGGTTAAGGGGCAAGGATTCCAAGCTAATCCCGATCTAGAGAAAAAAACCGAAGAGGCAACGGAAAAGGTGCTTCGAGAAACCATGAAGCCAACCGACATCAAAATTAAAGTTTCTCGCAGGCACAAAGATGAAAAAACCGATATGCGCGATTTATTTCGTGGTTTGGCAGATTTCGTTCAAAGGCTTTTGTCAATCCCTACTGCGGGAGATGCAGTTAAATCAATCGATAAGTTAGTTGAATCTGCCAAGTTTAAACTACAAACAGATTTGGCTCTTGCTCGCGCAAATCTCGGAAAAGTAGCTACAGTGTCTCGTAATCGTACTAAAAAAAAGGAAAAATAATATGAATTTAGGTGAAGCTTATCTACCTCAATCGTGGTACACAGGTCAAGGCTTGTCAGACATTGTAGAAGCTGTCGGAGGATTTTGGAACAATATCGTTGCATCCGCTGGAGATTTGCTTAATAAATTTGCAGATTTTGTGCAACAACAATTAAATAAAATTAATATTTTTGGTGTCAACTTTGGCGATTGGATCAAAGAAGAGCCAATTCAAGCAATCGCTGGCGCAGGAGCGGCACTTCTTAGTGCTGGCGTTGTTTTAGTGGTTGGAGGATCGGTCGCCGGATTTGTTGGCGGTGGCATTGTTAAAATTTGGAAAATGGCGCGCCTCGGATTACAGGCACTAGGGATAGGAGGTCTAGTGCGCGCGGCTGTCGGTGGCATACAGCGAACGTGGAATTTTAATTTTCAAGTTAGCGACAAACAAATTAGAGCTCAACAAAAATCATTACTAGAAGGTCAAGCAGGAGTATGGGGAGAAGCTTTAGGTAGCATGGTTGGCACGTTGTGCGGTTTTAGTTTAGGCCGAATAGCTTATGCCAATCAGGCCGAGCTTATTCGATTCAACCCCGATTTAATTGCCAAACTCGACGAACTTCGGATCAATAATTTTGATGAAGATTCCGAATTATGGGAAGAATCGATACAAAATCTTAAAAGCGCAATTGCTAGTTCAAGTCGAGCGGCGATGAACATTGCAGGCTTAGAGGCTTATTGTAATGTTCGGAAAGCGGTAAAAGCAATTGCTCGCGGTGTCAATCTTTCGGCTATGTGGCCAAGTCTGGGCGGAATGATAGAAACTTGGGGAAATGAAGGTCAAAAGCCTTGGTCTTTTGCGTCTGCTCAAGAGGAATGGGTTGAGTCGCTACCTGATGGCGCAATTGAAAATTTTGTCGAGGAATTTTTAGAAGCGGCCCAAGATATGTGTGCTGAAAGCAGTATTCAAGTAAGTTACGCATTATAAAGAAGGACAGTATGACAAGTACTAACACCTGGACAGGAATTGGCCGCCAAATTCTAGATCAATATTTACAGGCGGAACAAGGCGGCGGTCGTAGCGATGCCGGACAATTCGGGGTCGATGTTTTTTCTAATGGATTTGAGGACGAATTTCCGGGCGACCCCGAAGATCCAATTGCCGGAACCTACCAAGGGTACTCACTAGAAGCAAACCGCGCTAGTGAAAGTCGGCCTTGGGGAAATTCATTTGGCGATCGGCCCAAAATTCACGAACTTAATCAACCGCCTGCAGCTCAGGCTCTTGGTTGGCGGGTAATCGATTTTTACCCCAACCGGGATTTTAAGTCTGAATTTTATCGATTGGCAGGCACACCCGCAGAGTTGCGCCAAATGTTGCAAATTATCCAAGCTACCCGATTTGTTACCGGAGCGCGAATTAATTTTGAAGCGTGGTTCGACTTGTGGGAAAAAGGATTTCCTGAATTTACAGAAAATCGCAGCGATAGTAATTTTTTACTTAGCGGTGAGAAGCAGTGGGAGCGAATCAAAAATCCCGAATTTCGCCCTAGGTACAGGGAATGGACTAATTCACAGCGGCGCGCTGATGTAGGCTTTCGAGTAATTGAGTATTGGCGCAATCGATCGATTGAGGCGGACTCCATAATACTTTCTGGTACCGATTTGCAATTAATTAATCACATTATTCAAATTGAATACGAATCTAGTGGCAGCGGTGCAAATAGTTTGGGTGGAAAAAATAGCAAGCCATTGTTAAAGGGGTGGCCAGCGATTGTTCTGACCTTCTACGAACCTAACGACAGCAGGAGACGAAAACCTACGGGAGAACCTCGTAGTCGGGTTGAAGGCGAAAAAACGATTCGTTGCTGCGGATACTCAGACGATGTAGAGCTTGTGGAGCGTGGCTTAGCTGAAATTATCAGCAATGGTGATATTCGGCGGTGGGCATCCAAAATTAGAGATGAATTCGCTTTACCGGAATTATATCGATGGCAAAAGGGGCGTGAGTGCCTTTCTTACTCTGGTCAAATAGCAAGGCTTCAAGGGTTAGAAGGGTACGCTTTAGTACAAACTGCTCGGCAAGGAAAGGAAATTTTCGAGAAATTATTGAAAATTTTTAACTTTACCCCTGACCCTGCCGGTTTCAAATATTCAGCGAATGAAGCACCGGAGATGGCTTTCCCACGAAATCCCCCAAACTTCCAACTTTTGGGGAAGGAATGGGAAGCCGAAACTCACAGACCAAACGCGACAGTAGTTTTCGATAACGCTACTTTGTACCTGCCAAAAATACGATCACCGATTTTGCTCGTCAAAGGAAACAAGGTCGTCTACAACACTTAACAATTCTTAACAAAACCTCTGCTAACTTTTTGGAAACCTATTAGGTTTCCCCGTTAAGAACGCCTAACAACGGCTCTGGACAAGCCTTTCAAAAATCGTTAGCCTAAAAAAAAAGGAGAATTCCAGATGCCACGAAAAGGTAGACGATTTACCAAAAAAACTTTAACTGCGGCCGAAGTAGATATCTATGCGAGCTACCTCAAAGGGGAGAGGATTCACTCTCAATCCCGGAAAGCGCCGGCAGTGTACAAAGAGCTCCGAGCCGTAGGAATTGTGCCGTTCGGTTTAAGCCCTGGTGCAACAGATAACTTTGTCCGAACCTCTATGACGCGCGGTGCCCTAGGTTTACTCGGTACGCTAGGCATTGCCGATTTAGATGGCTTTTTTGGGCTTAATCTGACCAATACACCGACCGTAACTGATGCACCTGCGGGCTTTTATCCAGCAATCGCACGAATCACCTTAATTCCTGCGGCTGCCGTTGCAATCACGACGGGAACGTCTGCTTTTACAGGCCGACCAAGAAATTACAAAGGAGGGCGCAGCGGTTCGGTTCCTTTTGGGAGAGGAAGTTCAACAGTTCAAACGGATGCAAAAAATCCTGCATCTATACAAACAACCATTGCCGATATCGACTATAAAGATGCCGCAAATGCAATCAGATCGGCGGTGGGAGCGTCCACTTATGATGGGAAAAGACGGATATCTTTCGAGCCGGAACTTTACCGATCGGAAGGAAGCCAACCAGGATTTACTGGCGACGCAGTTGCTCCAGCATTCTAAAAACTAAAATGACTTTTGAGGCTATCAACAAAATCAAGTCGGCACTGCAAATAGTCATTAACCTCGACGATTCAGTAGAAGAAATTGAATATCGCTGGAATTTGGCTAAAAAAATCAGCGCACATTCAAAACTTTTCTTAGAGGGGCGAATATCTGGAGGCGATTTTCTGGATTTAGCAGAAACAACCGAAATCGATATTGACCAGTATGCCGATGAAGTTGAAGAAAATTTAGAAGAAATAGGGCTTTTTCTGTGACTTTAATCATTAATCTCAATGATTCAAGCTTGTGGAGTCCGGTTTGGGAATTCGATGTAGCGGCGCAATCACTCGGCGACGGCGGAGAGAATGACAGTTACATTCGGATTCCCGAACAAAAATGCCCGATTATTCTGCACAATTCATTGCTTGCCGTTTATGCGGGCAATCCTTTAGCTAAACCCGGATGGTTTAGCGCCGGGTATTTGAGCCAAAACATCGCCCTGCCTTTAACTGTAGGTGGAGCGCCTACCAGTTATGGGGCAAGTCGGCGGATAGTTCTTGGAAAGACTCAAATTGTACCTTTTTTGGATATTGGCGTTGCTGATTTTGCGATCGCTTTTTTGCCCCATCGCTGGCACAGGCGAATTCAAGCGGTTGTCTGGGAATATCAGGGTGCTGTCTCTACTGCGGAACTAACAGCAATAGCTACGCTAGGGCAACAACTTAATTCGATTGAATCAAAAATAGACGCTTTCTAGTTTAAAAATTATAGGTCAATCAATAGAGTGAAGAGCGCAGCAGATGTAGTTTCGCTAATCGGGACATTGCTAACCTCCCTGATCAGCCTGATCATCCTCTGGAATGTAACCAGAGGAGTCCTTACGCTTTTAGCAAATATTCAGCGCAAAATTACAGTACTCAGGAGCTTGTACATAAGCCAAAGAGCTGAAGTCCGAGACCTTCAGAACTATCTTAAGATTCATCACGGATATCATGTGCGAGGGGGAATCCATGAAATCCAGGATGATCTACTTAACCAGTACAGCGATGAAAATACGGGATTTTAATGGATAAATACTCCTATCGCTTCACGGTTGCCAGTTTGGGAATTTCCATAATGATGCTAGTGGGTGCGAGCATAATCCTAGTTTTTCAAAAAGAAAATCCCACGCCCTTAATTCCTTTCTTGGTACCAATTCTTACAGGCTTAGGCGGCTTGTTGGTTTCACCTCCAAAGCAATCAGCCTCGCAAAATGACTATCCACGAAGCTAACAAATTGATTGAAAGTGAGACGGCTAGTCAAATTTCAATTAGTGGATTGTTTAGAAACGCTCTGCAAAGAGTATGGGTACGTTCAAGGCATGATTGTCGCCAACCTTCGCGACTTGGTGTCGGGACAAAAAAATGCTCATTGAGATTCAAAGTTTAATTGAACAAATTAAACAAAAAATAAAATGCACAAATTAATTTTCACAATGCAATTAGCTCGATCCCAGAATTTGATTTACGGGAATTTACAGCTAATTTATCCGAATGAAAAGCCGATCAACTATTTGGCAACTTCAGGATGTGCGAATTGGCAGCAACCGGGCGATGAGTGGGTACGTGGTAAGGGTCCGATTCCAGCAGGGGAATATAAAATCCCCAGCGAGCCTTACTGGCTTGATACTAGGGGAGTTGAAGGCGATTTTTTCCACATCACGCCGGACCCAGTGGTTTCTGAGAAGGGAGTGCGAGCTGAATTAGGAATTCACTTTGATGCAAATGTACCTGGTACGGCTGGCTGCATCGGCGTAATTCGCGAGTTTGGGTGGCGACGGTTTTGCGATCGCATGGCGTCGATCGCGAATTTGGGCGTAAAATCCCTGCCGCTAACTGTGAAATATTGAATGCATTTCCTCGCGCTGGATATCGCAAATTCTGGCGGTTCGCATGGGACGGTGGCGTTGCTTGATTATATATCAAAACTAATGGCCAATGATTAATGGCCAATGACTAGCTTTTATGCTTTCCACCCAAAACGGCAGCAGTTGATAGCCATTTTTGAAAGGGAGTATCTCCGCCAAGTACAGCATCAGTAGGTTGAGGTTTAGGCTCCGTAAGTTTGTCTAACTCAAGCTGCGGGATCTGTTTAATGCGAGGCTTGAGGTATTTTGCACAAAGTTCTGCATAGGCGATCGAACCATCGCCGGCATTCCACCATTCCATCAATCGCAAGGAATAAGGATTGTGTCCAGCTTCAGCAATTATTCTAAACCTTCCTTCAACTGATGCCACATTGCCATCTGGATAAATACTAATTCTTTCTTTTTGTAAATTTTCATCGACTGCACAAATCCAGAATTCTGTAGAGATTGGATGATAGTAATATTCTGCTCGATAAACGCTGAAAGTTGCACCGTTTGGTAAATCCCAAACGCCAGTAAAATCAAATTCATCAATAGAATGAGTGCGTACATAGAAATAGTCGCCTCTGGTTTGTTTACTGTTTCGATCGCATTGTTGTGCGTAAGTTATTTTTACCATGTTTCAAAAAAAGAGAGGGGGAAATTCCCCCAATATAATTAAAATCCGCAAATTCGCTTAGCCGATTCTTCATTGATAATCTTGGCTAAGAATGCAATTTGTTCATCGCTGAAGTCCGAGAGACTGCTGCTGACAGCGAGAATATAATCTTTCAAACAGCTTTCTTTTGCCAATTCAAACCTATCTTCTGCAATAGCAGCCGATCGCGCAGGAGTAGAAGTAAACGGGCGATCGTCCACGGTGTGCGGGTCGCATCGTTCCATGAGTTCGCGATCGGAATCTCGTAAATCAGGCAAGATAGATTTGCCATTATTCAACCCAACAGCAGCCCCCAACTCTTTCGACTCTTCAGCTACAGACTTAACAGCAGGAACTGGTCGCTTATTTACCGATGAATAGTGATTTTCGATAAAGCTCACAGTTCCGAAAGTCTCGAAAGTTTCTTGGAAGCGATCGAATCTATCCCCGAAATAAACGAGCACACAGTCGAAATCGGAACCTTTAACAGCGATGCCGTTGTCGTTCAGGAAGTTAATTCGACCGCGCCAATGACAGATACCGCTAGCGCATTTATTAATTAATTCACCGGTGCCTTGATTGCTGAGAGTTCCAGCTTTTAAGAGCATGATTGCTTGGCTGCAATCGCCTCTAATAATTGAATCGCAACACTTGTCAACCCATTCCAACGGGTTAGAAAATGGTGGATTAATAAACACGGTTTTAGTCCATAAATTCCTGGCATTTAATCCGTTGCTGGATGTGTTGTAATGCACTCTCGCCGGAATGCGATGACCCGCATCAGCGCACGGATCGCACCAAATTTCACCGCCCAAAGCTTCTGTAACTAAGCGGACGATCGGCTGCTCCTTAGTATCTGGTGTGCGCCAAGAATCCGGATCTGTTGGCGGTGCCGCCGATTTAAGCTGTCTTTTTTCATCGCGTACAGTTTCAAGGGCCCATTTCAAACCGATCGTTGGCAAGCTATCCTGACTTTCCTCTTGAAGAAGCGAAACGAGTTTCGCTTTTGCTTCAACGATTTCCCAGTTCTTCGCAATTACCATATATTGCTGAGCTGATCGAATGCTAATCCCAGCAGCTTCTAACTGATTCTCAAACTCGCCATACTTGCAGCGTCTCTTGAACTCTTGCAAACAAATTCCGGTTGTCCGGATTCGGTGCAGCTTCTCGATCGCCAATCCGAACTCCTTACGCTCGATGCTACAGATAAGTTGATGCTGTTCTCGCGCGATCGAAAGCAATTCATCCTTATTAAAAGATCCGAGATTCTGCAAGGCTGGCAAGATATTCAACTCGTTTGAGTCCAACGGCTGCAACTCTCCAGTCGAGAGCGTTTCCAAGTGCTGCGCGTCGATTGCGGTTGATTCCGTCTCGGCTGGCAACTCCAAATTGGGGGTGGGCGGCAACTGTTGCGCCTGGACTTGATTGAGTTTGATCGCCGTTCTCGTCTCCTCTGGGTTCGTCCAACCCGTCGGCAATTGGTAACCAGCTTCTAGAAATTCCGGGTTGACTACTTCTCCTTCCTGAATAAGTTGCAACCGTTGCAATTGAATTTCTAATCTGCTCTGCCCAGGAGGTCGCCCCTTCGTGGTCGAGAGCGCTCCGGGCGATCGCAATAATAACGAGTCTTTCTCTACGCCAGGGCGCTCCAAACTGGGCTGAGGTGAGACACTGCCACTCTGCATCGTACCCACTGCTGGAAAGTTCTCTGAGGATTCCAGCGAGGTAGAGTTTGCTGTTTCCTGGTCGCTCTGGACAAGTGAGAAGTCCGGTAACGTTCTCAATAATTGCAAAGTCGGGTTGCAGTTGTCGGATTGCGGTGAGGACGGCGGGGAAACAGTCTCGATCGTCGTCGGCTGCAAGTCGTTTTCCGTCGTTTGAGAATGGCTGGCAGGGGGGGCTGGCGGTGATAAAGTTGACGGGCTTTTCAAAGTAGTTTCTCCCAAAATCCAAGCTTTTGATGTTGCTAAGTCTTCGGGCATCAGGGAATCTTCGCGAGAGAATGCTGTTGGTGCAGAACTCGTCCCATTCAACAAAGGTATCGGGCGATCGACCCCAACATTTGATTCCTGCGAAAGGGAAGCCGGCACCGACTCCGCTACATAAATCAAGCCAATTCCAGCTCCCGATTGATTCCATATTTCCTCTGTATCTATGTGTTGATGTTCTTCTTGTACGTCGTCCAATTGGTTGCTAATCCAATCTAAATAAGCTGTTTTGAATCCTTCTAAATCGTTGGGGAAATCGTCTGGTTCCGGTGGTTCGTTGCTGTCCCATTCAAGCAAATTTAGCTGCCCGTCGGCTTCTGCAAGGTGAAGCACTTCCCCGCAATCTGCGTCGTCGGGGCGATCACTTTTGAGATTGCCCAAAGCGTCAACCATTGTCAGTTCTGATTCGAGTACAGCAGCCCGCGATTCTCCACTATCAATCCCTGTCTTCGCCAAAACTCGATTGCTTGTTTTATTTTCCACGGCGGGGCTTTCAGTGAGATCGACAATTTCATCCAATTCGTCGGTAGCTGGCTTGTCATGACTCGGTAAATCACTTTTCGATACAGGAGTCGATCGGCGCGATTGGGTGCTGCTAGATGCAGATTTACGAGCTGTGGATTGCTTAGATTTTGCATTAGATTTCATGGCTACTCCTGATGTTCGATTCCAAAGTGAGCAGCAGCTTCTTTCCAATCAGCGCCGTAGATTTTCTGCAAGTTGGCGATCGAGCGGTACTCAATATCTGAAGGAATAGATTGATTTTCTACAGGTGGAGGATTCTCGGAACATTGACCGTCAAGAATTAATTGAAAGTCGCTAGTCCCGTATTGCTCCTTCAGTGCCACTAAGAATTGCTTGTAAAGCTCTTGATGATTCTTTTTAACCCAAGCTTCAGGAAGTCTGATTGCCGTGGTTGTGAGACTGTCTCTGAACGATTTGGCTGTGTGCACTCCGAAATTCATGAAGGAATCTAACTCTTCTCCTGAAAGAGTTTTCTGAAAAAACTCCCACTGTTCTCTCTCGGTTTTTCTTGAGAGAGAATCTGAAGAAGAATTTGAAATAGAATCTGAAGAAGAAGATGAAGAAGAATATGAGGGCTTCTTGAAACCTTTACTCT
>Ga0105045_10004281_pt1 | contig 12387 bp, 15 predicted proteins | sample MAT02_FD_78089 | JGI IMG/M metagenome (GOLD analysis project Ga0105045, IMG submission 78089) | Freshwater microbial communities from Lake Fryxell liftoff mats and glacier meltwater in Antarctica - MAT-02 (megahit assembly) | ecosystem: Environmental > Aquatic > Freshwater > Ice > Liftoff... | reverse complement strand
TGTCCTGTATCCGTATCGCCTTCACCATGCTGGGCAGGCCGCGCGGCACACCTTCCAGCACGCTGGGGTACGCTGCATCGCTGGCGGGTCTACCCAGCGGGTGGACGCTGCGCGCGCTGCGCTCCTCCAACTTGATGCGCTCCCAGTTGGCCTTCACCTCTTCTTCGTCCTTCACGGTAACATCGCCGTAGATGTGCGGATGGCGGTGGATCAGCTTTTCGCAGATGCCATTAAGCACATCCGTGATGTCGAAAGCGCCTTTCTCCTGCCCGATCTTGGCGTAGAACACCATGTGCAGCAACAGGTCGCCAAGCTCCTTGCGCACTTCATCAAGGTCGTTCCGCAGAATGGCATCGCCCAGCTCGTAGGTCTCTTCGATCGTCAAGGGCCGCAGGGTTTCCATGGTCTGCTTGCGGTCCCACGGACATTGCTCACGCAGTTCGTCCATGATGGTGAGCAGGCGAAGAAATGCGGTGGCGCGTGGGTCCATGGTAGCAGGCGAATGGAATGAGGGGCAAAGGTGGCGATGCGGCGGCGAAGGGACGGACCGGCGCGCAGGGCTATCTGGTCCGATGCATTTCAAACTTGCACGTCCTGCAGACGCACGAACAAAAAATAATTTGAACCACGGATGCACACGGATGCACACAGATGGTCTGATAGATATCGGACGGGATCCTTATCGGGAAGGACAAGGATGTGGCGACTTCCGGCTACACCTACCGATCCGAAGTGCTTGCCGCTGGTGGTCATTGATCCGTATCTATCCATATCCGATGCGCATCGGATCATCCGTGGTCAATTGTCTTCTACCAACAAGCGCCGTTCGGCGCTGGAAGTAGACCCGATAGCCTCCGCCCGTGTCGGTTCTCGAGCCTAACGCACTGAACAACAAGCGGTTCATATCGCGTACGGCCTGCGCTTCGGCAATGCCCAAAAGATCTACTTTTGCGCCTCGCTGAACGGCCCATACCATCGGGCAGGAGGCGTGAAAGCATGAGCAAGAAGACCACCAACGAGAATGTCGAAGGCCAGGAGGTTGACCTGGGTGTAGTGTATGGCCGCACCGAACTCTTTCTGGAAAAACACCGGCAGGCCGTTGTGATCGGCGTGGTGGGCCTGGTGGTGGTCGTAGGTGGCCTGCTCGGCTACAACAAGTTCATCGCAGAGCCCCGCGCACAGGATGCTGCTGCAATGATCTGGAAGGCCCAGTACTACTTCGAGGTGGACAGTTTGGATCGTGCCTTGAACGGCGATGACCAATGGCCGGGCTTCTACTCCATTGCGGACGATTTCGGCAGCACGCCCAGCGGCAAGCTTGCGAACTTCTACATCGGCAGCATCCTGATGCAGAAAGGCGATTTCGAAGGCGCCATCAGCTTCTACGAGAAAGTGAAGGTGGACGATGATGTGATCCGTACCATGGCGGTCGGCAACATCGGCGACGCTTACGTGGAACTGGGCCGCAACGACGAAGCTGTGCGCCAGTTCGAGAAGGCCGCTGGTATGATCACCAACAACTTCACCACACCGCTCTTCCTGATGAAGGCCGGCATTGTTCACCGAGAGAAGGGCAACTGGTCCGGAGCTGCGAAGGCCTTCAACCGCATCGCCAAGGAGTTCCCCACGAGCAGCGAAGCGAGCCAGGCCCGCAAGTATGCCGGTCACGCAGAAGCCATGGGCGGATAGTCCACCGGAACCACGACCATGGCCACGGCCGAACACCACCTTTCAGACTACGACCCGACCAGCGTCCCCAGTGGCGCTGGTCGTCGTTTTGCGCTGGTCGTAAGCGAGTGGAACCGCGAGATCACCGACGCGCTGCGTAGCGGTGCCCGTGAGACGTTGCTGAAGCATGGTGTGGCCGAAGCGGACATCACCGAAGTGTGGGTTCCCGGCAGCTTCGAGTTGGCCGTTGGTGCGCAGTTCCTGCTCGAGCGCGGCGGCCTACAAGGCGTGATCTGTTTGGGCAGTGTGGTGCGTGGCGAAACCCCGCACTTCGACTTCGTGTGCCACGGCACCACACAGGGTATCATGGATGTCGGTCTGAAGTTCAGCGTGCCAGTGATCTTCGGGGTGCTGACCGACGATACCATGCAACAGGCCATTGACCGCAGCGGCGGCAAGCACGGCAACAAAGGCGTGGACTGTGCTGTGGCCGTGTTGAAGATGGCGGCGCTGAAAGCGGCTTGCTGAACGCGTGCTGCTTTTCCGAACCCACGACCGACCTTTGGGCCATGCGCATCTTGACCGCCACCCTCGCCTTCCTAGTCCTTTCGACCTTTACCTTAGGCCAGGAGATCCCTCCCATACACATGGGACCGCGCGTTGGTCTGGGTCTTGCCACCCAAAGCGTTGGCGGTTTCTTCAACAACACGGACAACCTGCTTGCCGCGCCCGTGGTGGGCTGGCACTTCGAGTTCCCCTTCCATGCTCAAATAAGCTTCATGCCCGAAGTGCTTTGGATGAGCAAGGGCTCCTCCGTGCGTAACCCCGCCCAGAATACCCGCACACGCGACGCCTTCCGCTACATTGAAATTCCTATGCTGCTCAAGATCCACATGGAGAAGAAGAAGTACGATGAAGGGCTGTACCTCTTGGCAGGCCCCAGTCTGGGCTATTTTCTCAGTGGCCGCTCACGCGAGTGGCTGGAGCGCGACCTCATCCGCGATGTGTCCTACGACGCCCCCCGCAACAACGGCCGCCGTCTCGATCTCAGTGGCGTTATCGCACTTGGCAAGGAGTGGAAGCGCACCGCCTTGGACATCCGTGCGCAAAGCAGCGTCGCGCCGTTCGAGCAGCTCACCAACGTGCGCAACGTGGTGTATTCGGTGACTTGGGCCTACCGCATGGCCCCCGGCAAGAAGGAGAAGAAGGACAAGTCGTAACGAGCGCATCAGACCTTCGTCCTCACCTTGCTCCACTCCTTCACCTGCCAGGTGATAGTGCCTGTTGCGAGGTGGTTGCCGCTCTTGTCGTGTAGTTCCACGGTGCTGGTGAAGTCGATGGCATCCTTGGTCTGTAATGGCACGATGGCCTTCTCCTGGATCTCTGCCTCCGTAGGCACGCAGGTGGCGTAGGCCTGCTGTTTCGCTTGGTAGTGGTACACCATCGTCAGCGTACGCATGATCAGGCGGTACTTCTTCGGATCGAGGCGCTCCAACAACGAGAGGCCGCTGCACATCTCCGCTGCGGTGGCCAGCGCACAGGCGTGGATACCCTTGATGTGGTTCCGGTTCACGCGCCAGTAGGGGATCGTTACGCGAATGCCACCGCTGGGCTGCGGGGTCACCTTGAACCCGTGCGGCCGGTTAAAGGGGATGGTATACGGCAACACAAGGTTTAGCCACCAACGGGTGAAGGAAGAGGAGCGGGCGTTCGAAAGGATGGTGGGGAGATGCATGAGGGAAGGATGTGGAGAGGATGAAAATGTGGAGATGTGCAAGATGTGTGGCTTCGATGGACCATCCACGCAAGGAATGGATCTGCGCTTCGGCTGGGCTAAATTCGGAAGTGATATCGTTCTAATTCAAAGTGAACTGATGATCAACCGAGGATCGCGGCTATATCGGGTTTAAAATAAAGTTCGCTCTTCATCACCTTGCCATCGTCCCGATAGATCGGTTTCCCGTTGGTGTCGAGCTTGCTCATGTTGCTGCGTTGGATCTCGCGGAACACCTCGTCGATCTTGTGCTCCAGACCATGCTTGAGCAGTGTGCCGCACAGGATGTAGAGGATGTCACCCAGCGCATCGGCCACCTCGACCAGATCGCCACGCAGGGCTGCGTCGAGGTATTCCTCGTTCTCCTCGCGGATCAGCTTGTAACGCAGCAGAGCATCGCGGTCTGCAAGGACAGGTGTGGGAGCATCAGCATTCGGAATACCGAAAGCATCGTGAAACGTGCGCACGTGCTCGATCGCTTCGCGCAACGTGAGAGGGTCGGTGGGTCGTTCCATGGTGTGGACCAAAGTAGCACATCGAAAAGGACGTGGGACCAACTTCCCGCAGAGATCGAAATTGCTTGAAGGAAAGCCCAAGGAGGCTGATGGATCTCAGGGATCTTAACACACTTTAACGGCACTCCAACAGCAGCTTCCTCAACAGGTAACTCACCTTTGCGGCCACCTTACGGCCATGGCCGAAGCATAGCAAGAACTACATGGAGAACAGCCTTTCGGACAGCCCACAGACCGTGACTTCGGATAGCATCCGAGCCTTGAACGAACGCATCCAGACCGCCAGCGCCTTCGTGGACCTGATCGACCGCGAAATGGACAAGGTGATCGTGGGCCAAAAGGACATGGTGCAGAAGCTCCTGGTAGCCTTGCTTGCCGACGGGCACATCCTGCTCGAAGGCGTTCCGGGCCTGGCGAAGACCATGGCGATCAAAGCCCTGTCGCGCACTGTCGACGTGGGTTTCAGCAGGATCCAATTCACGCCGGACCTATTGCCTGCCGACCTCATCGGCACCCTGATCTACAGTCCGCGTAGCGAGGAGTTCTCGGTGAAGAAAGGTCCGATCTTCAGCAACTTCATCCTGGCCGACGAGATCAACCGCGCACCAGCTAAGGTGCAGAGCGCATTGCTCGAAGCCATGCAGGAACGGCAGGTCACCATTGGTCCGGAGACCCATGCCCTGCCCTCCCCGTTCTTGGTGATGGCCACCATGAACCCCATCGAACAGGAAGGCACCTATCCCTTGCCTGAAGCACAGACGGATCGTTTCATGCTGAAGGTGGTGCTCGACTATCCACGTCGCGAAGAGGAGAAGCTGATCATTCGCCAGAACGTGCGCCCGGGAGGCATGCCCGAAACGCAGAAGGTGGTGTCGCCTGCTCAGATCATGAGCGCCCGGCAACTGGTGCGCGAGGTGTACATGGACGAGAAGATCGAGCAGTACATCGTTGACATCGTTTTCGCCACCCGCCAGCCGGACCAATACAAGCTTAGCGATCTCACCTCCTTGATCGCCTTCGGTGGAAGCCCGCGAGCCAGCATCAACATGGCACTGGCGGCAAAAGCCTTCGCATTCACCAAACGCCGTGGCTACGTGATCCCGGAGGATGTGCGTGCTGTGTGCCCCGATGTGCTGCGCCACCGCATCGGCCTCACCTACGAAGCCGAAGCGGAGAACATCACGGTGAACGAGATCATCGATCGCGTATTGAACACGGTCGAAGTCCCCTGATCAGGAGCAGTTGGCAGGAGCAGGCGCAATGACATGTTCTAGCGCCTGCCCCAGCACGTGAACCAATGAACACCGCACAACATACCAAGGAGCTCCTGAAAAAGGTGCGCTTGATCGAGCTGAAGACCCGCGGCTTGAGCGAGCACATCTTCTCCGGCGAGTACCACAGCGCGTTCAAGGGGCGTGGCATGACCTTCAGTGAAGTGCGCGAATACACCCACGGCGACGAGGTGCGCACCATCGACTGGAACGTGACCGCACGCTTCGGCCACCCCTTCGTGAAGGTCTTCGAGGAGGAGCGTGAACTTACCGTGATGCTTGTGGCTGATGTGAGCGGCTCGGAAGATTTTGGGACCGACGGCTTGTTGAAACGTGAGCTCATCACCGAAGCCTGCGCCACGCTCGCCTTCAGCGCCATCAAGAACAACGACAAGGTCGGCCTGATCCTCTTCAGCGACCGTGTGGAGAAGTTCATTCCCCCGAAAAAGGGACGCAGCCACATCCTCCGTCTGATCCGCGAACTGCTGGAATTCCGCGCAGCAGGCAAGGGCACGGATATTACCGCCGCACTGCGCTACATGAATAGCGTGATCAAGAAGCGCTGCCTTTCCTTCCTGATCAGCGATATGCAGGACACCGGCTATGAGGATGCGCTGAAGATCGCCAACCGCCGCCATGATCTGGTGGTGCTGCGCACAAGCGACCCGCGCGAAGGCGAAATGCCGAACGTGGGCCTGGTGCAATTCCAAGATCCAGAAACCGGCCAGCTCCGTTGGGTGGACACAGGCAGTCGAGCCATACGGACCGCCTACCGGGCCAGTGCCCTCAAGCACCAGAACCGCACGCGCGAAATGCTCCGCCGCGCAGGTGTTGACCACGCCAGCATTACCACGAACGGTGGCTACGTGCGGCCCTTGATGCAACTGTTCAAGCAACGCGAAGGCGGACGATGAGGCTTGCTCTTGCCATAGCACTTTGCCTCCCGCTGCTGGGAAAAGCACAAGCACCGAACGCGGTCTTGGACACAACGGTGCTGCGCATCGGCGAGCAGACCACGCTGCGCTTGATCGTGGACTACCGTGCGGATCAACGGCCCTTTGCTATCGAATGGCCAGCGATCGGCGACACGCTGAGCAAGACGATCGAAGTGCTGCGCACTAGCGCGATCGACAGCGTCACTCCCTCACCGGATGGAGATCTCGCGGCCTTGCAGTTCGTGAAGCAGCTCACCATCACCGCCTTCGACAGCGGCTTCCACGCCATCCCTCCCTTCCGTTTCGTGATCAACGGCAAGCCGATGGAAACTCGCGCACTCTTGCTGGAAGTGCGCAGCGTTGAATTGGACAGTGCCAATGCTTTGCGCGCTGTGCGGGACATCATCGTTGTGCCATTCAGCCTACTATTCTGGGCACGGGAGCATTGGATCTGGATCGCAGGAGGCTTGGCCGTGGTAATGTTGGCCGTGTTGCTCTTGATATATTTCAAAAGGCGTTCTGTGCGTCCGCTTCCGACACTGGTGGATGCACCGGCCATCCCTTTGCACGAACGTGTGCTTGGCGAACTGCGGCAACTGGAGGGCGAACGCATCTGGCAGCAAGGCTTGCACAAGACCTATCACTCGCGCCTTACGGATCTGCTGCGCGGCTACATCGAGGAGCGCTATCGTGTGCCTGCCTTGGAAAGCACCACCGATGAACTGGTGCATGCACTTCGCGTTAGCCCCTTGAACAGGGAACAGCAGGAACGTTTGGAGAACATGCTGCGGCTTGCCGACATGGTGAAGTTCGCCAAGGCCACACCCACGCCCATCGAGAACGAACAGATGATGAGTGCAGCGCTGCGTTTCGTGGAGGAGACCGCCGACCGCAGCAATACCGCACCCATCGCACCAAAGACCACCACCAATGCGCGCTGACCGGGATCGCCTCGTGGACCTGCTCTGGCTGGCCCTTGCCGCTGCCGGGGTGGCGGCCGTGTGGGTGCTTATGGATCAGCGCTATGACCTTGCGCATCCCAGCGTGCTGTGGGCACTGGGTGTGGTGTTCCTTCTCGCCCTACTGCACCTGCTACGCGCTACCAAACGTTCGGCGCGCATTCCGCTTCCTACACTGCCCGCCTTCGTGAACGGCCCTGTCGACATCCGAGCCATGGTCCGTCCACTTCCGCAGGCCTTGGGCTTCGCAGGACTGGGTGTGCTCGTGCTCGCCATGGCTCGTCCACAGAGTCGTGATAGCTGGCAGGACGTGGTGCGCGAAGGCATCGATATCGTTATCGCACTCGACGTTTCCGGCAGCATGTTGGCCAAGGACCTGCGTCCCGATCGCCTCGAAGCCTCGAAGCGCGTGGGCATCGACTTCATCGAAGCGCGCCCCAACGACCGCATCGGATTGGTGGTGTATGAAGGAGAGGCGTTCACGCAGTGCCCGTTGACCACCGACCACCGGGTGCTGAAGGAGCTATTCGCCGGTACCAAGTCCGGCCTGTTGGAAGGTGGCACCGCCATCGGAATGGGCCTTGCGACCGCAGTGAGCCGCTTGCGCGAGAGCGAGGCCAAGAGCAAGGTCGTGATCTTGCTGACAGATGGCGTCAACAACATGGGCACCATGCAACCCTTGGATGCGGCCCAGATCGCCGAGGGCCTTGGCATTCGGGTATACGCCATTGGTGTGGGCACGCGCGGCAAAGCCCTTTCACCTGTGGCACGCTACCCGAACGGGCAGTTCAAGTATGATTATGTGGATGTGGACCTGGACGAACCGATGCTTGAACAGGTGGCCGAAATGACGGGTGGGCGCTACTTCAGGGCTACCGATGAACGCAAGCTGAAAGACATCTATCAGGAGATCGACCGATTGGAAAAGACCCGCATGAAAGTGACCGAATACAGCCAACGGCACGAGGAGTATTTCCCCTTCGCCGCGCTGGGTGCAGGTCTCCTGGTGTTCGGACTGCTGCTGGACCGAAGCCTATTGCGCAACATGGCATGAGCACTCCCGGCAAATATCCTCTGGGTCTTATGGCCGTTGGCGTGCTGCTCACCGAGCTGCTGCTTGCGGTCCTTGTCTTGGGAAGTTGGTGGTTGCTCGTACGCGAAGTGCCCGCATTCCGCTTGGAGCGCCCGTGGGTGCTTTGGGGCTTGGTCGGAGGACCAGTACTCGTGCTCATCTTCCTGCTGGATGTGGGCTGGCGCAACAGGGCATTGGGGCGCTTCGCGGATGCCAGCACGCGCACACGCATGGTACCCGGACTTTCACCATCGCGCGCCGCACTGCGCTTCCTATTCCTGCGCCACGGGCTCACCTTCGTTGTGATCGCCATGGCCGGTCCGCAATTCGGAACGCGCATGGAGGAAGTGAAAGCCGAAGGCATCGATGTGGTGGTGGCCATGGACGTGAGCAACAGCATGGCGGCCGAGGACATGAAGCCCGACCGCATGGAGACGGCACGTCGCGCCATGGACCGCGTGATCGATCGCTTGCAAGGCGATAGACTGGGCATCGTGGTATTCGCTGGCCAGGCATACGTGCAGTTGCCCATCACCACCGACCGTGCCGCAGCGAAACTCTTCCTCAATACCATCGGGACGCATTCGGTGGGCACCCAGGGCACTGCCATCGGTGCGGCCATCGCCTTGGCGCAACAGAGCTTCGATGCCGAGGGCGCCGGTGGCCGAGCCATCATCGTGATCACCGATGGCGAGAACCACGAAGACGATGCCGAAGGAGCTGCCCGGGAAGCTGCCGCAGCGGGCATCGTGGTACACACCGTGGGCATGGGCACGCCGCAGGGTGGCCCCATCCCGATCCGTCGCAACGGCCAACTGACCGGCTTCCGCAAGGACCGCAATGGCAACACCGTGGTGAGCCGCTTGGATGAAGAAATGCTGCGTCGCGTGGCTGCTGCCGGCAACGGTGCATACGTGCGCGCTACCGACCGCTCCAGCGGTTTGGAAGAACTGCTGGAAGACCTGCGCACCTTGACGCCTTCGGCCACCACTGGCTCCTATCGCTTCGCGGCGCACGAAGACCAGTTCCAATATCCCTTGGCGGCAGGCATCCTGCTTATCGTTCTGGCTTTTTCCTTTGGTGAACGAAGCACCGGCCGACCACGTTGGCTAAGTACCCGAGCATGAACCGCATAGCCATCATAGCGCTGTTGCTGCTTTCCGCATGCACCACCAAGGACGAGCATGCCATTGTGCGCGCCCTGCAAGCCGGTGCCGCCCAGTACCGTGCAACGAATTTTGCAGAAGCGGCTGCCACCTTTGCCGATGCTCCTACCGATGCTCGACTGACCTATGACCAAGGCACAGCTTGGCACCAAGCAAAGGACATGGAGCAAGCCATAACCCTGTTGCAGGACGCTGCGGAATTGGCCGATAGCGTGGACCTGAAGACGCATGCTTGGTACAACTTGGGCAACAGCAGACTGGTGCAAGCGCGTCGTGCCGATAGCCTATCGAAAGCCTATGCGACGGAGAGTTCCGGGATCAGGATCGAAGGCGATGACATCGGCAAAAAGGTGAACTTGTATGTGCTGCGCGATTCGCTTCGGCGCGAAAGCCGACGCATGGACCAGCTGGTGGATTCCGCACTCACGGCCGGTTCGGAAGCGTACAAGAAAGCCCTGCGTCTGGCACCCAACGCGGAGGATGCACGCCACAATCTGGCCGCTGCACAGCGACTCATTGCATCTCGTCCAAAAACATCGGATGGCAAGCGCGGCGATCAGAAGAACGATGAAAAGGTCTTGGGCGAACGTGCCAAGCTGATCATTCAGAAAGCCGATGAACTTGTTGAACAGCACCTGTTCCAAGAAGCCTTGAGCGTGTTGCAGAAAGGACTTGGCGAAGACCCGACCTTGCAGCAGCGCAAAGAGTACATGGAAAAGTTGGAAGTGGTCACCAAAGCAGCAGCAGGCCAATGAGCAGTGTGCGCGCCATACTATTTCTCTCGGGCCTTCTGGTAGTGCATGCTGCAACGCACGCGCAGAGCACTTCGGCGGATGAGTACTTCAACCGCGCCGCGAAACAGTTCGTAAAGGAGGATAAGCTGAGTGCCTTGAAGACCTTGGATAAGGGCCTTCGGGAATATCCCGGCGATGCCAAGATGCTGCGCTTGGCGGAAGAGCTGCTGAAGGAGGAGCAGAACCAACAGCAGCTGGCGCAACAGCAGGAGCAGAACGAGCAGTCCAACGACGAAGGCAAGAGCGAGCAGCAGGACAGCGGCGACAAAGGACAGGAGCAGAAGGAACAGAATGGGCAGCCCGAACAGCGCAGCGAGCAGGGCGAAAAGCAGCAGTCGAGACCGGGCCGCATTTCACCACAGGATGCGAAACGTATGCTGGATGCCATGGACAGGCAAGAGAAGGATGTACAGGAAAAGATGCGGGTAAGGCAGCGCCCTGTGCCACGCACACCCATCGATAAAGACTGGTGATATGGAACGTGTACAACGCATAGCCCTGATCACTGCACTGCTGCTCTGTAGTATCGGAATGGCATTGGGCCAAGAGATCAGCTTCACCGCCAAAGTGGACCGCACCAGCATCGCCGCTGGCGAGCCTTTGCAACTGACCATCTCGCTCGCGAATGCACAGGGCAACATTTCGGCTCCCGAGCTGGGCGGATTGGTCGTCCAACGTGGCCCCTTCCCAAGCACGGACATCAAAGTATTCAACGGCCGTATGGTGACCAGTGTGAGCCACACTTGGGTGCTTACCGCCAACCGGCCGGGCAAGTACACCATTGGTCCTGCCCGGGTGCAGGTGGGTGGTGGCGTCATCAGCACCGATCCCATCACGATCGACGTGGGTGCTGCGGCCGCACAACCGCAGGAAGCCCAGGCCATGCAAGGGCAAAGCCGTGACGTGAACCTCTTCGCCACGATCAGCTTGAGCAAGAACAAAGCCTATGTGGGCGATCAGGTAGTCGCCACATACACCCTCTATTCGCGCTACGCCAACCTGGACCTTGCCCAATACGACCTGCCCAAGCTGAACGGTTTCTGGACCGAGGATGTGCCCATGGGCAATACCGCGTGGGAGGAGAAGCTTGAGACCATCAACGGACTTCAATACAAGGTGGCCATCCTGAAGCGGCAGGTACTCTTCCCACAGAAGAGCGGTAAACTGCGGATCGAACCCTTCACGCTTACTTGTGTGGTGAACCGCTCCTTTTTCAACCGGGGCAACAGCATCGATCTGAAAAGCAATGCCGTGGAACTTGCCGCGCTCGACCTTCCCCCAAGCGCACCGGCGAACTTCACAGGCTCCGTGGGCGAAATGCAGATGGCGGTAAAGGCCGACCGCACCAGCATCAAGGCCGATGAAGCCATCGAACTCACGGTGCGCATCACCGGCCGCAGCAACCTCAAGTTGCTTGAAGCTCCTGCCATCACTTTCCCCAGCGATTTCGAAGTGTACGACCCCAAGGTGACGGATAAGATCACGGTGAACGGCGGAGGCATGAGTGGTCAGCGTGAATTCCAATTCCTAGTGATCCCGCGGTACGAGGGCCAGTATGAATTGGAGCCGATCAGCTTCAGCTACTTCGATACGAAGGAAGGCAGCTACAAGACACTGAAAAGTGAAGCCATGACCATTGATGTGGCTGCCGGAGCTGGTGGGGCTGGCGTGGCTGTTCAACGGCCCACCAAGACCGATGTGAAGGTGTTGGGCACCGACATCCGCTACATCCGGCAAAGTCCACTGGAACTTCGGCCTGTAGGCCATCAGCTGTTCGGCTCGGCTGTGTGGTTCGCAGGCATGGGAACTCCTGCAGTAGCGTTCGTTCTTTTGTTGGTGTGGCGCCGAAAGCATCTTCGTGAACAGGGCGACAGCGTTGGGCTGCGGCGCAAACGGGCGGACAAGGTCGCGCGTGAACGCCTTAAGCAAGCAGCAGAAGCCTTGAAGCAGAATGCACGCGAGCTCTTCTATACAGCGCTGAGCAAAGCGTTGCACGGTTACCTGGCCGATAAGCTCGGCACTGGCGTGGCCGAAGTCTCTGCCGCACAACTGCACGAACGCCTCTCGGGGTATCCGGAAGGCCCAGCGCTTGCTGCTGACTTCGCAGCCCTGATCACCACCTGCGACATGGCCCGCTTCGCACCCAGCGATGATAGGCCCCGGCAGGAGGTCTACGATGAAGCAGCGCGCCTGATCGGCCGGGCAGAACAACACCTCCGCGCATGAGAAGCTC
>Ga0105045_10004280_pt1 | contig 12389 bp, 11 predicted proteins | sample MAT02_FD_78089 | JGI IMG/M metagenome (GOLD analysis project Ga0105045, IMG submission 78089) | Freshwater microbial communities from Lake Fryxell liftoff mats and glacier meltwater in Antarctica - MAT-02 (megahit assembly) | ecosystem: Environmental > Aquatic > Freshwater > Ice > Liftoff... | reverse complement strand
GCGGCGGCGCTCTGTTTCTTCCAGGGATGGCGCATCAGCGAAGCGCTCGGATTGGCGTGGCAGGACATCGACCTCGACGAGGGCTCGGTGTTCGTGCGCCGAGGATCGACCTACGCCGACGGCGTCGGCATGGTCCTCGGACCGACCAAGACCCGCAGTGCCGCCGGCGTCCAGATGCTCGGTCCGACCGTTGTGGAGCTGCTGAGGAATCGTCGTGAGTTGAGCGACGCAGACCGATTGGTGCTTCCCGGCTCGTGGCCGACGGTGGAGTACGACGACGAGCGACTCGACCTCGTCTTCACCACTGCTGCCGGAGTTCCGACGCTGCGCCAGCATGTCGACCGAGCTATCCGTCGCGCCGCCGAGCGTGCCGACATCGATTCGGCCGGGCTGGGCACACACGCAGGCCGACGTTCGGTCGTGACGAACCTGTTCGCCTCCGGATCTCTGGATCTCGAAGACGTCGCACGGTTCGTTGGACACAACGGCGTCGCTACGACGCGTGGCTACGTCCAGCACGAAGGCGATCGACCCCGACAGGTGAGCGAACGGGCCTTCCAGCTTCTCGACCCCACGTCGGAACCAACCGTAAAGAATTCCTGATCGCGCCACAGCGCTCGCGCGTTATCGCATGCCTCGCGTTGGTGCATTCGGGTGCGAGGGCCCGATCGCAAGGCCGGATAGGGGCGGTGTCAAGCGGCTCGCTCGCGAACATTCTGATCGAATGGCTCTCCTCGAAGGCCGGTAAGTAGAAGGTGTCATTCGACGAAACGGAACGACACCATCCGGCGGTTCAGTTCGGCATCGTGGCGTTCGAGAATCGGCTGCGGCGGTTGCAATGCAAAGCGATTATCGAGGCATTGACCGGTAGTGCGTCCAGAGCACGGACGCGTACCCGCCTGCTGTGACGCAGATCAATCGTCGATGGTCGCGAGGATGAATCGCGCGGTTCCCTCGTCGCACACGATCGCGTTTGCGAGGCCTCCTCGGACCGCAGCGGCAGTTGCCTTGTTCTTCAATGGCCCAGCGGTGACCACGACGACGTTCGGATTCATTCGGAGGTCCGCAAGCGAAAGTCCGAGGACGTGAGGTCCGCCGATCACGCCGTTGCCATCGCGGTCGATGAAATGGCCCGTGATGTCGCCGATTGCTCCTGCTGCAGCGAGTTCGGCGAGGCGGGAGCGGTCGACAAGATCGGTCATCTTGAGCATCGAGGCCTGTTCGTCGACGGAGCCGACCGAGACAACGACGAGATCGGCTGCTCGGGACAGCTGGAGGACTCGATCGAACCCGCTCGAATCCACGACGTCGGACCGTTGGTGCACCATGGCAGGCACGACCAGGTGGTGCACTCGCCGACTGTGGTAGCGGGCCGCCACCGCCTGCGTGGTGCCGAGTGCGTCAACAGCGTCAGCGACGTTGGCGTGTCCGATGGCGTCGACGCACGTGAGTTCGGTCAATGGTCGGGGCGGCAGGTTCTCACTCATCGCTCTGATGGTTCGTCCCCATCCGAGGGCGATCGTGTGATCCGGTTCCAGCCGGTCATCAACGAACACGGCTGCGGCTCGGGCCACGACCTCGATGCCATCGGTGTCGGGGACGATACGGCACGCCGTGAGCGAGGTCCGGGCGAGGATTTCGGCCTCGAGTGGGAGCAACCGTGGCAGTGACGTGGTGATGAGGTGTCGCACAATGCCCCGACGTTCCGCATCCTGCAACGCCCGGCTGATCGAGGAGCGCGACACGCCAAGTTGCTTGGCGATCTGGCCCTGGTTGAGGTGGAACTCGTAGTACAGCCACGCCGATTCCACAGCAAGTTCGTTGCGGTTCATGATGTCCTCCTCATCTCTCGCAGTATTGCACATATTCTCACTCAAGCAACTTCTTGCGTTCCGATCAGGAGCTGTGTAAGATACTCTGTGCAAGACCGCACATATGTGCATGACCTGAGGGGGAACGACATGACACGACTGCATCGCAGGACAACGGGCTTTATTGCGCTGGTGTTGTCTGCATCGCTGTTGGCTGCCGCCTGCGGCGACGACAACGGAGCCTCGGAGGAAACGGCGACCACTACACAAGACGAAGGGGCGACACCCGCCGACGAAGTCACGGATGAGACGATCACGATCGGTCTCGTCCGTCAGATCGCAGCCGGTGACTACTTCGAGCAGTGGGAAGAGGGAGCGAAAGCCGAGGCGGACCGTCTCGGCGTCGAACTCCAGATCTTCAACGCAGGTGGCGACAATGCGCAGCAGGCCCTCGACTTCGAGAGCGCCCTCAACGCAGGCGTCGATGCCATCGCGGTCGACCATGGAGTTCCCGAGACGATGCAGCCGGCGATCGCACTCGCGTTGGAAGCCGGAGTGCCTGTGGTGGCGTTCGACGTAGATCCCGGCGACCCGTCGGTGCCAGAGATCTTCCAATCTGACGGCCTCCTAGCGCAACTGGCGCTCGACCAGATGATCGCAGACATCGGAGGCGAAGGTGACGTCATCTACGTGTACGTCGCCGGATTCGCACCGCTCGACCGTCGCGACGAGGTATGGCAGGCGGTCAAGGGCGAGAACCCCGGTCTCAATGAGGTGGCCCAGATCGGTGCCGTGAACGATTCGATCGTGTCGACAGTCGCCGACCAGGCCAAGGCAGCGTTGCAGGCGAATCCGGACACGGTTGCGGTGTTCGCTCCGTTCGACGAGTTCGCCAAGGGGGCGACGCTCGCCATCGAGGAACTCGGACTTCAGGATCAGGTGAAGGTCTATGGCGCCGACATCTCTACTGCTGACATCGCCGTGATGACCGCCGAAGGTAGTCCCTGGGTGGCGACCGCGACGACGGATCCGTCGAACGTCGGGCGAGTGACCATCCGCGCCGCCTACCTCGCCGCCCTCGGTGAAAAACTGCCGAATCCGATCCTCATCCCGCCGTTGCTCATCACGCAAGATGACCTCCGTGAGAACGGCGTGACCGACATGGCGGGTCTCGTAGCGGCGTTCCCGGCGCTCGAGACCGCAGACCTCATACCTGTGGGCTGATCCTGGACGTGGCAAATCGGCACACCCAGAGAGAACCTCCGCTCATGCAGCACATTGCGGTCGACGGTCTCGGGAAACGCTTCGGCGTGACCAGGGCTCTGACCGATGTGTCCGTTGCCTTTCGTCCCGGCCAGATCACTGGTCTGGTCGGGTCGAACGGTGCCGGCAAATCGACGCTCATCAAAGTGCTGGCGGGCATCGTGACGCCCGACGAGGGAATTGTGACGATCGACGGGCAGGCCGTCACGATCAACTCGCCAATCGCAGCTCGCCGGCTCGGCATCGAGGTGGTCCACCAGCGGGTCGACGATCTCGTGGCCCGAGGGATGTCGGTTGCCGAGAACCTGGTGCTCGACACGTTGGGCGACCCGGCAACGCCGTGGTGGTTCACGCAGCGAGCGGCCCGCCGTCAAGCGCGTGACGTCGCCGCCGCCATGCGACTCGATGTCGATCTCGCGAAGCCGATCGAGACGTGTTCGGTGAGTGAACGCCAGCTCGTCGCCATTGCCCGGGCGTTACGCCACTCGCCACGACTCCTGATCCTCGATGAGCCAACCGCGACGCTCTCCGAGGTCGAGACCACACGTCTGTTCGAACTCGTGCGAGGCATCGTTGGGGCTCACTCGGACGTGGCGGTCGTCTTCGTCTCACACCACCTCCAGGAGATCGAGACGTTGTGTGATTGCGTCGTGGCCATGCGCGACGGCCGGGTGGTTCTCGAGGCCGAGTTGCCGATGCCGCGCATCGATATGGTCGAAGCCATCATCGGTCGAGCACCGAATCACATGCTTGTCGAGCACCGTCCGCCCGGCGACGTTGTCGTGCGTCTCGACGGTGTTCGCTCGTTCTCCGACTCTCCGCCGATCCACATCGATCTGTGCAAGAGCGAGATCGTCGGGCTGTTCGGCCTCATTGGTGCGGGTAAGTCCGAACTGCTCCGCCAACTGTTCGGCCTGACCGAGTTGATCTCGGGCACCGTGACCATCGACGACGAGCCGCTGGAAGTGGACAGCCCTCGCAGTGCCATTCGCGCCGGGGTGGTCTACGTGCCGGAGGAACGTGGCGCACTTGCGCTCGTCGATGACTGGTCAATCACCGACAACGTCGTCTTGCCATACCTGCAGAAATACACGCGCGGTCGCGCGTTGCTGTCGCAGCAACGCATGACCGATGCCACCACCAGCGTCATCGAACGAATGGGCATCAAGTGCGAGGGTGCAGCCTCCCCGGTGACGTCGTTGTCGGGCGGCAACCAGCAGAAGGTGGTGATCGGGCGATGGTTGCAGGAGCGTGTCCGGTTGACCCTGCTCGACGAACCATTCCGCGGGGTGGACATCGGCGCCCGCCACGACATCGCACGACTCCTACGCGAGACGTCAATCGACAGTGTGATCGTGGTGGCCTCGGCGGACCCCGAAGAGATTCTCGAGGTGGCTGACCGCGTCGTCGTGCTCGTGCGGGGTCGCCTCGTTGCAGACGTCAATCGTCACGACATCGACTCCGACGACCTCGTCAGACTGGCAGCCTCATGACAGCGCCGACCAACGAAACCTCGAATGAGGCCGGCACGGCGTCGCTGCCGCCTGCCGACTCGACGTCGCACAACGATCGCATTCTCTCGGTGCTGTACCGATTCGGTCTACTCGGCATCGTCGCCGCCACGATCGCATTCTTCGCGATCACCGAGCCGGCCTTCGGGACGTATCGCAACTTTCTGATCATCCTCCAGACCGTCGCGATCACCGCGATCGTCGCACTCGGTGTCACCCACTCGCTCGTGGTCGGCGGGTTCGACTTGTCGATTGGGGCGAATGTCGGGTTCGTCGTCATGGCCACGACACTGGTGATGGTCCGTTTCGAGCTACCCGGCGTCGTTGCCGTGCTCGTGGGCCTGGCGTGTGGCGTCCTCATCGGCTTGGCCAACGGTCTGTTGATCGTCAAAGCGCGCATCCCGGATCTGCTCGCCACGCTCGGGTTGCTCTTCGTGCTCCAGGGCGCTGCGTTGTTCCTCACGGAGGGACAATCGGTCGCCACGGGCGCCAAGTTCGATGGTGTCGCATCCACCGGAGTGATCGACGATTTCTTTCGGTCGCTCGGTCAGGGCAAAGTTTTGGGTATCCCGGCCCCGGTCATCGTGATGGCTGTACTCGCCGTGAGCGCCTACGTGTTCCTCGAACACACCAAGTGGGGACGAAGCCTCTACGCCATCGGCGGTAATCCCGAGGCAGCGCGTCTCGCCGGCGTACCCGTCGATCGATATCGCGTGCTGGCGTACGTGATCTCCGGGCTGTTCGCCTCGATCGGCGGCATCCTGCTCGCAGCCCGACTCGGACGCGGCGACGTGGGAGCAGGAGCGCCCTTCCTCCTCGACGCTGTTGCCGCCGCGTTGATCGGCTTCGCAGTACTCGGACTCAACAAGCCCAACGCGCTCGGCTCACTCGTTGGTGCCGTGTTCGTCGGCGTGCTCTTGAACGGGTTGACGATGCGGAACTGGCCGTTCTACACCCAGGATCTGGCTCAGGGCCTCTTGCTGGTAGCGGCGCTGCTGCTGAGCTTCGGACTGAAGCGGAGTTCACGATGAGTCACGTGTACGAGCCGCTCACCGCGGCCACGATTCCGGCGTACATCGCCCGGCAGCCGCACCTCTCGGCGCGGGTCAACGCGGACTCGCTGGACGTCACCGAGGTGGGGGACGGCAACCTCAATCTCGTCTTCATCTGTCGAGACGACCTCGGTCAGAGCATCGTCCTCAAGCAGGCCCTGCCGTACGTCCGCGCCGCTGGCGAGGGGTGGCCACTCACACCTGAGCGGGCCACCGCCGAGGCGCGCGGACTGAGGGCCGGTCGATCCGCGTCGCCAGAAACCTCACCCGAGCCGTATGGCTATGACGAGGCGAATTATGTGATCGCCATGGAGGATCTTTCAGCTCTCACCGTCTGGCGTGAGGAACTCAACGTCGGTCACGCGCACGGCGATGCGTCGGATCAATGTGGTCGCCACATTGCTCGCCTCCTGGCTTCGACCGGACCACTCGACCTCGACCCCGCCGAGATACGCGTCGAGCGTGGCCGGCTCCCCAACACAGCGATGTGCGAGATCACCGAAGCGCTTGTGTTCACGGAACCGTACATCGACCACGAACACAACAGCTGGCCAACAGCTGTCGGTGGCCTCATCGCCGAGCTGCGCGCTGATGCGGCGTACCGCGCAGGCGTAGAGCGCTGTAAGCGGACGTTCCTGACGACCGCCGAGTGCTTGGTGCACGGCGACCTGCACACGGGCTCCGTCATGGTCGGTACCGACGAAGGTGTCGACCGTACCGTCGTCATCGATCCGGAGTTCTGCTTCTACGGACCAGTCGCGTTTGATCTCGGTGCTCTCTTCGGCAATTACCTCGTCGCTGCGGTGCGTGCCGCCGCACTCGGCCAGCACGACCACCGAGCAGCTGTCCAACGCCTGCCCGGCGGGACGTGGCGAGGGTTCGAGACTGAACTACGCACCCGGTGGGCACAGCGATCATCGCCGACGCTCACTGATCATTCGCTCGAGCAGTGGTTCGTCGACATCCGCCGCCAGGCGATCAGCTTCGGCGCGTGCAAGGCAGCACGACGGATGATCGGCTTCGCGAAGGTCAGCGACATCGAATCGCTGCCAGACGACGTCCACGCCGACGCAGTCGCCGTGGTATTGCGCAACGCCCGGCGATGGATGCTCAACGCAAGAGAACTCGACCCAACTCTGCTCCTCGAGGACCTCGACGCATGACAGAAAACCCGTGGTTCCAATGGAAGGGTGATCGATTGCAGGTGATCGACCAAACGCGGCTGCCGCTCGAGGTCCACCTGTTGGAACTCACTACCGCCGCCGAGACGGTCGATGCGATCGAGCGCCTTGCCGTGCGGGGTGCGCCGACGATTGGCGCAGTTGGTGGGTACGGCGTGGTCCTCGGGCTACGCGAGGATCTCCCGGAAGACCTGGAACGAGCGCGTCAGCGGCTCGACGACGTCGTCGACTACATCGGATCTGCGCGCCCGACAGCCGTTGCGCTCCGAGTCGCTGTCGAGGGAGTGCGACGAGCTGCCTCAGCAGCGTCGAGCACCGCCGAGATGCTCGATCTGGCGATCGAGGCGGCGGACGACTTCATTCAGCACGACCGTGCGTCATGCGACGCGATCGCCGCAAACGGTGTCGAACTACTTCGCGGGACCCGTCGCTTCTTGACACACTGCAACACCGGTCGGTTCGCCACCACCGGGAGCGGCACCGCACTTGCCGTGCTCTATGCGCTACACGACACCGGCGACGCGCTCGAGGTGCTGGCCTCAGAGTCGCGGCCCCTACTCCAAGGCAGTCGATTGACTGCGTGGGAACTGCGTGAGGCAGGAATCGACGTCCGCGTGATCGCCGACGGGGCGGGAGCAGCAGCGCTCTCCGCGGGCCTCGTCGATGCCGTGATCGTCGGTGCTGATCGAATCGCGATGAACGGCGACACCGCAAACAAGATTGGGACATTCGCCCATGCCATCGCTGCCGACCGGTTCGGCGTGCCGTTCTATGTCGCAGCGCCGATCAACACGTTCGACGCGGACACCGCGACGGGTGCCGACATCGAGATCGAGCTTCGAGACGGCACCGAGCTGTTGAGAGTCGGGGGCGTCGCGGTAGCGGACGTCGAAACAGGTGCCTGGAACCCGGCGTTCGACGTGACCCCTGCCGATCTCGTCACGGCGTTCATCACCGATCGCGGCGTGCTGCGCCCTCCCTTCCTCGACTCGATCCGATCGGCGATTGTGTCTGAGCAGACGATGGCGCCTGATGCGTAGGACCGGCATCCTGCATCCGGAGTTGGCGCAGTGCCTCGCCGCCATCGGCCATGGCGACATGCTGGTGCTCGCCGACGCCGGGTTACGGATCCCACGAGGGCGCCCTGCGATCGATCTGCGCCTTGTCGCCGGGGTTCCGGACATGACCGTCGTGCTCGACGCGGTCGTCAACGACGCCGTGTTCGAGTCAGCAATCGTCGCAACCGAGTGGGCGGACTGGAATCCGCGTCGACGCGCCGACGTGGTTGCCGCGATACCGGTGCCGGTGAGCGAACTACCCCACGACGAACTGATCGCTGATATCGGTGATCGAGTACACACTTACGTCCGCACAGCTGAATGCTCGGCATTCGCGAGCATCTGGCTCGTCGGAGGCGTCAGCTACCTCGACGAAGCTGTCGAGGTTCGGCATCGGGCGCAAGACACCGAAACGACCCAACAAGGAGACGCCCAATGACCGACACCGTTCTCGAGCCGACGCAGCTCGATCTCTCCGGAGAGCGCCTTACGATCTCCTATCAGCTCACCGGTGGCGAACCCCAGGCACGAGCCATAGCCGATCAGATCCTTGTCGAGCAGACGATCGAGTTCCCGCTCGACCTCGTGCCCGATGATGACATCCGTGCCGAGATCGTGGCCAAAGAGGTCCGCTTCGACGAGCTGACACCCAGTACCTATGACTTCTCGGCAAGCTTCGCAGTCGAGGTCGTTGGTGGCCAACTCCCGCAACTCCTCAACGTGCTCTTCGGCAACATCTCGATGGTTCCGGGTATCCGAGTCACCGGCATTGACCTCCCAACGTCGCTGCTCGCGTGCTTCCCAGGACCGCAACATGGGATCGATGGACTCCGGGAGCGCTTCGGTACCGATGGACCGCTCCTGGCGACAGCGCTGAAGCCGATGGGGACGCCGGTGCCGCAACTCGCAGAGTTCGCCCGATCACTTGCTGCGGCCGGGATGCACCTCATCAAAGATGATCACTCGTTCGCGACACAACCATTCTGCGACTTTCGCGAGCGTGTCAAAGCCATCGCGCAGGCTGTCGGCGAGGCGAATGGCGACGGAATCTACCTTCCCTCGCTCAACGTTCCGGTCGAAGACCTCACATCTGCGATCGACTTCGCGCTCGAAGCGGGAGTCGGGGGTTTCCTCGTCCTCCCCGGGCTGTGCGGCTTCGACACGATGCGCTCGATCTCAGCGACCACGCCCGTCGACACGGTGATCATGGCCCATCCGGCGATGCTCGGCGCGTTCGTGACCGACGAGACCTCCGGGATCGCGCACGACATCATGTTCGGGACGCTGGCCCGTCTCGCCGGCGCCGACGTCTCCATCTATCCGAACTTCGGTGGGCGGTTCTCCTTCGCGCCGGCGGCGTGCGCCGCAATCGCAACCGCCTGCCGGGCGCCACTCGAGCACATCCGACCAGCTTGGCCGTCGCCCGCAGGTGGAATGAGCCCCGAGCGGGTCCCCGAGATGCTCGAGTTCTATGGCCCCGACACGTGCCTGCTCGTTGGCGGAGCGTTGTACCGGGGCGACATCGGCAAGCAGGTCGCGCGTATGCGTGCGGCCGTGGAAGGAACAAAGAGATGACAACGATCCCCCAAGGCGACCGGCGCATCAGTGCCGAAACCAACGACCTCTCCAGGCTGGAAGCGATCGCGTCAAGGATCCGGAATCGTGTTTTCGAACACGTGTTGGCGAACGATGGCGGCTACCTGTCGCAGGCGATGTCATCGGCGGACATCTTCGCAGCGCTGTATGGCACCGTGCTGAAGCTGGGTCCCGTGACCGGCGACACGCTGCCAGGTGACTTCTCCGGTGTCCCGGGACCGGCCAATCCCCACTACCGATCGGGCGGTCGGTTCAACGGTGAGCGGTCGGCCGAGGGCGACGTCTTTCTGTTCTCGCCGGCGCACTATGCGTTGGTGCTGTACGCGGCATTGATCGAGGTGGGCCGCCTGGACTCTGCCGCGTTGGGCGAGTTCAACGTGGATGGCTCAACAATGGAGATGATCGGTGCGGAGCACTCGCCAGGGGTGGAGACCACGACTGGGTCGTTGGCGCAGGCGCTGAGTCAGGCGTGCGGGATCGCGTTGGCGCGCAAGATGCGCGCAGAGTCGGGGCGGACGTGGGTGTTCATGTCCGACGGCGAGTTCCAGGAGGGTCAAACGTGGGAGGCGTTGGCGTTCGCGTCGTTCCACGGACTCAGCGGCTTGCGAGCCGTCGTCGACGCCAACGGTCAGCAATGCGACGGACCGATGGTCGACGTTTGCAACGTCGAGCCGTTGAAACAACGAATCGAGGCGTTCGGGTGCCGCGCGGTCGAAGTCGACGGCCACGACATAGCAGCGTTGGTGTCGGCCATGAACGACCCGGTGGAAGTACCGCTGGTCGTGGTGGCTCGCACGAACCCTGCGCACACCTTGCCGGTATCCAAAGAGCACGCGCCGGGGCACTACCTACGCTTCAAGTCACCCGACGAGCGAGCACGTTACGAAGCGTTCTACACCGACAGGATGGTTACGATCTAATGGAACTCGTTTCCCGGCCCCACGTCGACAACTTCATCGAATGGTCACGATCGCGGCCCGAAGTGTTGGTGCTGTCCGCCGATCTCACGAACTCCTGCGAAGTGGGTGCGTGGCGTGACACGTTTCCCGAACGGTTCGTGACCGCCGGGATGGCGGAGCAGAACATGTTAGGGGTCGCTGCCGGTTTGGCCCGCGAGGGCTTCGTGCCTTTCGTCCACACGTTTGCGGTATTCATCTATCGTCGGGCGTACGACCAACTCGCGATGTCGATCGCCTACCCAAACCTGAAAGTCCGCCTGGTCGGATTCCTACCCGGGATCGTCACCCCTGGCGGTGTCACACATCAGGCAATCGAAGACATCGCGATCATGCGGGCGACTCCGAACATGACGGTCGTCGAAACCGGAGACGCGACCGAGGTCGAGTCCGTGCTCGACGCGATCGAGCACGTCGACGGTCCGGTCTACGTGCGGATGCTGCGAGGTGAGATTCCACGGCTGTTCCCCGTCGACGAGCCAATGCAACTCGGTCAGTCACGGCTACTCAGCGAGGGAGATGACGTGACGGTGATCACTGCCGGGATCGCTACCGAGGAGGCCATGCGAGCCGCGACAGCGCTTTCGGCGGCAGGCGTCGGGGTCACACACGTGCACGTCAACACGCACAAGCCGTTCGGTGACGAGATCCTCGACGACGCGATCCGGCGTGCACGTCACGGGGTCATCACGCTAGAGAATCACGTCGTGACCGGGGGGCTGGGTTCGGCGGTGTCCGAGTACGTCACCGACCGCGGGATCGGGACCAGGGTGATGCGCCTCGGCCTCATCGATACGTACGCACACGGCGCCTCCAAGCCGTACCTGATGCACGAATACGGCCTCGACGCATTGGCGCTCACCCGAGCCGTCGAGACCCTCACCAACACCACACTCGGCATCGACCAAAGCGACCTCGCCGAGATCCGACTCGACGCAGTCCACAGCGCCGCCAAGGCCGAAGCACTCTGATCAAGGAGCAGCCTGACTTCGAAATCGAGCGCGAGCCCGCCCCGGTGAGGTTCACTTCCGTGAGACTTCGAGTTTCCGTGAGACCCGTCACACAGCGCTCTGGGCGCTGGTTCCAGGCGTCCCATAGCCGCGTGCGCCCAGATACCGGCAGTGACCGGGGCATCGAAGTGGAACGTCTGCTCAATCTCGGGGCCACGAGGGTCGAGGTGGGCGAGGCCAAGGCCGCGCCGGGTGAGGTGACTTGGGTTGTGTTGGCCGATCCTGAGGGGAACGAGTTCTGCGTGCTACGAGGCATCGACGAGCAACCGGACCAGCGCCTCACCGTGATGGGCGATCCCGAAGGCAACGAGTTCCGCTTCACGGAGTAGCTGCTCGATATTGACACCGCAATACCCGAAGCCACACCGCCCAGAGCGAAGCACCTACTCTCGCGATCAGCTCGCGGCCGCTGATGGTCTGTTGGGCCGACCATATTGTTCAGCTCGACGCCAACGTGGCTATCGGGTGAGCCCTTGGGAGCGTCGGATGGTGAAGTGTCGGGGCCGGCTTGCGACGTCGGTGGCTCGTTGACGTGCGGTCTCGTCGCGATCGTCGATGAGCTTCTGCCCCGGATCATCGATGCCGTGTTGGGGTGTCGAGGAGAACTCGCGGAGTTGCCGTCGTCGCTCCAGTGCGCTGACGTCGTCGGGTTGCCGGGCCAGCGCAGCGGCGACGGCTCCTTGCGGGGTCCATTCGCTCAGGCTGGGGTCGGGGCCGTGTTGGTCGGGGTCGAAGGCCGGTGGCGCGGTGTGAATGTGGTTGGCCGCACGGCCTCGGGTGGTTCCGACGTAGAGCTGTTTCGCGTTGGACCGTTCTCCGAGGAGAAGGTGGGCTTCCTCGACGGTGGCACCTTGAGCCCGGTTGATGGCGGAGGCGTAGTCGGCGCTTACGTTGCCGGCAGCGACATAGTATGCGGAGATCGTGATGCGGTGTCCTGTGTCGGTGTTGGTG
>Ga0105045_10004279_pt1 | contig 12390 bp, 11 predicted proteins | sample MAT02_FD_78089 | JGI IMG/M metagenome (GOLD analysis project Ga0105045, IMG submission 78089) | Freshwater microbial communities from Lake Fryxell liftoff mats and glacier meltwater in Antarctica - MAT-02 (megahit assembly) | ecosystem: Environmental > Aquatic > Freshwater > Ice > Liftoff... | reverse complement strand
CAGGTCGAGCGCATCAAGCGTGAGTCCGAGCTGGAACCGCGTGCCGCGCGCCCCCTCGGGCGGCTGCCAGCGCAGCTTGTCCAGGCGGATGCTGCCTTCGAGTGCGGCGATGCGGCTTGGGTCCACCAGGCGCAGTTCGCCGCCGGCGCTGGTGAAGTCGAACGCCGCTCCACCCAGGCCAATGCCGTAGAGCGCGCCGCTTTGCCAATCCAGCCGGCTGGCCACGGGCTGCGTTCCCGCGGTCCAGCGCAGGTCGCCGTCCAGGCCGGCCAGGATGAAGCGCTGGCGCGGATCCACTGCCGTCACCTCGTCGAGCTCGAGCGCCATGGCCTGCAGTTTTCCCTCGCCCAGGGAAAGCTGGGCCCGCGCCTTGCCCGACAGCACGAGGTCGGCGAACCCGGCCGGCGCGAGAAAGCCGCTGAGGTACCGGTCGCGGGCCACGGCGAGGTCGCCCAGCGACAGGTCCAGCGCAAGCGACTGGACCGACGCGGAAGCATCCAGCCCGGCGCTTCCCGCAACCTCCAGGACCTGGCCGTCGCGCCACGACAACGCAGGCAGCCGCCACGGCCCGTCCCCGCGCTGCTCGGCAGTGACGCTGACGTTCACCGGCGTGGCCGGCAGCTGCGCGTACAGGCCCTGGGCCAGGAACTCACCGCCGCGCGTCGTCAGGTCTGCCTGCACGCGGGTGTCGGGCCCGCGCTCGGTGTAATCCAGGTTGAGCGCCGCCGCCACGCCGGCGGCGGCGAGCCAGCCGTCGGGCGTTTCCAGGCCAACGTCGTCGAGCTTGAGCCGCGCCTGCACCTGGAACGGGCCCGCGGCGGGCGCGAAGATGTCCAACTGCCCGGCCAGCGTGCCCCGGGTCCACTGGCCCTCCTCCCACAGCGAGGCCAGGTAAGCCTTGAGCCAGGCGACCGGGATATGTTCCAGCCGGATGCGCGAAAGGTCGGGCGAAGCGCTCGTGGACTCGTAGGAAAGCCGCTTTGCGCCGACGGCGAATTCAGCGCGGGTGGAGGTCGGAAGCATGGCCAGCGAGAGCCGGCCCGGCGCCGCGCCCGTGGCCTGCAGCGGACCGCTGCAGGTCCAGCCGCCGCCGTCGGTGCGCTGCAGCGGGCAGCGCCAGGCGAGGTTGCGCGAGCGGTGCGAAAGCAGCGGCATGTCGAGCTGCGCGACCCGCATCTGCAGCTCGCCGGTGCTCGCGCCCTCGGGCCAGGACAGCACCAGTTCAACCTGCTGCAGCGAGCCTACGCCGCTGCGCACCGACTCCACCTGCGCGCGCAGCGTGCGGGCCTGCGTCGGCAGCGCCGCGATCAGCAGCAGTGCGGGGAGAAGCATCTTGCCGAGCGTGGCGGGTCGCCGCATGCTGCCAGCATAAGTTGTTTTGGACGGTCCGATTAGACGATGCCTGCGATGAACCCGCGCCTGCTGCTGCTCGAGGACGACCCGGTCAGCGCGGCCTTCCTGCGCCAGGCGCTGGCGGCGCTGCCGGTGCAAGTCACGCACGCGGGCACCCTGGCCGCCGCCCGCGGCCTGGCCGACGCGGGGCAGGCGCTGTGGCTGTTCGATGGCCGGCTGCCCGATGGCCACGGCAGCGAGCTGCTGGCCGAACTGCGCCAGCGCGGACTGCGGGTGCCCGCGCTGGCGCTCACCGCCGAAGACCAGCCCGACGCGCTGGAGCGGCTGCGCAAGTCAGGCTTCTTGCGCGTGTTGGCCAAGCCGCTGTCCGCCGATGCCGTGCGGCGCGCGGTCGGCGAGTGGCTGCCGCGTGGCGCGCACGCCTGGGACGATGCCACGGCGCTCGCCGCCCTGGGCGGCAGCCGGTCGGCGGTGGACGCATTGCGCAAGCTGTTCCTGGCCGAGCTGCCGGACCAGGCGCGGGACGTTTCCGCGGCCCTCGCCCAGGGCGACGTGGCCCGCGCGCAGGCGCAGTTGCACCGGCTCAAGGCCAGCTGCGGTTTCGTGGGGGCATTGGCGCTGCTCCAGGCCGTGCAGGCACTGGCGCGGGATCCCGCGGACCGCCAGGCCCACGCACGGTTCCAGGCGCAGGCGGCTGCGCTGGCGCGCTGATCAGGGCTTGCTGAGGCGGGCCAGCTCGGACAGCAGGCCCCACGACTTGAGCTTCTGCGGCCCGAGATGGCTTTGCAGGACCCCGCGCAGCGCCGCGCGCAGCTCCGCCAACTGCTCGGGCGGCGGCAGGCGGTCTTCGGCCAGCGCCAGCAGCGCGGCGCCGCTGGTGGAGCCGGCGTCATGGGCGCGGTCGCGCACCGGGCCCAGCTCGGGGTCCAGCCGGTAGCGCCCGGCCGGGTCCAGGCGTTCGCCGTCCTCGCCCTGGTCCAGCGGCAGCCCGTAACCCATGAGCTCCAGCAGGTCGCGCTCGAAGCGACGCAGGGTCCAGGCCAGCGGCTCGGTGCCGGCCAGTGCCTGGCGCACCTGCGCGTAGCGTTCGAACAGCGCCGGCGCGGGGTCCTGCCTCGGCAGCAGCCGAAGCAGCAGTTCGTTGAGGTAGAACGCGGCCATCAGCGCCTCGCCGTGCAGCATGGGAGCGGCATCGAGCGCCTCGGCCTGGATCAGCCGGGCCAGCTCGCCACGCGGCAGGAAGTCCACGCGCAGCCACTGCAGCGGCTGCAGCGCCGCGCGCAGCACGTGGCGCTTCGCGCCCTGCACGCCGCGCGCAATGACCGCGACGCGGCCATGGTCGCGCGTCAGCAGTTCCACGATCAGGCTGGTCTCGCGCCAGGGACGCGCGTGCAGCACGAAGGCGGGCTGGGCTTCGATGCGCACGCCGGGTCAGCCGCTGTGCGCCGGGCGCCACGCGCCCACGTCAGTCCGAATAGCCGAAGCGGCGCAGCGCGGCCTCGTCGTCCGACCAGCCCTCGCGCACGCGGCACCAGGTTTCCAGGAAAACCTTGCGGCCGAACAGCTTTTCCATGCCGATGCGGGCGCCGGTACTGATGGCCTTGAGCCGATCGCCGCCCTTGCCGATCACGATCGGCTTCTGCCCCTCGCGCTCCACCCAGACCACGGCGGCGATGCGCAGCATCTCGCCGTCGAGCTCGAACTTCTCGATTTCCACGGTCGCCGAATAGGGCAGCTCTTCGCCAAGCCGCGTCATCAGCTGCTCGCGAACCAGTTCGCCGGCCAGGAAACGCTCGCTGCGGTCGGTGATCTCGTCGTCGGCGTAGAGCGCCTGGGACTCGGGCACCAGCTTGAGCAAAGTCTTCACGAGGCCCTCGAGGCCGCGCTTGCGCAGCGCCGACAGCGGGTAGACCGAGCTGAACTCCCGCTCCCGGGTCACCTCGGCCATGAACGGCAACAGCGCACCCTTGTCGGGGAACTTGTCCACCTTGTTGATGACCAACACGCAGGGCAACCCGGAATCCTTGAGCGCCCGGTAGGCCAGCGCGTCGTCATCGGTCCAGCGGCCGGCCTCGATCACCAGCATCGCCGCGTCCACGCCTTCGACAGCGCCGCGGGCGGCACGGTTCATCATGCGGTTCATCGCCCGCTTCTGCTGGCCGTGGATGCCGGGCGTGTCCACCAGCAGCAGCTGGCCCTCGGGAAAGCTGGCGATACCCAGCAGGCGGTGGCGGGTGGTCTGCGGCCGCGGCGAGACGATGCTTACCTTGGCGCCCACCAGGGCGTTGACCAGGGTGGACTTGCCCACGTTCGGGCGGCCCAGCACGGCGATGGTGCCGGTGCGAAACGCGGGTTCGGTCGGCGGCACGGTGTTCACTTCTTCTCCAGTTTCGCCAGCAGGCGGTCGGCCGCCTGCTGTTCCGCGGCGCGCAGCGAGGCGGCCTCGGCCAGTTCGGCGTGGATGGGGTCGGTGGTCTCGCAGCTGACCAGGAAGATGCGGGCGTGGTCGTCCCCGCGCGTTTCCACCAAGCGGTAGTCAGGCCGCGGCAGCTGGCGGCCCTGCAGCCATTCCTGAAGGCGCGTCTTGGGGTCTTTGGCGGCCTTTCCGGCCGGCAGTTCGGCGAGCATCGGCTCGAACCAGGGCAGGACGACGCTGCGGCAGGTTTCGAAGCCGGCATCCAGGTGGATGGCCGCCACCACCGCCTCCAGGGCGTCGGCGAGGATGGAGTCGCGGCGGTGGCCGCCACTCTTCATTTCGCCCGGACCCAGTTCGAGCCGGGGGCCCAGTTCGAGCTGGCGGGCCAGCTCGGCCAGGGCGGACTCGCGGACCAGGCTGGCGCGGGCCCGGGTCAGGGTGCCTTCGTCGGCCTTGGGCCAGCGCGCATGCAGCGCCTCGGCGACCACCAGGTTCACCAGGGCGTCGCCGAGGAACTCCAGGCGTTCGTTGTTGGGCGTGCCGGCGCTGCGGTGCCTGAGGGCGGTCTGCAGTAGCTCGGGCTTGGCAAAACGATGCGAAAGCCTGTCACTCACCCGAACTCGCGCCGTTCAGGTCAACGGTATTGTCAAACTTGCCCACCACATCGAGGTTGGCCAGCAGCGGCACGCGCACCTCGTAGGCGATATTGAGCTGGCTGGCCTTGCCAGCCCGGATGATCTTGACGTGTTCCTTCTTCACCGAAGAAACGTAAGCGATATTGAAACGCCGCTCGAGGTCGAGGAAAGCCTGCGCCGATGTCATGCTGGCCGAGTTGGGCGACTCTGCAAACTGTTTCATCACGCTCTTCAGGCTGTTGTACTCGCTGTACATCGGGAAGAGCTTCATGGCCATCAGGGCGAAGAAACCCACGACCACCAGCACCACAACGAAACTCATCAACGTGATGCCTTTCTGCGTACGTTCCATAGTCCTCTCCCCAGGGTTGACCGTTCAGCGGATGGTATCGCCAATCCGGGTGTAGTCAAACGCCCCGCTGCAGAACCAGCCCTCGCAGTTGAGCCAGATGAGGAAGGCCTTGCCGACCAGCGCGTCCTCGGGCACGAAACCCCAGACGCGGCTGTCCGAGCTGTGGTCCCGGTTGTCGCCCATGACGAAGTAGCTGCCGCGGGGCACCGTCCAGTTGCCCTGCAGCCTAGGGTCGCCGTAGGGCGAGGCCTCCAGTATCTGGTGGGCCTGCCGCGGCAGCTGGTTCTCCATCAGCGTGGCGCCGGTCATCTCCCGCCCCTTGCCGAAGCCGACATAGGCCCCCATCGGGCGCTTGGCCACGGCCTGGTCGTTGATGTAGAGCGTCTGGTTGGAAAACGAGATGCGGTCGCCGGGCAGGCCAACCACGCGCTTGATGTAGTCCATGCCCTTCTGCGGGTCGTTGCCGCCCATGCCCGGGTAACGGAACACCACCACGTCGCCGCGCTCGGGCGCGCCCAACGAAACAACCTTGGCGTTGAGCACCGGCAGCCGCAGCCCGTAGCTGAACTTGTTGACCAGGATGAAGTCGCCCACCAGCAGGGTCGGCATCATCGACGACGAGGGGATGCGGAAGGGTTCGGCCACGAAGCTGCGCAGGCCGAGCACCAGGAAGATGATCGGGAAGAGTGACTTGGCGTATTCCACCAGCACCGGGTCGACGACGTCTTCGCCCTCGCGCTGCATCAGCCTGCGCTTGCGGGCGAACAGCAGGCTGTCGATCAGCCAGATCAGGCCGGTAAGCGCGGCCAGCGCAGTCAGGATGAGGGCAAGGTCGATTTTCACGCGTCGTGGTTCCTCGCGGCGGGGGCCGCTTACTTGTTGTCCACCTGGAGCACGGCAAGGAAGGCTTCCTGGGGGATTTCCACCCGGCCGACCTGCTTCATGCGCTTCTTGCCTTCCTTCTGTTTCTCGAGCAGCTTCTTCTTGCGGGTGGCGTCGCCGCCGTAGCACTTGGCCAGCACGTTCTTGCGCATCGCCTTGACGGTGGAGCGCGAGATCACCTGCGAGCCGATGGCGGCCTGGATCGCCACGTCGAACATCTGGCGCGGGATCAGTTCGCGCATCTTCTCGCAGATGTCGCGGCCGCGGCGGTCGGCGTGGCTGCGGTGCACGATGATCGAGAGCGCGTCCACTTTGTCGCCGTTGATCAGGGTGTCGATCAGCACGAACGGGCCGGCCTCGAAGCGCTCGAAGTGGTAGTCGAGCGAGGCGTAGCCACGCGAAACCGACTTGAGCCGGTCGAAGAAGTCCAGCACCACCTCGGCCATCGGCAGCTCGTAGCTGATCTGCACCTGCGAGGCCATGTAGGTGATCGAGACCTGCCGGCCGCGCTTCTCCTCGCAAAGCTTGATCACGTTGCCGACGTAGTCGGGCGGCGTGAGGATGTTGGCGCGGATGATCGGCTCGCGGATTTCCTGCACCTTGTTGGGCGCGGGCAGCTTGGCCGGGTTGTCCAGCGCCAGGATCTTGCCGTCGGTGAGCACCACTTCGTACACCACCGTGGGCGCGGTGGTGATGAGGTTGAGGTCGTACTCGCGCTCCAGGCGCTCCTGCACGATCTCCATGTGCAGCATGCCCAGGAAGCCGCAGCGGAAGCCGAAACCCATGGCCTCGGAGCTTTCGGGCTCGAAGCGCAGCGCGGCGTCGTTGAGCTTGAGCTTCTCGAGCGCCTCGCGCAGGGCCGGATAGTCCTCCGCGTCCACCGGGAACAGGCCGGCGAACACGCGCGGCTGCATCTCCTGGAAGCCCGGCAGCGGCAAGGCGGCCGGGTCGCTGGCCAACGTGAGCGTGTCGCCGACCGGGGCGCCGTGGACGTCCTTGATGGAGGCGTTGATCCATCCCACTTCGCCGGAGCCCAGCTTGGCCAACTCCTTGCGCTTGGGCGTGAACACGCCGACCTTGTCCACCAGGTGGGTGCGGCCGGTGGACATCACCAGCATCTTGTCGCCGGGCTTGATCTCGCCCTGCATCACCCGCACCAGCGACACCACGCCCAGGTAGTTGTCGAACCACGAGTCGATGATGAGCGCCTGCAGCTGGCTGCTGCCGCGATCAACCGGGGCCGGGATGCGCTTGACGATGGCCTCCAGCACGTCGATCACGTTCAGGCCGGTCTTGGCGCTGATGGCCACGGCGTCCTCGGCGTCGATGCCGATCACGGCCTCGATTTCCTTCTTCACCTTCTCGATGTCGGCGGTGGGCAGGTCGATCTTGTTGAGCACGGGAACCACTTCCAGGCCCTGCTCCACCGCGGTGTAGCAGTTGGCGACCGACTGCGCCTCGACGCCCTGGGCCGCGTCCACTACCAGCAGCGCGCCCTCGCAGGCGGCCAGCGAACGGCTGACTTCGTAGCTGAAGTCGACGTGCCCGGGCGTGTCGATGAAGTTGAGCTGGTAGGTGACGCCGTCCTTGGCCGTGTACGGCAGCGACACCGACTGCGCCTTGATGGTGATGCCGCGCTCGCGCTCGATCGGGTTCGAGTCGAGTACCTGCGCTTCCATCTCGCGCGCCTGCAGGCCACCGCAAATCTGGATGATCCGGTCGGCCAAGGTGGACTTGCCGTGGTCCACGTGGGCGATGATGGAGAAATTGCGGATGTGCTGCATGCGGGGGACTGGCTGCCGTTGCGTAGCTGTAAACCGTCGATTATCGCACAGCGCCCCCGCCCCGGCCCGTCACGCGTGGACCGGGCCGTGCCGCCGTCCGCGGCGCACCTCAGCGCAGCGTGAAGGTCACGAAGCCGGTGCTGCGGGCGTTGCGCACCAGCAGCCGCGCTTCGTCGCCGGGCTCCAGGGTGGCCGCCGCCGATTCGAAGCCGGCAACCGATCCGACGTTGGTGGTGCCCACCTGCAGGATCACGTCGCCCGGCGCCAGGCCGGCGCGCCGGGCCTCGAGGCTGGTCACCCGGCTGACCAGCACACCCTCGCCCGCCTGCAGCCCGCGCTCGGCGCGGCCGGCGGCGTCGAGCGGCGCCGCCAGCACGCCCAGCGGGTTGGTTGGCGCGGGTGCGGCCGGCGGCGGCGCCTGAGGACCGCTGGCCTGCAGCGACGCCGCGTCCAGGGCCGACAGCGTGACCACCACGTCGCGCGGCTTGCGGTCGCGGATGAGCGTCACCGTGGCGCGGCTACCGGGCGGCATCACCCCCACCAGCGGCGGCAGTTCGGCCGACCGGCCAATCGGGCGGCCGTTGAAGGCCGTGATCACGTCGCCCGGGCGGATACCGGCCCGCGCGGCGGCGCTGCCGTTCTCCACCGAATCCACGAAGGCACCCACCGGACGGTCCAGGCCCAGCCCGGCCAGCCGTTCGCGCCTTACGTCCTGGATGCGCACGCCCAGCTGGCCGCGCACCACCTTGCCGCTGTCGCGCAGCTGGCGCACGGCATTCATGGCCACTTCGATCGGGATGGCGAAGCTGACGCCCATGTAGCCGCCGGAGTTGGAGAATATCTGCGAGTTCACGCCCACCACTTCACCGCGCGTGTTGAGCAGCGGGCCGCCTGAGTTGCCCCGGTTGATGGCCACGTCGGTCTGGATGAAGGGCACGTACTGCTGGCTGGGGTCGAGGCTGCGGCGACCGACGCCGCTCACCACGCCGGCGGTCACCGAGTGGTCGAAGCCGAACGGCGAACCGATCGCCACCACCCACTGGCCCGGCTTGAGGCCGCGCGAATCACCGATGCGCAGCACCGGCAGGCCCTTGCCTTCGACCTTGAGCAGGGCGATGTCGGACAGCGGGTCGCTGCCCACGAGCCTGGCCTTGAGTTCATTGCGGTCGCCCAGCCGCACCAGGATGTCGTCGGCACCTTCCACCACGTGGTGGTTGGTGAGCACGTAGCCGTCGGCCGAGATCAGGAAACCCGTGCCCAGCGACACGCCGCCGCGCGGGTTGGGGCCACCCGGCGGGCCGGGCTGGCCCGGCTGCCCCGGTTGGCCGAAGAACCGGCGGAAGATCTCGGGCACGTCTTCGGGCAGGGGCTCGTCGCCTTGGGCGGCGGCGTCGCCATCCAGCGCCGCACCGCCGCTGGTGGCCTCGATGTTGACCACCGCAGGGCCGGCCCTTTCAACCAGCTGGGTGAAATCGGGAAGGCTGACCAGCGGTGCATCCAATGCGGCGGCCGAGGGCACCTGCGCCTGCGCGAACGGCACCGTCAGGGCCATGGCCAAGACGAGGGCATGGAGGGAGGCAGGTCTCATGGGCGATCACTCGTGGTTGCAGCAGTGGAAGGGGAACCGTCGGGAAGCCGAAGCCGCGGCTGCGGCAAGTGGCGCTTGGACGACAGCGCGGCGGCGAAAGTTCCGGCGGCCAGGCCAAGCAGCGTAAGCACATCGACGTGACGGCCCCATAATTGGCCCACACCGAACCCCAGGCCCGCGCCCAGCAGCAGTCCGAGCCAGGCCATGCCGTAGCCCCGCCAAGCCGCGCGGCGCAGCGTGGTGTCGTCAAGGCTCAGGCGCAGTCGCTGGCCGAGGGGGGCGGCCAGCCCCGGCGGAGCGGCCATGGTGAATTCGCCGGCCGCATCGTTGGCGAACAGGTTGCATCGACCCGCACACCCACCGGCACAGCCCTCGCAGGCGCTGCCCAGCAGGCGCAGCCGCAGCGTCCCGGAGTCGCTGCCGCAAACCTCTACGTCGCGCTCAGCCACGCGGCACCACGACGCGCGCGGCAAGAATCGGCCAGGCGACCACGGGCGTCATTCGGTGCCCGCTTGCCTGGCCGCCGGCGGCTCGGCGTCGCGCAGCGGCAGCAGCAGGTGTTCGCTGCGGACCAGCAGGCCGTCACGCTGCCGCGGATCGGCGAGCAGCGGCAAACGCGGCCAGCCCCTGCCGCCGCGGTCCACCAGCGGGAAATCGCGCACCGAAGGCAGCGGCGACATCGGCGGGCCCGGATCGGCCGCGAGGTAGGGCGTGGGTGACACGCGGGGTGGGGCGGGCGCGGCGGCTTCCGGCAAGGACGCCAACGGCGCGTCCGGCCGGCCCGCATCCACGGCCAGGATGCCCGGCAGCAGCGCCACCGCGAACACCAGCGCGGCCGCGGACGCCAGCCACGCCATGTGCGGCCGCCGCGCCGGGGCCAGCGGCACCACATCGCTGAGGGCGGCCGCGATGCGCCAAGGGAGGTCGCCCGCCATTGCACGGACCGGTTCGCCCTTGAGGAAGGCCGAAGCCAGCTGCCATCGCTCCCACTGTTCGCGCAGCGCCACGTCGTTGCGCAGGCGGCGCTGCAGGAAGCGCGCCTCGTCGGCCGGCAGTTCGCCGTCCATCCAGGCGCTGAGCTGTTCGAGTAGCTGGGGTTGGATGGCGGTCATGGTCGCACTCGCTCGTTGTCCATCAGGGGCCGCAGCTGCCGGTCAATCGCCTCGCGGGCGCGGAAAATCCGCGAACGCACCGTGCCGATCGGGCACTGCATCATCTGCGCGATCTCTTCGTAGCTGCGGCCGTCCACCTCGCGCAGGGTGATGGCCTGGCGCAGTTCCCCGGGCAGCGCAGCAACGGTGTCGCTGACGGTCCGCTCGATTTCCTGGCGCAGCAACTGGTGCTCGGGCGTGTCGTGGTCATGCAGGCGCCCGGCCCCGGCGTAGTGCTCGGCGTCCTCTGCCGCGATGTCCGCCATGGGCGGACGCCGCTTCACGGCGACGAGGTAATTCTTGGCGGTGTTCACGGCGATACGATAGAGCCACGTATAGAACTGCGAATCACCGCGGAAGTTCCCCAGCGCGCGATACGCGCGGATGAAGGCCTCCTGGGTGACGTCCTGGCTCTCGGCGTGGTCGGGCACGAACCGGTATACCACCGCACCGATCCGGTGCTGGTACTTGCGCACCAGCAGGTCGAACGCCGATTTGTCGCCAGCCTGCACACGCTTGACCAGATCCAGGTCCAGTTGATCGTCGCCCATCCGGGCCGCTGCTCCTGCGGCCATCCGGGCCGCTATAGGGACATTCGCCACCGGGGAAAGTTCCGGCACCGTAAAATCCCGGCGTTGACCCCCCCGGGGTCCTGCCCGGATGATACGTCCTCCCTTCCCTACCCCAACGTATGGTGACCGCCATGTTCGACGGACTTCGCCTCGCCCACTGGCAGGCCGACCGCCGCCCCGACGGCATCCTGGTGCTCACCCTGGACCGTTCCGACCAGGGCGTGAACGCCCTTTCCCGATCGGTGCTCGACGAGCTGGAAGCCATGATCGAGCGCATTGCGCTGGAATTGCCCAAGGGCATCGTCATCCGTTCCGGCAAGGAAGCGGGCTTCATCCCGGGCGCCGACATCAAGGGCTTCGAGGAGATCGCCGCCAAGGGCCTGGTAGAGGACTGGATCCGCCGCGGCCAGCTGGCCTTCCAGAAGCTCGCCGAGCTGCGCTGCCCCACGGTGGCCGCCATCCACGGCCACTGCATGGGAGGTGGCACCGAGATCGCCTTGGCCTGCCGCTACCGCATCGCCAGCCGCGACGAAAAAACCCGCATCGGCCTGCCCGAGATCAAGCTGGGCATCTACCCCGGCTGGGGCGGCAGCGTGCGCGCACCGCGCCTGATCGGCGCCCCGGCCGCCATGGACCTGATGCTGACCGGCCGCAGCCTGTCGGCCTCGGCCGCCAAGGCGATGGGCCTGGTGGACCGCGTGGTGGAGCGCGAGGTCCTGCTGGAGGAAGCCGTGAAGCTGGCCCAGCGCGGCATGACGCGCCCGTTCAAGCAGCGCTTCCTGGCCTGGGCCACCAACACATGGCTGGCGCGCGCCGTGCTGGCGCCGCAGATGGCCAAACAGGTCGCCCGCAAGGCGCGCAGGGAGCACTACCCCGCACCGTTCGTGCTGATCGAAACCTGGCGCCGCAGCGGCGGCCTGCCCGTGCACGCCGCGCTCAAAGCCGAGGCGAAGTCGGTGGTGAAGCTCGCCGGCACGCCGACGGCGCACAACCTGGTGCGGGTGTTCTTCCTGATGGACCGGCTCAAGGGCCTGGGCGGCAAGCACCACGACATCCAGAAGGTGCACGTGGTCGGCGCCGGCGTGATGGGCGGCGACATCGCGGCCTGGTGTGCCCTGCGCGGCTTCGACGTCACGCTGCAGGACCGGGAAATGAAGTACGTCCAGCCCGCGCTCGACCGCGCGACGGCGCTGTTCGCCAAGAAGGTGAAGGACGAGGCCAAGCGCGCCGCCACGGCGGCCCGCCTGAAGGCGGACGTCGAAGGCGCCGGCGTGGCCGATGCCGACCTGGTGATCGAGGCCATCTTCGAGAACCTCGAGGCCAAGCAGGCGCTGTTCGCCACGGTCGAGCAGACACTCAAGCCCGGCGCGATCCTGGTGTCCAACACCTCGTCGATCCCACTCACCGAACTGCGCGCGGGCCGCAGGGATCCCGCGCGCTTCGCCGGCCTGCACTACTTCAACCCGGTGGCGCTGATGCCGCTGGTGGAGATAGTGCGCCACGACCAGCTCGATCCGGAAACCGAACGCCGCCTCGCCGCCTTCTGCAAGGCCATCGACAAGCTGCCGGTGCCCGTGGCGGGCACGCCTGGCTTCCTCGTCAACCGCATCCTGGCGCCCTACATGCAGGAGGCGCTCATTGCGTTCTCGGAAGGCAT
>Ga0105045_10004278_pt1 | contig 12391 bp, 13 predicted proteins | sample MAT02_FD_78089 | JGI IMG/M metagenome (GOLD analysis project Ga0105045, IMG submission 78089) | Freshwater microbial communities from Lake Fryxell liftoff mats and glacier meltwater in Antarctica - MAT-02 (megahit assembly) | ecosystem: Environmental > Aquatic > Freshwater > Ice > Liftoff... | reverse complement strand
CCGCTGATCAGCCCCGCCACCCCCGGATCGCGCAGCGCCTGCAACCGCAATGCGGCATGGCGGGCGAATTTCTGAACCATCACCTTGCGCCGCGCCGGGGCCAGCGGCGTATCCGGCCCCATGCGGATGATCTCGGCATCATAGGCATCGGCAAGGATCAATCCGGTCCCGTCCGGCAAAAGGTCGGTCGGAAAGTCGGCGTCCACCGCCCAGAAGAACCGGTCGCACCACGGCAGATAGCCCTGCCATTTCCGGTCGGTCAGGTAATCCATCCGCCCCGACTTGCATTCGATCACCCAAACCTCGCCCTTCGGCCCCAGTCCCAGCAGATCGACCCGCAGGCCGGGGGTCGGTATCATTTCCTCGACCGTCACGAAATCCAGCGCCCGCAACGCCCGTGCCACGCCACGCGCAAGGCGCTGGCCGGGCATCGAGGGCAAAAGGTGGTCGTCGCTCATGCCGCAATCATGCACAAAAGGTGAACATTTGACAAGCCTTGCAGCAGCGCCCCCGCGCGCCTATGTTGGTCGGTGGCGGGTTCTGCTCTTCTCGTGCGAGACCCTTTTCCAGTGGCCGATAAGCATCTCCGAGGGAGCTGGCTCTGGCAAGATTCCGGTCTTGCTACCTGGCGACCAACCTGAACACTCAGGCTCTCGGGAAATTCACGTCTCCACGGCCGCTGCGGGCCCGCCACCTTCCGCATACGACAAACGCCCGTCAGGGACGTGCCTGCCGTCTCATTCCGAAAACGGCGCAAACACCATGACATGTCCATTTCCCGACAAGGTCAGCGCGGTCTGCGTGGCAATGATCGTGTCGATCCCCCCCAGCAAGGCAAAGAACGCCCGCTCGGCGGCAAGGTCGGGGCAGGCCATTCTGGTCGACCGGATCGCCCCAAGGGCTACGGCGGGCAGAGTTCCGGTCAAGCGCGCGGAATAGCCATTGCACGGCCCCCGCCCCCGCACAAAACCCGGCTGATTCAAGCTGAGCGTGGCCGAAAATCCGGGGGACTGCCCGTCGATCACGGTCAGAGGCCACGCGGGGTCAGGGGCATCTTGGGCGACCAACGGGGTGGCTCCGGTCAACAGGGCAAGGGACAAGGTCAGGGCAAAGCGGGCCATCGGGTCATCTCCGGTCGCGATCATACCGCATCAGACGCGTGCCATACCCCATATCTTGGCGCAAGGCGTGAAAATCAGAACGCCTCGGGCCGCGCCTCGTGCGCCATGTGGTCCAGCACGGCATTGACGAACTTGGGCTCTTTGCCGTCAGGGAAGAACGCCTTGGCCACATCGACGAATTCGGTGATCACCACTTTGGGCGGCGTCGGCATTTCGCCCATTTCCGCCCCCGCCGCGCGAAACAGCGCGCGCAGAACCGGGTCGATCCGGTCAATCGGCCATTTCGCCACCAAAGCCCGGTCGGTCATCTGGTCGATCTTGGCCTGCATGTTCACGGCATGACCCACCAGCGCGCGAAAATGGTCGACATCGCCCTCGGCCATCTCATCATCGTCATAAACCGCGCCAAACCGGTGGGTTTCAAACTCGCGTACCACGGATTCGACGGTCTGGCCGGAAACCTCCATCTGAAACAGCGCCTGCACGGCATAAAGCCGGGCGGCCGCCTTCATCTGGCGTTTGTCAGGTTTTGTCATGCGCGAAAGCCGATCCCTTTGGTCTGGGTCGCCCATTTGCGCGACAAGGCGACCAGATGCAAGGCCGCAGCCGCAGCCCCGCCGCCTTTGTTCTGCCCCGCCGGGTCGGCCCGCACGACCGCCTGCGCCCGGTTTTCCACGGTCAGGATGCCGTTGCCGATGCACGCCCCCTGCAAACCCAACAGCGACAGCGCGCGGCTGCTGTCATTGCACACCGTGTCGTAATGCGTCGTCTCGCCCCGGATCACGCAGCCAAGGGCGACGTAGCCATCAAACTTCGCCATCCGTTCGGCCAGTGCAATCGCCGTAGGCACTTCCAGCGCGCCAGGCACCTCGATCAGTTCCACCTCGGCCCCGCACGCCACCGCGACCGCCCGCGCGCCTGCCACCAGATCGTCGGCGATGTCCTTGTAATAGGGGGCAACCACGATCAACAGCCGCACAGGCTTGTCAAAGCCGGGCAAGGGCAGGGTATAGTGGGTTTCACTTCCGGCCATGATCTACTCCGATATCGGGCGGGTGCCTGCGATGGACAACCCGTAAGCATCCAGCCCCACCACGCGCGGCGCCTTGGAATTGGTGACCAGTGTGATCGTCGTCAGCCCCAGCGCCGACAATATCTGCGCGCCAAGCCCGTATTGCCGCAGGGTTTGCGGGCTGACCTCGCCCTCCTGAACCAGTTTCATCGTGGTATCGCGCAACAGTACCACCACCCCGCGCCCTTCGTCCGCAATGACCCGCATCGCCCCCTGCAAATCGCCGACATGATCGTCACCGATGCCCAGCACATCCTCCAGCGGGTTCAGCGCATGCATCCGCACCAGAACCGGCACGTCGCCCGACAGATCGCCCTTGGTCAGGATCACATGTTCTGACCCGTGCGTTTCATCCGCGAATATCCGCATCAGCCACTCGCCGCCATGCAGCGACTGCACCCGTTTGACCGAGCGTTCCTTGACCAGATTGTCATGGCGGCGACGATAAGCGATCAGGTCGGAAATCGTGCCGATCTTGAGGTTATGCTTTTGCGCAAAGGCCACCAGATCGGGCAGCCGCGCCATGGAGCCGTCGTCGTTCATGATTTCGCAGATCACACCCGAGGGGTTCAGCCCGGCCAGACGGCTGATGTCGGTCGCAGCCTCGGTATGCCCGGCCCGCACCAACACCCCGCCATCCCGCGCCCGCAGCGGAAAGATGTGGCCCGGCGTCGCGATGTCCGCACCCGTCTTGGAGGGGTCAATCGCCACCGCCACCGTCAGGGCGCGGTCCTTGGCCGAGATGCCGGTATCCACCCCCTCGCGCGCCTCGATCGACACGGTAAAGGCAGTTTCGTGGCGGCTGGAGTTCTTGGACGCCATCAGGGGCAGACCCAACTGGTCGATCCGTTCGCCGGTCAGGGTCAGGCAGATCAATCCGCGCCCGTGCGTCGCCATGAAGTTGACGGCATCTGCGGTCGCCTTTTCGGCGGGAATCACCAGGTCGCCTTCGTTTTCGCGGTCTTCGTGGTCAACCAGAATAAACATCCGCCCGTTGCGGGCATCCTCGATGATCTCTTCGACGCTGGAAATCGCGTCGCGGTAGTCGGTTCTCATATCGGTCATCACACGTCCCACCCGCAGTTTGCCAGCCTCTATCTTGCCTGCCACGCAAAGGCCAGAGGCAGGGGCGCAGGGCGACGGTGCGTCGCGGTCAGGGGCCACTTCATGGCGTGGCGAAATAGCGGTCCGCCGAAAGATATCCGGCCAACCGCCCTGCCGCACACCAGTCCCTTTCCAGCGCCGTGTCGCCGATCAGGATCACCCGATCCGCGGGGGTGTTGTGCAAGGCGACGCGCAGGGCAGTCGCCGCCTCGCGGAACGACGCCAGCGCGAAAGGTGCGGCGTGCGCCCGATCCAGTTCGGGGTTCGCCTGCAAAAGGTCAGCGGCTTGCATCGGGGCCACGGCCAACGCCACCCGCCCGCAAGATTGCAGGGCCGCCAGTTTCGCCGCCCGACCTTCCGTCAAGGTCAGCCGCTGCACCGTCACCCGCAAGGCATTGGACGAAAACAGAAACGCCACCACATCATGCCCGGTGGCCGCCCGCACCCCGGCATAGGTCTTGTAGTTCAGCCCCAGTTCCTGCGCGCGCCTGACCCGCATCCGCACCACCTCGATCGGCAGCGTCGGCAACAGACGCGCCCGCGCCGCACCCCAGCAATGCTTGCGCCAACTTGCGCCCGGTTCCATCGTCGGGCCGTTGTTGTGCCCGATCAGCCCCATTCGCGCAGCCGTGCGACATACCGCGCCATCGTATCGACCTCCAGGTTGACCGGATCGCCCATTGCAACCGTCCCCCATGTGGTGACCTTGCGGGTGTGGGGAATGAAGTTGATCCCGAAGGTTGCCCCGTCCACCTCGTTCACCGTCAGCGACGTGCCGTTCAGCGCAATCGATCCCTTGGGTGCGATGAATTTCGCCAACCCGTCCGGTGCCCGCAGCGTGACGCGCAGGGAATCGCCTTCCTCGCGCAGGCCCACCACCTCGGCCACCCCGTCGACATGGCCCGACACGATATGCCCGCCCAATTCGTCGCCAACCCGCAGCGCCCGCTCCAGATTGATCCGGCTGCCGGATTTCCAGCCGCTGACGTTGGTTTTCGACACGCTTTCCGCGCTGATCTGCACGTCGAACCAGTTGCGGGGCGCCGTCCCAAGATCGACGACCGTCAGACACACTCCGTCACAGCAAATCGACGCGCCGATGTCGATGCCTGCCACGTCATACCCCGTACCGATCCGCGCCCGCAGATCGCCCTGCTGATCCAGCGCCAGCACTTCGCCCATGTCGGTGACGATCCCGGTGAACATCGCAGCCCTCCTGTTGTTGGAGGCAAAGCTAATGCGGTGGCGGGCAGTGGGCAAGCCAAGCTGATCGCCTAAAAAATGCCGCGCTTGACTGCTAGACGTAAACGAACATGCGGTTTTCCCCTTTACCATTGGCACAGGGAGTTTATCGGATAACCGAAGGTAAGGGGTCAGAATGCGCGTGTCAGGTCAGGATCGGCGGTTTTTGTTCCTGCAAGGACCGCATGGCCCATTCTTTCATCGGTTGGGCCGGATGCTGGTCGCGGCGGGCGCGCAAGTATGGCGCGTCGGGTTCAACCGCGGTGACCGGGCGTTCTGGCCTGCCGACAGTTTCATCCCCTATCGGGATAAGCCCGAACATTGGCCCGCAGCCTTTGCAACCTTGATTGCCGACCGCCGCATTACCGATCTGGTGCTGTATGGCGACACACGGCCGATCCACGCGCAGGCCATCGTGGTGGCACGGGCCGCAGGTCTGACGGTCCATGTGTTCGAGGAAGGCTATCTGCGACCCTATTGGGTGACGTATGAAAGGGGCGGCTCGAACGGCCATTCGCGGCTGATGCAGACCACCGTGGCGCAGATGCAGACGGCGCTGGCGCAGATGGACATGGACTTGCCCGACGCTCCGGCGCGCTGGGGTGACATGCGGCAGCATATCTTCTGGGGCGCGCTGTATCATTGGTTCGTTTTGGCGGGATTCTGGGATTTTCGCAATTTTCAACCCCATCGCAGCGTGTCAGTGACCCAGGAATTCCTGCTTTATGTCAAGCGGCTGGCCCTGTTGCCTTTCCATCGATGGGAAAGGGCGATTGCCAGTTTCCGTATCAAACATGGCGGGTTTCCCTATCATCTGGTGCTGCTGCAACTGGAACATGACGCCAGCTTCCGGATGCACTCGCCGTTCAATTCGATGACCCAATTTCTGACGTTGGTGATCGAAGGCTTTGCCAAGGGTGCCCCGCCGCACCATCACATCGTGTTCAAGGCGCATCCGCTGGAGGATGGCCGCACTGCCCTCGCCCGCGATCTACGCCGTCTGGCGCGGGCGCATGGTGTCACGGGGCGGGTGCATTTCGTGCGCGGCGGCAAGTTGGCGGGCCTGTTGAACCACGCCCGCAGCGCCGTCACGGTGAACTCGACCGCCGCCCAGCAGGTGCTGTGGCGCGGCCTGCCGCTGAAAACCTTTGGGGCGGCGGTCTATGCCAAGCCCGAATTCGTCTCGACCCAAAGCCTGCCCGATTTCTTTGCCCTGCCCACCCGCCCCGACAGCCGCGCTTACCGCGATTATCGTCACTATCTGCTGGAAACCAGCCAGATCGCAGGGGGCTTCTATTCAGCCCACGGGCGTCGGGAGTTGTTGCGGCAAGTGGTCGACATGATGCTGCAAGCGCACGATCCCTATGACGCCCTGACGATGGGAACAGCGGCCCCACGGCAACAGTTGCGGGTCGTGAACTGATTCCGAAAAGCTGTGCTTTCGTTTTGTCGCGCCTTTCTGTAGGGTTGCTGGCAAAACTTGAGGCAAATCCGGCTAAAGGAGCCCGAGCGGTGAACAGGAAAAAATCGAGGGGGGCGCAGGCCCTGACCCTTGCGGTGCTGGTTGTGGCCCTTGCGGGTTGCGGTCTGCCACGCTCCGGCCCGAACAAGGCCGAAATCTTCAAGGGGTCGGTCCTGAAAGAGGGCGACGCCTATATCGTGTCGGTCAATTCGCGCGTGACCCGCGCCACTGCCGTGACTCCGGCGTTCGGGTTCGGGTCGAACTTTCGCAATGCCGGGATTGTCGGCTCGGACCAGATTTCGTCCGGCGATACCTTGGGGCTCACAATCTTTGAAAACGTCAAGGATGACCCGCTTTTGGGCAATACAGGACAGCGGGTTTCTGCGCTTTCTGAAATTCAGGTCGATGGCGAGGGCTTCATCTTTGTGCCATATGCAGGCCGGATCAAGGCCGCAGGGCAATCGCCGGACGGTCTGCGGCAGACCATCACCCGCAAACTGGACACTCAGACCCCAGATCCGCAAATACTCGTGCAACGGCTGGCCGGTGACGGGTCGACCGTCACACTTTCGGGCTTTGCCGGGGCGCAGGGCGTCTATCCGATCGAACGCCCGACCCGGACCCTGACTGCGATGATTGCGCGCGCCGGTGGCGTGTCCATCGAACCCGCCGTGGCCATCGTGCGCATCACGCGGGGCGGGCAGACCGGGCAAGTCTGGCTGGAAGACCTCTATGCGAACCCCGAACTCGACATCGCCCTGCGCGCCGGTGACAAGATCACCATCGAACGCGATACGCGCGCCTTTACCGCACTGGGGGCCACCGGCACGCAAAGCCGCGTGCCGTTTGAAACCCAGACCCTGTCGGCCATCGAGGCCATCGCAGTTGTCGGCGGTCTGGCGACCGCCAGCGCCGATCCGACCGGGGTGTTCGTGTTTCGCAACGAACCGGCCGAGATTGCCAATGTGGTCCTCGGCCGCAATGACCTGATCGGAGATCAGCGGATGGTCTATGTTCTGGACCTGACCCTTCCCACCGGAATGTTCGAGGCGCGCGATTTCCTGGTTCGTGACGGCGACACCGTTTATGTGACTGAAGCGCCGTTCGTCCAGTGGAACAAGACCCTGACGGCAATCACCGGCACCGCGGGTGCGGCCAGTACGATCAGCAGCACTGCGGGCGGCTGAGGCCGCGTTGCCCGGCGTTCCGCCCGATCAGCAGGCCGCCGGGGCATCCCCCCGGCGGCTTTTCTTCTATAACGCGGGTTTCCTGCGCCAACCCCGGTTGCGCCGCATCCTGACGCTGGCGGGGCACGAGTTGCTGGTCGGTTTGCCGGGGCCGCAGGATGGCGTCGTGGTCTGGGGCCGATCACCCTATGCCGCGCGGGGCGAGGCGGTGGCGGCGCGGCGCGGGGTGCCGCTGGTCCGGCTGGAGGATGCGTTTGTGCGTTCGATCCGACCGGGGCGGATAGGCGATGCGCCACTGGGCTTGATGATCGACCCGCTTGGCGTGCATTTCGATTCTGCGCAACCGTCGTGGCTGGAGACGGTGTTGGCCCACCACCCCTTGGACGATTCGCATCTTTTGTCCCGTGCGCGGGACGGTATGGCGCGGATTCAGGCGCTGGACTTATCAAAATACAACCTGCATGACGAAACCCCCCCTCCCCGCGCTGGCTATGTTCTGATGGTGGACCAGACGCGCGGGGATGCGTCGATCCGTCATTCGGGGGCGACTGCGGCGACATTCGCGCAGATGTTGGCCGCAGCACAGGACGAACATCCCGGCGCGCGGATCGTGATCAAGACACATCCTGAAACCCAGGCCGGCCTGCGCCCCGGCCATTTCTCGGCGGTCCATGCCGGGGGGGTGGTCAGTTTGCTGACCTCGCCCGTGTCGCCGTGGCGGCTGCTGGACGGGGCGATCGCGGTCTATACCGTGTCATCGCAACTGGGGTTCGAAGCGATCATCGCGGGCCACCGCCCCCGCGTGTTCGGTCAGCCGTTCTATGCCGGGTGGGGGCTTTCTGCCGACGAAACCCCCCTGCCCCGCCGCACCCGGGTCGTGACCAAGGCGCAAATGTTCGCAGCCGCGATGATCCTTGCCCCGACCTGGTTTGACCCGTGCCGCGACCGTCTTTGTTCGTTCGAGACGGCGGTGGACCAGATGGAGGCCGACCTGCGCGCCTTCCGCGAGGATCGCGCGGGCCACGTCGCCGTCGGCATGCGGCTGTGGAAACGCGGGCGGTTGCAAGCGGTGTTCGGTCAGGTCAAGCCGCTGATCTTTTTGGATGATCCGGCGCGCGCTATGGCTGCGGCCAAGGGGCGGGTCATTCTGGTCTGGGCGGGCAAGGAAACCCCCGACCTCGCAAACTTCCGTCCGGTGCGTCGCGTCGAGGATGGGTTTCTGCGGTCGCGGGGCTTGGGCGCGTCGTTGATCCAGCCGCTAAGCCTTGTGACGGACGATCTGGGCATCTATTACGACCCGAGCCGGGCGAGCCGTCTGGAACGGCTGATCCTGTCGGCCCTGCCGGTCGGAGGCATCGCGCGGGCCGAAGCTTTGCAGGCGCAGGTGATCGCCGCGCAGGTGTCGAAATACAATCTGGCAGGGTCGATGCCGGACCTGCCTCCCGGCCACCGGATTCTGGTGCCCGGTCAGGTCGAGAATGATGCGTCGATCCGGCTGGGTGGCGGCGCGGTGCGGACCAACCTTGCCCTGTTGCAGGCCGCGCGGGCCGCACATCCGCAGTCCGTGCTGATCTACAAACCGCACCCTGATGTCGAGGCGGGCTTGCGGCCCGGACGGTTGACGCAGGCCGATCTGACGGGATTGGCCGATGTTGTGGCCGAACAAGCCGACCCTTTGGCGCTGATCGCGGCGGTCGACGAGGTATGGACGATGACATCTCTGCTGGGATTCGAGGCGCTGCTGCGCGGCAAGCCTGTAACCTGCCTTGGTGCGCCGTTCTATGCGGGGTGGGGTCTGACGACCGATCTTGGCCCGGTTCCCCAGCGTCGCCTCCGCGCGGCAGACGGCCATCCCCTGCCCCGGCCCACATTGGCGCATCTGGTTCACGCCACGCTGATCGGCTATCCGCGTTACTATGACCCGGTCAGTCGCCGCCCCTGCCCGCCCGAAGTGGTGGTCGACCGGCTGGCGTCGGGAAATCTGCCGCAACCCGGCCTGCCTTTGCGCCTGCTGGCCAAGGCGCAAGGGATGCTGGCCAGCAAGGCCCATCTTTGGCGATGATCAGTAAATATACCTGATCTGTTCGGTCCAATAGCGTTCCATCCGTTTCAGCGACTGGTTGATGTTTTCCATGCCTTCGGGGTCGATCAGCCCGCGCTTGTTCAGCCCTTCGGCGTGGCGGGCGAACAGGTCCGACAACTGACCCCGCACGCGGCGCCCCTTTTCGGTCAGCCGCACCCGCACCGACCGGCGGTCGATTTCGGACCGCTGATGGTGCATGTAGCCCAGTTCGACCAGCTTTTTCAGGTTGTAGCTGACGTTGGACCCCTGATAATAGCCGCGCGATTTCAACTCGCCCGCCGTCACCTCGTTGTCGCCGACGTTGAACAGCAAAAGCGCCTGCACCGAGTTGATTTCGAGGATCCCAAGGCGTTCGAATTCATCCTTGACCACATCCAGCAGCAGCCGGTGCAGCCGTTCGACCAGCGCGAGGCTGTCGAGATAGCAGGACATGAACGCCTTTTGCGAACCATCCAGAAGGGGGGCGTGAAGCGTCATACTTTGTCTCCGCACATATACTGGCGGTCAGACTCGGCAAAAAACACAAACATAACGTAAACACGCGGCAGATTAGCCTCGATTTTATCCAGATTACCTCGCCAACAGGCGGAAACGGGCAAAAATCCCGATCTCGGCAATCAAGGGGGCCAGTGCCACCGGGGCGGTCTCCTGCCCCAGAACCCAAGGCAGCAGGTCCTGGTCGTTCTCTTCCAGCAACACATCGTAGTGGGTCAGCCGCCCCTCGTCCATCGTCGCCAGATGGGCGTCGGCATAAGGGCCAAGGATCAGGTCCATTTCTTTGGTGCCGCGTCGCCAGCTTCGCATCCGCATCCGCTTGAGCCGCGCCTCTGCCGTCTCGACCATGCCACCCTGCCTTGCCGCTTGAACCCGTGCAGCGGCAAGCCTATGACGGGGCGCGACATTGTTCCAGCCCCCGAGGTGCCCCATGGCCTTTCTGTCCGACACACTTGCGCGGGTGAAGCCTTCACCCACCATTGCGGTTTCCGCCAAGGCGGCGGAACTGAAGGCGGCAGGGCGCGATGTGATCGGCCTTGGCGCGGGCGAGCCCGATTTCGACACGCCGCAGAACATCAAGGACGCGGCCAAGCGCGCAATCGACGCGGGCCGCACCAAATACACCGCCGTCGATGGCATTCCCGAATTGAAGGTCGCGATCTGCGCGAAATTCCTGCGTGAGAACGGGCTGACCTACACGCCCGCACAAGTGTCGGTCGGAACCGGTGGCAAGCAAATTCTTTACAACGCGCTGATGGCGACCTGCAATCCGGGGGATGAGGTCATCATCCCTGCGCCCTATTGGGTCAGTTATCCGGACATGGTTTTGCTGGCGGGCGGCACGCCGGTGCCTGTCGTGGCGGGGATCGAGACAGGGTTCAAGATCACCCCGGCGCAGTTGGAGGCGGCAATCACGCCCCGGACGAAATGGTTCATCTTCAACTCGCCATCAAACCCGACGGGCGCGGGCTATACCCGCGAAGAGTTGCGCAGATTGTGCGACGTTTTGTTGCGCCACCCTCATGTCTGGGTGATGACCGATGACATGTATGAACATCTGGTGTTCGATGATTTCGTGTTCACTACTCCGGCACAGGTGGAACCGGCGCTGTATGATCGCACGCTGACCTGCAACGGCGTGTCGAAGGCCTATGCGATGACCGGCTGGCGGATCGGCTATGCGGCGGGTCCGGTGGCGCTGATCAAGGCGATGGGCACGATCCAGTCGCAGTCCACTTCAAACCCCTCGTCCGTCAGCCAATATGCGGCGCTGGAGGCGTTGACCGGACCGCAAGACTTCCTGGCCCCCAACCGCGCGCTGTTTCAGCGCCGCCGCGATCTGGTGGTGTCGATGCTGAACGCCGCAAAGGGCATCACCTGCCCCAACCCTGAAGGTGCATTCTACGTCTATCCCGACATCGCAGGCTGTATCGGCAAATCGACCCCCGGCGGCACCGTCATCACCGATGACGAGGTGTTCGCCACGGCCCTGCTGGAGGAAACCGGCGTCGCGGTGGTGTTCGGCGCAGCGTTTGGTCTATCGCCAAACTTCCGGGTCAGTTACGCTACCTCGGACGCGGTTCTGCGCGACGCCTGTCAGCGCATTCAGAACTTCTGCGCCGCTTTGGTCTAGGAGCAGCCTTGGGCGACCTGCCGGACTATTATTTCCGCATCCGCGATAATGGCGCGGTGGTGTTTCGGGTCGATACCGAAAACCGCCAGCGCCGCATCGACATGGAAGAGATCGCGACCGTTATCGTCAAGAACGGCAATATCAAGCCGCATGGCGACCGGACCCTGTCTGCCGCCGACACCAAGGCGATCAAGGACTGGCTGGCGGCACGGGTCGACATGCTGGCGCGGCGCGATATTGATGATATATTCCGGGCAGTTGACCATCTGAACCTGACATCGCAATGGGTGCAGACCAAAGCCACCGATCCGCAGTTGGACGAGGTCACGGACACCTTGCTGCTGGCGATGCATGACCTGCGGTCGGTTCTGGTGCGCAAAAAGTCGGAACGGCTGATGAAGGACGAGGCGGCGGAATAGCCGTCTTTGAACAGGCGGCTTCCATTTGATCAAATTCCGCGCGATAACGCGCGGACCCAAAGGATGCCCGACATGATCCCTGATCTGATTGCCGGTGTGCGGCGTGACCGGCTGGCCGAACTGACCCGGCGCGAGTCCGCGCGGTTTGCGCAAAGCCGGCCGGCCTCGGCTGCTGCGATGGCGCGGGGGGCGGGGGTGTTTCTGGACGGTGTACCGATGCACTGGATGAAAGACTGGCCGATGCCGCATTTGCCCTTGGTGGCAAGGGCTTCGGCGGCGACGCTGACCGACATCGACGGGTATGAAATCGACGATTTCTGTCTGGGCGATACAGGGTCGATGTTCGGCCATTCGCCCGGCCCGATAGCCAAGGCGATCCGCCGCCAGGCGCGCGAGGGGTTGACTTACATGCTGCCGTCCGAGGCGGCGCTGGAGGCGGGGCGGTTGCTTACGGACGTGTTCGGCGATTTTCGCTGGCAGATTGCGACCACGGCGACCGACGCCAACCGTTTTGCCCTGCGGGTCGCGCGGGCCGTGACCGGGCGGCCCAAGGTGCTGGTGTTCAACGGCTGT
>Ga0105045_10004276_pt1 | contig 12391 bp, 10 predicted proteins | sample MAT02_FD_78089 | JGI IMG/M metagenome (GOLD analysis project Ga0105045, IMG submission 78089) | Freshwater microbial communities from Lake Fryxell liftoff mats and glacier meltwater in Antarctica - MAT-02 (megahit assembly) | ecosystem: Environmental > Aquatic > Freshwater > Ice > Liftoff... | reverse complement strand
CCAAATCCATGGCAAAAAAGTCGAAACAAAATGATCTTGCCAATTCTAAAGCAGCCAATCGAACCAAGACGATACCGGATCCCGGACGGCAACCTCGCGTTTTAGGATGGCTGGTTTTGGTCGTCGGCGTGGGTAGTTCCTGGTATTGGTATCGACCACTTCCTGACTCCGTGATTCAAACGGTCCACTCGACCAATCCGTCTTGGCCAACACAAATCTCGGGGCCGAAAAGTCTTTGGACCGATGAGGTGTTGGTGGTTCCAAGCACGACAAGTTCCTTCACCAGCCAGCTTGATTTGACCGCTGAATCGATGAAGACAACAGACGACTCGCGATTGACGGGACAGCCTAAAGTCACGCTAGTGCCCTTGAACGAGGGTCCTCGTGACATTCGAGAAGTATTAAAAACAGAACGAGTGCCAATGGTTCCAGTTATACCCAACTTGATTTCGGATGATTCTTCGAGCAAAACGACGACCTGGCTTCCAGAGACTCAGCGCACGACTCCATCCGGTGCACTGCTTCAATCCGATGCAAAGTGGCCAGATATCGGCTACGTACCACCGGCAAAGGCACAACGAGATCAAAAACGAGCAGCGTCTGTAAACACCGCCAAGATTCCGCCGCTCCTGGAAACGGGCATGAAGTCGATCCGAACCTCAGAGTCGGAAGAATCCGCGAATGCACATTCGTCTGCCGCAACCGCACCTCAAATCCCCGCTCTGACTCGGCAAGAGGAACCGGAACGAAAACCTTTATTCATTCGTCAACCAAAGCGAAGTAACCAGTAGGCCCAAGACCAAAACAACTCGTTCCAGCGGAAGGTCTGACATAGCCTTTCCTCCTAGGAAATTTTTCGCAATGCCGATCTGCGAACTTCGGACTATGATCTACTCGCTCGCTGTACCGATCAAGTCTTTCATGCAACATTCTTTCATGGCACTTTCCGAATCCAACTATCGTTTGCTCGACTTTGGAATGGGCCGAAAGCTTGAGAGTTTTGGCAACTTGATCGTAGACCGCCCCTGCCCAGGTGCAAATTCGGCCAAGAAAGACCCGAGTCTCTGGAAGCAAGCGAGTTTGTCGTATGATTCAGTGATTTCCAGCGGTTGGCATTTCTTGATCGACAACGAGTTGGCCATTGATAATTGGTTCTGCGTCTGTCAGGGCATTCGAATGACTCTGAAGCCTACACCAGCGGGACAGGTCGGCGTTTTCCCAGAACATTGGGGGCATTGGCCTTGGTTGCTAGAGAGACTTACTCCAGCAAAGAAGGACGTTTCGGAACCGCGTGTTCTGAGTCTTTTTGCCTACACAGGCGCAACCACTTTGGCTCTCGCCCGAGCAGGCTTTGCCGTAACGCACCTCGACTCCTCCAAGCCCACGGTGGCTTGGGCACGTGAAAATGCGAAGCACTCCAGTATGGGTGAAGCCTCGACGCGCTGGATCGTCGAAGACGCAACTTCATTTGTGAAACGCGAGCTTCGACGAAACTCACAATACGAAGCAATTCTTTTGGATCCGCCGACTTATGGCCACGGAGCCAAAGGTACACGTTGGGAGATCCATCGCCATCTCTTGCCTTTATTGATGGATTGCTGGAGTTTGCTCTCGGAAAACAAAGTTTGCGTTCTGCTTTGCGGCCACTCGTCGCATATTGACTTGCGCGTTATGAACGCCGCCTTGACCAAGCAACATGGCCCAAAAAGTGTAACGAAGTGCGAAATCGTGCAAGCTTGCTTAGTCGATTCCTTTGGCCGCAAACTGGATTGTGGGTTTGCGGCCAAGTATTCGTTCTAAACAAAAAGCAGAGACATCTCGCTAACGCATCGCCTTTCGAAGCCGCAAAGACTCCGAATCGTAGTCCAATAATTGGAAGTTTGCGGGTCTAATCACCCGTTGGATTTTTGGGTCGTCAGAAAAAACGCTTGTCAAAGCAATGCTCGAAATCAAAGCCTTGCGTTTCAGAATTTCGCTCTGATCCGAGGAATCCTTCAGTTCCTTAGCCACGCCATCTTTAATCTCATCCTTCAAATCCTTCATTGCTTTCTCGGCTGCACTAGTTGCATCTTCTGCTTCTTGCTTTCGCGCTTGCAAGTTAGCGCGACGCTCAGAATCTAGCTTGTACCAATTCTCCAGCTTCGCTGCGAACTCTCGTTTCTCTCGTTCATACAACTTATTTAACTGTTGCCAATTTCGAAAGCGTTCTTGAAAAACTCGCAATTCGTCTTGGTAGCGGTTTGTCTCTTCCGCTGTTGGAGGTACATATTTTGCAGCGAGAGTCTTTGGATCCACCTGATTGCGTCCCTGCGGTGCCCTGGGTTGGATCGGTGGATTACCGGGAGGACGAGGCTCCAGCGGTTTGCCCGCAGTTGGTTTTTTCATTTCTTGAATCATGGCATTCTTCATTTTGATACCTTTTCTGAGATTCTCCTCTAAATCTTTTTTTCCACTGCTTGCCAATTTCAAATTCCCTCGCAACTCCATCTGCTTTTTTTGAGCTTGTTCGTTTTCGGCCTGCGTAGCAGCATTCAGTGCGTTAGCTTTTTGAATGCCCATGCTTTTGAACTCGTTCGCTAGGACGATCAAGTCCTTGCCCCATTTGCCGATTTCGGTCTCTTGCTCGTCCCACAATGCAGCCACGTTTTTGATGTCCATCTTCAGGAGAAATGCTTTTCCCGTTTGAATCGTGTTCGCTTGTATTATCGGAGCGGCGTCGTTCGACTGTAGCATTCCATCCACTCTTCCCAAAAAGGCACAAGCAGCGGCCTGCTCGCTACCAGTCGAGCTTGGATCGGCTGCCGCTTTGACTATCCACTTGAACTGAGCCTCCGCTTTTTCAGGTGCTCCGGCCTCCATCAGCAACCAAAGTTTAAGTCGCTCACGGCTGAGTTTAGTTTCGTCCGGTGGAATAGAGTCTTTCGTTGATGTTAGATCCTTCCAAGCCTTCGAATAGTTCTTTGTTCGAATGTGAATTAGTGCGACCGTTTGCTCAGCCACTTGCTTCAAACCGGAAGCGTCAGGAATGGCCGTCAGCAGTTTGTCGATTTCATCTTCCGATACAGGGTCGTCCCCCTCAAGGATCGACAACAAATCTCCGACCGCGGAGAGCTCCTGTTTGTCATCCGCACGGATAGTCGCACTAGAAATGAGCCAGATCGTCGATAGTCCAGCCAAGAAGAATGAAAACAACCCGTCCTTGACGGATCGAACGAGGTTCAATTTAAGAAACTGCATAGTGGATGTTCTTAGAATTTGGTGCAGACGCATTCTTTTGAATTGTGAAAGGATAGAATTCTTTCAACAACAGCATCTATACTAGCTGTTCCCGGTGAGTTGATGTCTAGGCTTGTCGTCGAATACTTATAAGAGGTTCGAGGTGTGTTTCAAGTTTTTGAACTCGTTTTTCATCGTTTTTCACCGATTTTCTATCCAGAATTGTATGTCATTAGAACTGCTTTTTACGTTTTTTGTAGAGATTCATCAGGCTCTTGTCTTGCCGCCGCTGGTCGAATGTCGCGAATCTTCAATTGCCTCAAATCGTTCTCTCAATCCTTGAATTAGAGAATCGACAGCAAGAATCTTGTGCGGGTGTGAGCTCGAAATCGATGACATGATTGCCTCGTTGTTTGGCAGTCATCTATTGGAGCCTGATTGCGACCTCCCGCATCACAAAACAACCTCAAAAGCCGAAAAACAACGCGCCGTGGTAGCATTCACGCGCCTTGCAAATCATTGAGTTTCGGCGTTCGCCGGGAATCTCTGACAAATTACTGCAGTATTGCAAAATCCTAACGTCATCTCGCCGATCGTGACACTGCCGGGGGGCAACTCATTGCCTAGAAGAGCAGGAGGGCGTCGCAAATCTGAAAAGCGAACAAGATTTTGTGGAAATCGTCTGCAAAATTTTCTTTCTGGGGCATCACAGGGCAAATTTATTGTGTACATTTCCGGTATGCGACGTATTATTCATCGTCGACACAAAAACAAATCTGCCCCACTTGGCTCAAGATTGGATATCGGGCGTGACCAATCTAGGTTGAGTGGGGCTTTTTCGTTTTTTTAAAGGTTTCTCCCCCGTTCCTTGCCAGCCAGAATACTGATTCGCTTATCGCCGCAGGTTGAGTAATTCATCAAAAAGCTGCTGCGTTGCGGTGATGACTCGAGCGTTACTTCGATACATCGTGCTAGCGAGCACCAACGTAACCAAATCCCCACCGACGTCGGTGTTTGAGAGCTCCAGAGCGCCAGCCGAAATCGTCCCGAGTCCATTTTCCGAGGGTCGACCTTCGATTGGCAAGCCTGTGTTAATGCCCTGAGCGTAAAGATTTTGCCCCCGTTGCTCCAAGCCTCCGGGATTAGAAAACCTCGCGAGTCGCAGTTGCCCCAAATCGCGAGAGATACCATTGCTAAATACTCCTCGGATCGTTCCGTCTTCGCCAATCACATAACTGGTCAGTACGCCCGGTGGCGAACCATCTTGTCGCGACGCGGCCAAAGTTGCTTTGTCGGCGGCCAAGCCTGACAAGCTCCTAAAATCCAGATCGAACTGCAATGGTTTCGTGCTCGGTAGGCCACTTCGATCTACTGCAACCGTTGAACTGGTCGATGAAATGAAATTCCCATCCCCATCGAAGTAAATAAGTCCCGTACCAACTGCAATCTCTGTGTTTCCTCGAACCGAGTTATCAGAGCTATCCGCATACCAACGGTAGACCAATCGCTGGTCGGTTCGCTGCTCGAGTGTTGCTGTCAGCCGCATTCGAATGGGCAAACCGAGCGAGTCGTACGCGATAAAGTCAGTGACGGCGCTTTGCCCTTTAGCTTCTTGCAAGGTTCCGAATCCGAGATTCGGCGCGGTGACATCTCCGTTCGCATCTCGAATTCGGAAACTGGTTAGATCGATTTCCAAAGCATTATCAACGCCCGTGTTGCTCACCATTCGAATGGCGCCCGCAGACAAGTAAGTGTTGGGTTGCAAGAATCCACTTTCGCCTGGAATGAGATTCTTCGTCGCAATCACTGGGTTGGCAACGTCACCGCTATCGCTAACGATTCCGGTCGAGTCCTTCATGAAGCCCATTAAATCTTGGATCGTCGAATTCGCCGTAATGTTAAATGCCTTCTCCCCAAGGAGTCGACCGCCCTTGCGTGCCTTGAAGGAAAGTTCGCCTACAACGAATGGCTTTTCATATTCAAATCCATCGCGTCGCGTAATATTCACCAGCAACGTGTTGCTGTCCACCGTCGGCCCATCCAAGTTAACTGCCTTGTTGCCCACTGTGTTCAAGTTGCTGATTTCGGCGTCCGTTTTACCATCGGTATACACCGAATTGGGAGCAACCGTGTCTACGAGATAAAACGAGTTCGGGTCGTTTGACAAGTTGCGATAAATTCGAACTTGATCGTAAGCAGGAAAACCGCCTGTTATCGGAGGAACTGGCGGAGTTGGGAAATCCCCCAAACGCACGCGACCATTGACGACGTTCTGTGGACCGAGAAGTGGCGAAGGACGGGATTCAGCTTCGCCAGCTTTGTAAAAGGTAACCATGTATGAATAGTTGCCATTCAAACCTGAGGTCTGCAATGGCGTGGTCAACACTGCAGTGTTGTTGTCAACGAAAGTCGCACCACCGGCGCCCGACCCAACTTGAAAGAAGTTGCTGCCACCAGGGGCTGTTCGGTAAACTTGCACCTGAGAGTATTGAGCATTCGCGGCTGGGAGCGTTACCGTAATTCGATTGTCAGCCAGACCGTTGCCCGTCGGTACCGTAACATTGATTGGGGCTGTTGGTAAACTTTCCTTTCCGCTGCTATCGACGTAGGTGAACCGATATTGATAGACGGATCCTTCAGTATGGGTTCCTGTCGCACCCTCCGAATTAGTAGCGTTGACCCCGGTAAGCGTTGGTGACGTAGCGCTAGATACCGTTACTCCAGTCCCCACAGGTCTGGGAACATTACCGTCTCCCAAAATCGAACTTTGGATCACCTGTGCCGTGTCGCTGACGTCACCCTTGGCGGTCAAAGTGCCTTGAAGAGTGACGTTGTTCGTGGCCTTGGCAACTGCCTCTGTCCCAAGAGGAATCGTCAACGACACCAATTCGGTAGTCTGCAAATTGAACTGTTCATCGATACCGAAACCGAGCACGCGATTCCCGGTGGACGTCACCAACTCGTTGGCGCTATTGAGCTTGAAAATACCGTTTCGAGTGAAGAGCTTCTCACCTTGTCCGCCAGCCACTTGAAAGAAACCGTCCCCTTGAATCGCGAGATCGGACGGCGAAGAACTGATTTCAATCGTGCCCTGGGTGAAGTTCGTATTGATCGCAGCAACCTGGACGCCAAGTCCGGTTTGCCTCGGATTCGTTCCGCCATTTCCTTCGGTAGGCGCAGAACCGAGCGAAAGTGTTTGCAAGAACTGATTAGCAAACACGACCTCCGAAGATTTGAAACCGACCGTTTGCGAATTGGCTAGATTGTTGCCAAGAACGTCGATCTGCTTTTCAGCGCCGCTCATTCCAGTTAACGCTGTACTCAGAGCTGATGCCAAGCCCATAACTCACCTGCCTTCGCGAACTCATTGAACATAGATAAAATCGGTGTTCCAAAGATTCGTGCAGGCTGGCAAACCATCATTCAACGAATGCATGCACTAGGATGCAACTGGCGGCACAACCTTATTGTCGATCTCTCGAACATTTTTGATATCGACAATTTGCTCACCAACGTGCACTTGGACCTGACGCTTGTTTCGATCTTTTTCGTCAATCTTGACCGAAACGCTCGTAACCTCACCATCTACTTCCTTTGCCCTAACATCCAAGCCCCTCACAGTCTTCCCAATTAGACTGCTAGCGGTGGTCAATTCGGACGTGTTCGAGAACCCTTTGAGAGTCGATATAAGCTGATCGTTGGAGCTAATGCTTCGAAGTTCGCCAATTTGTTGCAGCAAAGCAGCGTTGTCCGTTGGATTCAAAGGATCTTGATTCTGAAGCTCGGTGATCATGAGATTCAGAAATTGAGTGACATCGATGTCGTCAAGGCCATTTCCTCCGATAGAGTTGGCCGCAGAGCTGTTCGAAGTGTTTGGTGCTATGGCGTTGCTGACTCGAGACATTCGAAAATTCCTGTTGAGATTGTTGGATTGCAAGCATTCCGCAATGAACGGTCCACGCGCTTTCCGGCTATACTGATGTTTCGAACTCAATAGTAGTGAGACGGAACAAGCCGAGGAAATAGCAATCGCATCGTGCCTGAGATTCTTGAGAAACCACTTTCGGATTCCCCAACGCGAGCAGTTGATTCTCTAAAGCTCTCTTTGGCGACCGAGCTTGCTCCTCATCGCTGGAAGAAGTCGCTCGTTCGATTTGCCGAGTTGTTGCAGTCGGGAAACACTTGGGTCGATGCTGCAACCAAGTCGAAACCTTCCCGCTCACTAAAAAACCTGCTAGTCTCGGTTTCTCTATGCCCTGATCCAGTCGAAACTCTCTGGGAGATTCTCCGTGCCAAGCGAGGCCACAAAACGATGGCCGAAGCGACGCAACCATTGATCTATCCGGCACTCCTTCTTGTTGCCACTTTCATTGTCACCAGTGGACTGGCTTGGATCGGGACAATGGCAACGATCAACGTTGATTGGATGGATTGGCGAACAGGCAGAACCGACGACCTGATCTCGCGGCTATTCCTTTCTCAATGGTCTCGGTCCGTGACGACCGCTTCGCTGGCGGGGTGGTTGATCCTCGTCGCTTTGATCTTGTACTTCTTGGGAGCTCCATCGACTCGCTTAAGCCTTGCCCTGGAAATGCCAATCTTCGGCAAACTATTCCGTTGGACTATGTTTCGCGATCTTTTTCGCAACTATAGTGTTTTCCTTTCAAGTGGAATTACTGCAGAGAAAGCAGCGCAAGCGACAGTCGAGTGTTTCCGAGACACACTACTGGCAATTCCTGCTCGCGGACTCGGTCAACGCCTTGCCGCTGGTCAGTCACTGGACCGGGCCATCTACAACTCGGTTCTTTGCGACGAATTTCTCGGTCCCGCCGCCCTCAGCCTAACCCGATCTGATGAGCAAAGTAGCGTTGGAACCAAGAACATCGCGGTCCTGGCGAACCAGTTATTCGAGCAAAGACGAACGGCGCTCAGTCAAGTCGCGAATCGCGTTGGACTTCTGCTCGTTCTCTGCATGTATATGCGGCTCGGAATCGACGTTGTCTTAATGATCCAAGGCTTCAACGGAACCATTTCCCAATTTGATTTCTTTGGCGCCAGCGAAAACTGGTTCCTATTCTTGCCGTTGGCGTCAGTGAATTTCGTATTCCTGAACTCCATGTTTCACCCGAAAAGTAGGGGCTCGCGGTCCGGCGTGACAGCGACCATCAAACTGTTCTCAGCAACTTGCTTGGCCGTTGCCTTGATCGGCTTAGCTCTTCGACTATCTTTTGCCGACCTTCTCTATGTGATCCCGCTATTGATGGCGGTGATGGCGTTGCGGGCCAATAGTCTTTCGGTGACTCGTTTTGCGGCCGCTTCGACGTTGATGTTCGGTGCCAATCGGCCAGACATGCCGCGCTGGATTGCAAAGAACCTCATGGACGATCATCGCGGTTTCGTCTATCGCCGGGTCCGACGATTCGCCTTGCTCGTCGAAAGTGGATTCCCATTCGATGCCGCAGTTGCGAGGAGTAGATTGCTTCGAGACCCGCATGAAAAATGGTTGGTGGCACTTATTACGCGATTCGAATCCATGCCTGAATCTCAGGCCATCTTGTCCAACTGCTCACCTTGGACTGACGCTTACCAAGGTTTGCTACAACGCATCAATGCCCTGAAGTGGATGCTGTTCGTTTTCGCCCTCAGTGTCTTCTTTTTTTTGTTCCTGGAAATTGTCTTCCTACTACCAACCACTAGGAAGCTCTTGGAGGAATCGCCGCAAGCCGAGATGTCCGAAATGTGGAGCTCTGACTTTGGCTTTACCAATGGCTTTGCAAAATTTACCGAAGGCTGGATTTCCCATCCCTTGGCTGGATTTTTCTTCGCGATATTATTTATGGCGTTCCTCCTGGGAGTTGTTTTGAATGCGATTCCGTTCGTGAGAATGTGGCTTATTCGCTTCTGGACGGCGCCCATCGATCGCGCATGGACCTTGCGAGGAATCAGTGAAGTACTGATGTCGAACGCAAATTTTCTACAGATACTCAAAGATTCAAGCCAGATGCATCCCATTCGATCGCATCGAGAAAAGCTAGGTGCACTCGTTCGCGATCTCGAAGCTGGAAAATCTGAATCGGATGCATTTGCGAGAAGTAAAATGATCCAGCAATCACAGCGAGGTTTGCTAACCCTGGCAAAAGAACCTAGCCAACTCGCTTGGACGCTGCACCAAATCGCCGAACGCAATTACTTTAAGTGGATAGAATGGTATCTCATGTGGATCGACATCATGACATTGCTGTTGGTACTGTTCACCGCAGTCGTTGTCGCTGCGTTTGGGACCATGCAATTTCAAGTTATCTCTTATATCGTCCAAATTACGAGCGGGTATTGATCGAATGAATCCGAAACCCAGGATGCGTTCCAAGCCATCGCGAGGGCAAACTGTCGCGGAATGTCTAATTGCGTTCGCCATTCTCCTGCCGATTTCGGTGCTGGTCACCAAACTGAATCTGCAAGCTGAAAAATCGTTCCGAGATTCCGTGCATGCGTCGCATTCCATGCGAGATTTGGTGAACGCTAGAGAAATGATCGGCACCTGGAATTTTGATGATGTCACGCTAGACAAAATAAGAACGATCCCCATTCGCGAGAATCCTGTGTTTGCCGACAATTCGCACGTATGGATTGGAACCATCGAAGACGTAACACTCCCGATACCTTCCAAGCGAGTTAGTTTATCGTTGAAAAGGAACGCGGTACGATCCGAATTCCCCGTCGAAGTGGGTCCGCTAATCTTTTGGATCGCCAAACCATGAAACGAAGTAACCGGAGGTGCGGCTATACGCTCATCGAGATGATCGCTGTGCTCGTCCTGACAACCTCGCTCATTACCCTTTCTACCGCACTGCTTCGAAGGTCCATTGTCGGGTACTCAAGAACAATGGATCAAGCATTCCAAGTCCAGTCGAAGGACCGCTGGATTGACCGACTTCGGAATGATGTTCACCAAGCCAACCAATCAGTTATCAGCGATGATCGCCTTGCTTTGACCTTAAAAATTTCCGATCTCGAGAGCCTACTTTATTTTAAAGACGGGGAGACGACAATCAGGCAAAGGATTCTCGACGGACGAAAGCTCGCGATGGAACGATCGCCTTGGAATTCTGTCTTTCGATTTACGCGAACCGAAACCTCGACATTCCCCTTGATCGATGTCGAGCTGGAACCAGGATGCTTCATTCAGGCACGCTTGGGAATAGCCGTGAATGGATCCCTGGAGAGTCGAGAGCTAACGAAATGATTTCCAAGAAACGAAAGACCAAGAATCGAAAGACCAAGAATCGAAAGAATCGTGCGCAGCAATCCGGCGCAGCAATCGTCGTCATGATACTCGTTGTGGGTGGGCTTGCGTTTGCTCTGCTAAACCTGGCCAATCAAACCAGTCTTCGCCTGAAATCGATTCGCAACGCCTCCCTAGAAACCCTGCAATGCAATGAGTTGATTGCATTGGGGGAAAAAATTCTCATGGAAAGACTGCGAGCCAATCCAGAAACCACAGGCGAAACCAACCGAGTTGAACTATCCCAGTCCACGAACAGCTCCAATCCAACAGCCATTCCATTTGGTATCATCGAGCTTGTGAAAACGCAAGACTCGCACACGGAAACTGAAATTGCTTGGACCATCAGCGTTCGAATCGGAACGAATGAAGACGCGCCAGCCCAAGCATCGAAAACCATCTTCGTCAATATTCAGCAAGAACAAGAAGCAAGAACATGAGAATTCAACGCCGTGGATTTACGCTGGTGGAGCTGCTAGTCGTCATCGCGATCATTGGCATCTTGGTCGGCTTGCTTTTGCCGGCGGTTCAGGCGGCTCGTGAAGCTGCAAGGAGAGCGCAATGCGGAAACAACCTATCTCAATTAGCAATCGCCGTTCATCAATACGAGCAGGCCTTTCGAGTCTTCCCTGCTGGCACGATCGATAGCAGTGGCCCCATCTCTAATCTACCCATCGGTTATCACCACAATTGGATCTGCGCCATCCTCCCTTTCATCGAGCAAAATAACGCCTACAAACTTCTGGATCACAAACAGTCGATTTATGCTGCGTCGAATATTCCAGTACGTGCTCATTCCATTGCCATTTTGGGTTGTCCGTCATCCCCATTTTCCTCTCAAGCAGCGATTACGACTTACGCAGGTATTCATCATGAATCCGAATCTCCTATCACAACTGACAACCATGGGATGTTTTTCTTGAACAGTTTCTTGCCTGCAAAAGATGTGGAAGATGGCTTGTCGCATACCGCCATGATTAGCGAGAAGTTTTGCGATCAAACCGATTTGGGTTGGAGCAGCGGAACCAGATCCAGCCTCCGCAACATGGGCGAGATCCTCAAGATAATGCCGCCGCCTTTTGCGGTTGGTTCTACACTCCCGGGCATTATCTTAGCCGATGCGGACGCCTCAGGCATGATCATGGTAGATCCGGGTTCTTTCGATATTCCATACGAAACCAAATTAATTTTGTCGGATTACCCGCCCGAGCAATGGATCGACGTTACGACGCTCATTGTTCCGAAAGGTGTTCAACCCGCACTGTATGTCGGGGGTCTAGCTTCGTATCACAACGGCGGCGTCAACGTCGTGTTTAGTGACGGTGCTGTTCGATTCACTAGCAACTCTACAGACATCAAAATCCTTGCTAAAATTGCTCATCGCAAGGATGGTGCATTGCCACCCAACCTGGACTAACTATGGAAAATCCTGCCTCCGTTGAGAACAGTCGTGCTAACCTGGATGAAGCTCCGCCCCTACTGGAGGTAACGCAGAATCGCTCCCAGCTATCGCTACGATCCCTGTTTTTCTTGCAGATCCAGGCGGCGATCATCATGCTGTTTGTCGTTATTGCCGTAGGTCGACAAACGACCGCCGTTCCTGTGGTAATTTCAACGTTTATTGTTGTCACGATCATTTGCGGTATCGTTGGTACGTGCCTGAGCGTTCACCTTTCAATTCGCTGGTGGTGGCTGGTTGGCCCCGTGACCGGTGCGTTCGTTGGACTCATTGCGTCCGCACTAACGCTTTCTCCGCCGAACAACCTATTGCGCCTTGGTTATGCAGCGTTCGCTTCATCGACGTTGCTGATCGTATTGAGTTGCTGGCTAGGTCGGTTTGTGCCGCAAGAGGAATGCGATTGGGACTAGTGAATGGCTCGGATATGTTCGAGT
>Ga0105045_10004275_pt1 | contig 12393 bp, 12 predicted proteins | sample MAT02_FD_78089 | JGI IMG/M metagenome (GOLD analysis project Ga0105045, IMG submission 78089) | Freshwater microbial communities from Lake Fryxell liftoff mats and glacier meltwater in Antarctica - MAT-02 (megahit assembly) | ecosystem: Environmental > Aquatic > Freshwater > Ice > Liftoff... | reverse complement strand
GAGGCAGAAAAGGTTATTGGTGCAGGCCCAATTGTCCTATTCATCAATGAAGCTTTCACCCGCCTTACTGGTTTCGAGTCCTCCGAAATCGTCGGCAAGTCCCCTAAAGCTCTCTTCAATCCCGAGTTCTTCGCCTCAGGAGAACCGATCGATACCTTAATCTCTATTTGGCATAAAGCCAATGTCTCTATTGATGTTGAGATACACGCCAAGCCAGTCCTCAATTCAAACCACGACATCACCCACTGGATCATTTCGCTTAAGAAGGCCGAAGCCCCCAAGTCAGCCCCTAATTTTCTCGAAAAGATGCTCGCCGACTCGCCCCTGCCTGTTCAGATCCTCGACGCCGCAGGCAAGGTGCTTCAATGGAACTCACTTGCTGAATCCACCACCGGCTTTGCCGCTTCTGAAATCATTGGCCAAGCTTCCCCAATCGCCCCCAGGTTTCCTAAACCCGGTTTTTGGACGCGCGAGGATATTCGCATCCTGCGCAAGAACGGCAACCGCCTCGACCTCGCCGTCTATACTGCCCCTCTATCCAATCCCGACGGTACAGCTTCAACTCGATACATGAGTTTCATGGCCGATCTGACCGGCGAACGGCTCGCCCACGAACAGCTTTCCGAGCTTGAAACCAGTTTCCGCGCTCTCGTCGAGAATGCCTCCGATATCCTTGCGATTCTCGATCTCGACACTACAGTCCAATACATCAACCCCGCCGTCCATGCTTTGTTGGGGCTCGATCCCAATCGCCTCATTGGCCGCTCCGCCTCGACAATCCTTGAAGAAATCACTCCCGGCAGCGACCCAATGATCCTGCACCTCCGGCAAAAAGATGGTCCGATACTCGCGATGGAAGGCACAATCCTCCCCATCAAAGGTACGCCGCTCACACTCCTTGCTGCGCACCCAACGGCGCAGACGCAGCCTACAGATCTGCTCAATGCCATCCAGGACGCCATCCTCACCTACGACACGCAACATCGTGTCCTGTGGATGAATCTGGCCGCCGAGCAACTCTACGGCTTCACTGCCGAATTCGCCAAGGGCAAGACCCTCAGCGAGGTCCAACCCGACTGGCTCCAGGTTCCCTCCCGCGACCACATCCTCCAGGCCCTTGATTTCGAAGGATCGTGGAAGGGCGAGATCTCCAATTTCTCCCCCTCAGGGCGTGAAATAGTCCAGGACGTCTCCATCGCCGTTACCTTCAACGACAAAAAAGAAGCAACCGGCTCGGTGGCTATCCACCGCGACATCACCGGCAAGAAATCAGCTATCGACGCTATTGCCGCAGAAGACAAAACCAAAACCCTTAACGCCCTCGGCTCAACTGAAGGTCTTTGGGATTGGAACCTTCGCACCGATGAGGTCTACTTCTCACCTCGCTGGAAAGAAATGCTCGGCTACTCTGACGAAGAAATCACCGGAGATCTCGGCGAGTGGTACATGCTCGTCCATCCCGACGATCTCCCGATACTCCGCAATCGCATCGCTACTTACCTCAAAGGCCAACCCGAACCGCTCGAAGCTGAGTACCGCGCCCGCACACGCGGCGGCCAATTCCGCTGGATGATCACCCGTGCCATCGCCATGCGCAATGAATCAGGCGAAGCCACACGACTGGTAGGCCTCCAAACCGACATCCATGACCAGAAGCAACTCGACGAGCAACTCCTCTTTGAAGCCTTCCATGATTCGGTTACCGGTCTGGCCAATCGCGCACTCTTCCTCGACCGCCTCAACGGCCTCCTCGCTCATCCAGCCCAGCCCTTCGCTGTCGCTTTCCTCGATCTGGTCAACTTCGCCAAAGTCAACGAAACGCTTGGCACGCGCGGTGGGGACAAAGCCCTCGCCGAAGCCGGCCGGCGCATCGCTGAATCCCTGCCACCCAACAGCTTCGTAGCCCGGCACGGCAGCGACGAATTTGTCGCGCTGATCCCAACCGCCGACCCCATGAAGCTCGAAGCCCTCGCTGCTCTCCTGCGCTCACGCCTTGCCAAATCTTTTGAAATTTCCGGCCGCCTACTCTCCTTTTCTATCAACATCGGCTACGCCACTACCCTCACCGGCACCTTCAAGAATGGTGAAGCCATGTTGCAGCAGGCTTCTCGTTCGATGGCAGCTTCCAGACCCAAACCCTCCACCGGCACCCAGCTCGAGACCTTCCAACCCGACCAGCTGAGAGTCTTCTTTCACCCGATCGTCGATCTCCAGACTGGTGAAATAGGCGGCCTCGAAGCCCTGATTCGCTGGCAGCATCCTGAACTCGGCCTGCTTACTCCCGATCAATTTCTGCCCGCTGCTGAAAGCTCCGGCCTCATTCTCAAATTGGACCGCTGGATGCTAGCCGAAGCCTGTTCAAAAGCCCGAGAGATCAATATGCGCACCCGCCGCATCCACCCGCTCACGCTGACAGTGAATTTATCAAGCGCCCACTTCCTCAACCCGGCCGATACAAGGGCTTTGGAAGAGATCATCCGCGATTCTGAAATCGACCCCAACTGGCTTCGCTTCGAGCTAAACGAACAGACTGAGCATTCCGCCAGCGACATCCTCCACCACCTCAGCCAGCTCCATGCCCGGCTTAACATCAAGTCTGACGCCGGAGACCGCATCAAGCTTTCGCCCACATTGGTCCGGGAAATCACATCTGGACGCAATCTCGACAAGATCCGCGACATCATCCACAGCGCCCAGTCAAGAAACCTCCTCGTCGTGGCCGAAGGCGTAGAAAGCCTCGAGCAACTCGCCGTCCTTCGCGAACTCAAGTGCCATCTGGCCCAGGGCTTTTACTTCACCAAGCCCGCCTCGGCCAACGACACAGAACGTCTCCTCGCCCGCAGCCCCCGCTGGTAGGCCATACTAGATACGGATGGCTATCAGTCAGGAACTTCTCGACATTCTAATTTGCCCAGCTTGCCGCGGTGAGCTCGAACTCAAGCAGGACGGCTCAGGCCTCAAGTGCCTCGCCTGCAAGCGCGTATATCCGATCCGCGAAGACATTCCAGTTATGCTGGTCGACGAAGCAAAAATCGAAGAATAGGCAATGCCCCCAATCCTCGAGCGTCTGAAGTCAGGCTCGCGTGTTGCCATCATCCGCCTACGCTCACTCGGAGACTGCGTCCTCTCGACACCAGCCATTCATCTCCTCAAAGCTCACCGGCCCGATCTCCGCATCGCCGTCGTCGCTGAGCCACCTTTCATTCCGCTCTTCGAAGAGAACCCCGATATCGACGACATCATCGTCCCGAGTGTCGCACTGCTGCGGCGCTGGAAGCCAAACCTCACACTCAACCTCCACGGTGGCACTCGCAGCCTTGTCCTGACAACGGCCTCCCTGGCCCGCTACCGCGTCGGTTTCGCCCATTACCGTTACTCTCTTGCCTACAACGTCCGCATCCCCAGGGCTCAAGAGATCCTTCGCGATGAACGCGTGATTCATACTGCTGAACATGCTGCCTCTGCTATGTTCAGCCTCGGCGTCCCCATTCAGCCTGTCCCGCGAGCCCGCCTCTTCACTTCCAAAAAATGGCGAGACCAGGGCTACGCCGTAATCCACCCATTCGCCAGTGCGGCCGACAAGGCCTGGCCCGCCCAGCGCTTCCTCGAGGTCGCTGAATTCCTAAGGCGAGCCCTTCACCTTGAACCCATCTTCATAGGTGGCCCCGGCGACGACCCCGCTCCCTTTGAGCCCTGGCACGTGGAGATCTCAACCGACCTCAAGAAAACCAAAAGCCTCCTCGCCTCGGCGTCGATCTTTTTCGGTAACGACAGTGGCCCCGCCCACATGGCCGCCGCTTTTGGAGTGCCTGTCGCTGTCCTCTACGGCCCCTCGAATCCTGAGATCTGGGCTCCCTGGCGCACAGAATCCCAGGCACTGCACTCTCCCGCCGGCATCTCCGGTATCACCACTACCCAGGCTGTAGAAGCTCTCGCCAGACTCAAAGTGACTGCATGAAACGCGTCATCCGCCTCGGCCTCCACTACTGGCCCACGCTCCTGCTCAGCGTCCTGTTCATGGCGATCGTCGGCCTCTGTCAGGCCTCCATGGCGCTGCTCATCAAGCCGCTTCTGGATCGCGTGCTAAGCCCCTCAACGGTCGAGCCCACCTCGCTCACCATCCCGATGCTGAATTGGAAAATCCAGCTCGACTCATTCCTCCCCGCTCAAATCCAGAGCATCTGGGCTCTAGTCGCGATCGGCATCCTGCTCGTCTTCGCAATCAAAGGCATCTGCGATTACATCGGCAACTATCTCGTCAACTACGTCGGCCTACACGCCATCACCGACCTCCGCCAGCGCGTCTTCGATCATGTCCTCCGTCAGGACACCAGCTTCTTCGAGGTCAACTCCACCGGTCGCCTCATGTCGTCGGTGATGAACGACATCGAAAAGATCCAGGTCGCCATCTCGCACATGCTCGCCGACTGGCTTCGTCAAAGCTTCTCCGCCATCGGCCTGCTTGCCGTCCTGATCAACCACGATTGGAAGCTCGCCCTCTTCTCGCTCACCGTCCTCCCCTTCGTGATGATCCCCACGGCCCGCCTCGGCAAGCGCATCCGCCGCACCACCCGTGGCGCGCAAGACAATGCCGCCCACCTCAACCACATCCTCCAGGAAGCGATCACCGGCCAACAGGTCGTACGTTCTTTCAATGCAGAATCGATGGAGTCGTCGCGCTTCCACACGGCTGCCGATGCCCTGCGCAAATCGAACCTCCGCTACATCGCCCAACAGGCGCTCCCCTCGCCCGTCATCGAATTCCTCGGAGCCCTCACCATCGTTGGCCTCATCGGCTACGCCCGCACGCAAATCCAGGCTAACCAGATGACAGCCGGCGAGTTCACCAGCTTCGTCATAGCCCTCCTGATGCTTTACGAGCCCGTCAAGCGTCTCACTGGCATCCAGAATATCTTCCAGCAAGCCACCGGCTCTGCCCAGCGCGTCTTCGAGTATCTCGATCAGGAACCCAAGGTTGCCGACAAGCCAAACGCAGCAACGCTGCCCGCCTTCCACCAGTCGATCGAATTCGAGCAAGTCCGCTTTCGCTATCCCACCAGCTCGCCCGCTCAGCCAGACATCCTCAAGAGCCTCACCCTGAGCGTCAACGCAGGCGAAGTCATTGCCCTCGTAGGACCAAGCGGCGCAGGCAAGACCACCCTCGCCAGCCTCCTCCCCCGTCTCTATGATCCAATCGAAGGCCGCATACGAATCGATGGCAGGGACCTCCGTGACGTCACCATGAATAGCCTTCGCGCACAGATCTCCTCGGTCGCGCAAGACACCTTCCTGTTCGACGATACGGTAGCCAACAACATCCGCTACGGCCGCCCCAATGCCACGCTCGAAGAAGTCAAATCCGCGGCTGCCACAGCGATCGCCGACGAATTCATCGCCCGCATGCCCGAAGGCTATGAAACCCGTATCGGCGAGCGCGGCGTCAAACTCAGTGGAGGCCAACGCCAGCGTCTGGCGATAGCCAGAGCCGTCCTCCGCAACGCGCCCATCCTGATCCTCGACGAAGCCACCTCGCATCTCGATGCCGAGTCTGAGGTGTTGGTCCAGAAAGCTCTTGCTAACCTGATGGCGCAGAGAACGGTCATCGTCATCGCCCATCGTCTATCCACAATCCGCCGCGCCACTCGAATCCTGGTCCTCGAAAAAGGTGAAATCATTCAGAGCGGAACTCACGATCAACTCATCCAACAAGGGGGCCTGTACGGTCGCCTTCACGAACTACAATTCCAAGAATCGGCTACACTCGAAAACTCATGAACATACGAAGTATGACTGGCTACGCCCGCGTCCGGCGCTCAATCTCTGAAGGTGAACTCACGCTTTCGATCAAGACGGTCAACCACCGTGCTCTTGATCTCCACTTCCACATGAGCAGCTTCTTCGACCCTATCGAAGGCGCCATGAGAGGCTTGGCAAAAGCCCAGATCAATCGTGGTCACATCGACATTCGTTGTTCGATTTCCCGGGAAGCAGCCAAGCAAACGATCAATGTAAACGCTCCTCTCCTGGCTGCCTACCGGGATCTCTTTCATAATCTGGAAAATCACTTCGGCGAGATGGGCAAACCAAATCTGAACGAAGCCCTGCGTCTGCCTGGCATGTTGATTGAATCGCGGGATGACGAGATTTCAGAAGTTCTCAACGAGGCGATTCTCGGTGGCCTCGAAGAGGCTCTCACTGAGCTCAACGTCCAGCGGGAACGCGAAGGAGCATCGCTAGTCAAGCAAATGCTGGCTTACAACGAGAAAATCCGTGAGCAGGCGGTATTGGTGAGAGGCCTCCGCACCCAGATTCTCCCGATCCTCCGCCAGCGCATCGAAGCGAAGATCAACGATCTGCTCAGCGGCCAACAGGTAGACCCGGCCCGTATCGCTCAGGAATCTGCCTTTCTCGCAGACCGTGGCGATGTTGAAGAAGAAGTCACCCGGCTCTTGACTCACTGCACGCATCTAGAGACGCTCTTGACCAAGGGCGGGGAAGCGGGGAAGAAGATCGACTTCCTCTTACAGGAGATGAACCGCGAGACAAACACGATCCTCTCAAAGTCCAACAACGCCGGCGATTTCGGCCTACAGCTCACAGAAATCGGCCTCGCCGTCAAGACCGAAATCGAACGCATCCGCGAGCAGTCTCTCAACCTCGAATAGGCTCAGATCCAGTGCCACAAGCGATTCCTCACGAAATGAGAAACAAGTACTTGGCGATTGAAAGATGCTGCGCCTTAAGCCGTGATACTGAAACATTTTTGATAGCATTGTTTTAATGCAACTGCTTCTCTTAAGCGAAGCATTGGTACCTGAAACCGTGGCAACATACTTCGAAAACGCGCCTATACGGGAAGCACTGATAGACATTCGGATCGAGCCCACGCCAAGTTCTCGCGTGAACGTCTTGGAATCCTTGTTTGAATCGGTAAAAGATCAATATCCGATCAAAGAGCGTACGTCCTATTTTGAAGGAGAATTTTCTGTTGGTCCCCAAATAGGCTCTTCGACGTCCTTGAAGCCATCAGGTTTTTCATTTAAGTCAGAGGATGGGCAAAGAGTCTTTCAAGCGCGAGTTGATGGATTTACATATTCACGACTTCGTCCATATGGGAATTGGTCAGAACTCAGAGACGAGGCAAGACGCCTATGGCTTATTTATTGCGCAACTCTTGGCACTGTCCATAAGACAAGAGTTGCCCTTCGTTACATCAATCAAATTGATATTCCGCAGCCTTCTATTGACTACAAGGACTACTTTCGGACAATACCCGAGGTCTCTCCCGCGCTCCCGCAAAGCCTCGAAGGCTTCGTAATGCAGTTACGCTTTCCCTTGTCAGAATTTGACGGCCATTTGAATCTGATCCAGGCAAGTGTAAGCCCCCCTACTGACGGGTTTTGTTCGGTTGTTCTAGACATTGATGTCTTCACGAATCTCGAATCTCTGTTTGCTGCCGAGATCGATCTTTGGGCACTTCTTGAGCGGATGCGGAGTGTTAAGAACGAATTTTTCTTTGGCTCCATCACAGATTCTACTAGAGCACTATTCGGGAGAGAGAAAGAAGCCTAGCATGCCAATACTTGCGCCAATGACTTTGCATGGAAGTGAACCCATGGCCTATATTCGTCCGATAGCTGATGATGATCGATCACAGACGCAGACTGCGCATCGCATCGAATTGCGACTCGATCCCAGCGCGTTCTGGCAGCGAAATCTCAGAGGGCAGAGGGCGCGTAGAGAACTCGAAGTCATTGCTCGTTCTCAGTCTCATCTGCGATCGCTAGAGGTGGACCCACCTAATGAGTTTTCCATCCGTAGCGCACGCCTGGCCTTGAAACTCTTTGAAGTCAAAGGGCTGAATCCATCAAGCCTGTCGATCAGCATGGACGGGGGCGTCGCAATGTCATTCGTAGCCGGGAACAATCGTGCATTTTTGGAGTTTTGCAACTCTGAAGAAATAGTCGCTGCCTGCTACTCCGAACTTGGCGCGACTGTGGTTTGGCAGCTTCAAGAGAATCAGAAAGATCTTTCCGAGGCGGCAATAAAGATTCGTGTACACCTCGCCAGCTAATGCACCAGACAGAATGCTGAGGCTTGGTAGGGAGCCTGTTTCGGAGTTCTTGCCAGAAGAGACTCTGTATTTGCGCTATGCCTCCAACCATTTCTTGGAGGGGCAACTGGATCCCGCTGCAATCCGTTCACAGCCAGGGCAGTCCGTCAATCGCGGCCAGTTCAGTGAGCCTGAAGATGTACTCTTTTCGGAGTTTGGATTATTTGACGGTTTTGGAGTTATTGGATTTTGGGTGAGAGATATTCCAATTGAATTGGTAAAAGCCAACGGCCCCGCTTATTGTTTTTTCATGACCCATACTCCGCTGGATCAGAACTACGCGCACTCGGAGATAAATTCAGATCAGATCCCTCGCACAGGTCAAATCAAGCGTCCCAGCAAAACAGTATCGCTGGAATTTAGAATTGCTCTCTGCAAGAAAATCAAACGGGAACAAATTCTAATCGAGGCCGTAAGAGCTATTGGCGAGTCACCGCAGAATTGACCATGACGGCAATTGCTAGCGATAAAGGCTTTGGACTAGCTCCAGATGATAAAGCTCATGCCCACCGATGATGTACGCTAACGCCCCCACCGATATTGGGTGTTCTGAGACAGTTCCCATCCTCAGCCACATCTCGGAAGTCATAGGCTTGAGCTGCAGGATCGTAGACTTGCGCACGCACTCAAACTCCTCAATCAAATCCTCCATCGATTGCTCATCAAACCGCGCACCATTCACAAGTAGATCCTGATCAAATCCAGGCAATGGCGTTGTATCTCTACGCGAAATACGCAGCGCCCGATAAGCCATCACCCTTTCGGTATCGATCATGTGCCCCAATACCTGCTTCACGCTCCATTTCCCTGGCGCATATCTCCGCTCCGGGTCGAGCCCTCGCAACATCGCAACCGTCAACGGTAACTGGCTCGCCAAATGCCTCACAATGTCGTCAGAACTCACGAGTGTCACATAGCGCCCAAAGAACGGCGCATATTCTGAAGCCATCGGTAATCCAGATCGCATATGGGCAACATGGTAACGCATCATCCATTTATGCGAAGCTACCCACATGCCGATCTTCGATTTTGATTCTGCGCCAAACCATCGTCTGGTAACGCAACTCGCCGATGGCCGCTCGAAAATGATCTCCTGCCGCAAGCCCGCCAAGCACTGCATCCTCTTCGTTCACGGCTTCAACGGTGACGCCATCGACACCTGGTCCGGCTTCGACACAATCGCCCTCAACGATCCCGATCTCGCTGAAACGGACCTCATCTTTTTCGGCTACGACGGAGTCCGCTCCAACGCTCTTGCCGCCTGCAGCTTCCTATTTGACCTTCTCGACAGCGCCATGACCGACGGCAAAGCCCTCCAGCCCATCCGGTCCTCCCCGCCCAACTACGAATCCTGCGTCCTTGCCGCCCACTCCCTCGGTGCACTCGTCACACGATGGGCTCTCATCCGCGCTAATCAACAGAAGCTTCCCTGGCTCGACAGAATCCGCTACATCCTCTTCGCCCCTGCTCACTCTGGAGGCATCATCGTCGATAGCGTTGCAGAACTGCTCGGGTCCAACCCGATCTCTGCTTTCATCGGCAGTGCAGCCAAGGTAAAAATCCCTCTGCTCCTGGAACTCAAGCCCGGCTCTCCCATCCTCAAATCTCTCGAAGACCACACCATCAGCGCCGCAGCCGCAGGCTGCACTACTCTCAAAGCCCGCCGCGTCCTGATTGCAGAACACGAGGAAATCGTAAGCAACTTGCCCTTCCCCGGAGACCCCTTTCCCACGGCCATCCGCGGAGCCACCCACACCAGCGTCTCCAAACTCAACGACTTCCCTCATCTGATCAACTACCTGAAAGAGCTCCTCTAATGGACAACTCCTACGACAATTTCAAATACCTCACTGGACGCCTCTTGATTGGCGCGGACCACCTTGCCCTCGAGCCGCTCTTCAAGACCAAATCCGACGAAGCGATTGCACACATCTTTCGCAATCATGACGCCGACCCTGATGGCATCCGAGACCCAATTGAAATTGCCCTTCGTCGCAACATGGATAACTGGCTCAATGAAACCAGCCTCATCTACCTTTCCTGGCTCTCCGGCTACAGCTCTGACCCTGAAGGAGTCGATCAGGGGACCCGCATCTTCGCAATCCTCGGCCACGCCTCGCTCCGGCCCTACTACGAGAACTACTACAAACAGGCCCTCCCCTGCCTCTTCTGTCTGCACCTTGAAGAAAGCAAAATCGAACGGCAAAACTCCCCAGGAGCATTCGAAGCTTTTGCAAACCTCTTCGAGCGATTTCGCAATGACCGTGAGCTAGCTTGCATTCTCGAATTCCTCGACGGCTACTGCTACGGCAAGGCCCCCGCAATCGTCAGTATCGATTCGGTGATCCGGGCCTTCGAGAGTCCAGACCGTGTCGTTGAAGCGGCCTTCCGTCCAGCCTCGCAACTCACTCCTCTCGACAGTGGCATCATTGGCCTCCTGCACTTCGCCACCTTCTGCACTTCACTCCATGAGTTTCTCGAGCGCTGCAAAGACCTTCCCCTACTTCAATCCGCCTTCTGGTTCTTTTATGCTTACTGGTTCCGTGAATACAAGAAGGACGTAAAGAACCTCTCCATTCAGGCCATTCAGAACGCTGCGATGAACACCAAAGACACCGGCTCCCAGGCTCTCGCCAGTGAATCCCAGGCTCGTCTCAACATCATCATGTCCGCACTCACCGGCAACGAATACGCCACTGCCCTGATCGCGAAGTTTCCCTCCACCGGCATCAGCATCGCATCTTTCGACCTATTGGAAAGAACGTCGGCTAAGTCCGGCCTCGCTGCCCGCTTTGCCGCCTATAACTTACCCCGCCAAAACTAGCGGGCCAGCGTCAATACTCCCCAGGGCGAACCCGGCGAAGCAATCCGCTTCACCACGGCACGGGTTGCGACATCAATCACAGTGATGTCGTTACCCGGCCCATTGGCGGTAAACAACGTCTTGCCGTCGGGTGAAAGTCCAAGCCCCCAGGGCCGGCGTCCTGCCTCCACTTCGCCCTCCACCTTGCCCGAAGCCCCATCGAGAAAGAACACCTTCTTGCCGCGCCCGGTGCTCACAAACAAGGTCTTTGCGTCGGCCGACAGCAACACCTTCATCGGCTTCACCACACCCGCCTCACCCAGTTGCACCGTCTGCACCACAGCTTTCTTCGCTATATCGATCATCACAATGGTGCCGTCGTTCTCGGCATTCACCCAGGCCCGGTTCAGATCCGGCAAGAAGGCGATCGACCTTGGCCGCCGCCCCACCTTGATCGTCTCAACCAGCTCGCCTTTCGCGGTATCAATCACCGCCACCGTCCCCGCATCTTCCGACGTCACCAGCACCAGCTTCCCATCCGGGCTCACCGTTACACCCTCAGGCTCTTCGCCAGTCTTGATCTCCTTCACGATCTTCTCTGCCACCAGGTCGAGAATCGAAGCCCCGCCCACGTCCTCGTTCGAAACATAGAGCATTTTGCCATCCTTGCTCAAGTCAAATTCCTCAGGGTCAGATCCACTCTTAATCACCTTCAATAACTTCTGCGATGCCACATCAAACACACCAATACCGTCGGCATTCTTGTCGGGAGGAGGCAGCGTGCTCTCATCCACACCCGGTCCCGCAATGGGCGACCCGCTCAGCGCCACATAAATCGTCTTCCCATCCGCACTCGCGTGAATCCCGCGCGGTCGCTTCCCCAGACGCACCTTCGCTTCCACTTCCATCTTGTTCGAGTCGATGATCGTCAGATCCCCACTCACCTCATTGGTGACGTAAACCCGGTACCCGCCCGGCTTCTCCTGACTGCACCCAACCAGAAATACAACCAGCACTACAACAAGTGATCGAATCATGTCGATCATTATTTCACTGTCCGTTGAAGCTAAACTCAAGCCGGGCCTTGGTGCCACTTGTGATCACCAAAGACTTTTCCTGAAGGCCCGACTTCTCATGCCAGGCCACCACCTGATAAGTCCCCACCGGCAGGTCCTTAAATTCAAAATTGCCGTCTCCGCCAGTCACCGCAAAGTAAGGGTGATCCACCACACCAATCCACGAGCGCATCCATTTATGCACGTTACACTTCACCCGAATCATCACCTCCGGCTGCGCAAAGCGGCGCGACAAGGGCCCATCCTCTGCTGCCTGGCTTTGATTCCACTCCCGGTTCACTTTGGCCTCCGGATGGATGTTATGCGTCACCGGATCTGAATTCGTAACCTGCAAGGTCTGCCCCGTCTGCATCCCGATTACGCGAGGCTCAAACCAGCAACCCTTCTGATCGATCTTCACT
>Ga0105045_10004274_pt1 | contig 12393 bp, 12 predicted proteins | sample MAT02_FD_78089 | JGI IMG/M metagenome (GOLD analysis project Ga0105045, IMG submission 78089) | Freshwater microbial communities from Lake Fryxell liftoff mats and glacier meltwater in Antarctica - MAT-02 (megahit assembly) | ecosystem: Environmental > Aquatic > Freshwater > Ice > Liftoff... | reverse complement strand
GAGTCCGAGTACCATTTCATTGAGTACGATTACGAAAGGCCATCGAAATGTGGGTAAAAATGAGGGATAAACCCATAAGCTTTTGCCGTGCGTATCGAATTTTAAACTGCCCTATCGAGCTGACCGAAGAACCGGTCCAGCGTATCTTTGCATCGGCGAGAATACTTGCCACGGTCCAGCCAACGACCCAAGTACTTAAGGTTTTCCTGGGCGATGTTCGGCGACTGTTCTAACATGGAAAGCGCGCGATCGATCGCCGGGGTTACCGCTTCATTGTCCCCAACCTCAACCATCGTCTCCCTTGGAAATGGAACAAGGAATTCGTAGTGGCTTAAATCGTTCGAGACTACGACACAGCCTGCGTAGATCGCTTCGAAGTGTCGGTAAGTCCAAGGTGCGTAACCACTCGGCGCCAACGCCACCTTGGATTGTCTTAGCCCTGCGAAGTACTTTTGGAAACCGATTTTCTTTTTGTTCAGCCAGAGGGTTTGCAAGATGTCTGGTGGCACTTCTTTCTCGGCGAGCTGCTTCATTTGCGGATTGCCCACAAGCCCACCCCATAGCTTGTAGTCGGGTCGTTGCGTCGAAATTTCGACGAGCCATCTCAGTCGCTGGTTGGTCGTCAGGGACCCTGTCGGTCTAGCCACAAATCCGACATCGAAACGCTTATTAGCCGGCCGATTCCCGCTCCCTCCGAGCCTTTCGAAGTTCAATGCGCTGCGAAGTCGGTTATTCCACGGCGGACGCTTAATCGGGAGCAGAGCAATTTTGAAAGTTTCTTGCCATCGATCGTCTCGCCAGTTCTTCAGGCAAACATCTGTTTGAGACTCCAAGAATCTTCGGTCCGAAAACTCGAAGTTCAGTTCGTCATTGTCGGAAGCATCGTAAAGAACAAGACGATTGAACTGAATCCCAGCAAGATGTTTGGCGTTTAAATGCGTTGGTATTCCAACAAAAAGCATATCCGTTTTTAGTTTTGTCTTGCGATCAAGCAATTCGGAGGGGCGGAGCAACTGAACTTTTGAGCGACCAAAGTACGCAGTTAAGAACCAGAAAAGACTCAGCTGGGCATAGGCACCAACGTAACTAGAAAGCCACCAATAAGCTTTCGTCCCTCGAAAACCGGCGTCGTAGTTTTCAACATCACTTATGACTACAGTGTATTGCTTCATGAATTTGACTTCGATTACAGGCCACAAAACCTAACCGCTTTTTTCATACAATAGTGGCCTTTCGGTGCCAAGGGCGATTGTGGTACCTGCGGTAAAAAAATAGCATTTTGCTACAATTGCCCGTCCAGTAGTCTCATTTGTCGGACCGGAGTTCAATTCATGTCGGAAGCTTTTCGTATCTCCCCAACAACCCTCGAAGGGCTGCCTGCAGCTATCGATGAAGCCTGCAGCAGAATGGAAAAGCACTATGCCGAGGGACGCTATTCCAAAGTCACTGTCCACCGCCAGTGGTCCAAACATAACCCGATCATTTCTGGCAAGATTGCACGACCGACGGCCTATCGCTGGTACTTGCGCCGCGAACTTTTGAAGTTGGCTCAGCGAGGAGCCGAAATCGAGATCACTCCCTCGCAAATGCGAATCGATCTCCAGTCTCCTTCTCTTTTGTCCGCAATCGACGAGTCCAATTTTGATCAAACCTTAAAAAAGGTTTTTCTGTTCGGTCCTGAACGTGTAGAGTTGTCGCTCGAGAGACTCGAACATTATACAGGTACAAGAGCCGAGGATTTCCAACGCTACGTTCTTTTGACCAACTACCAAATGCATATGGAGGCCTTTCGGCTGTTGCATCCTAGTGCGATCGCTTCGGTTCGAAGCGACGTTCAAATGCCCACGTTGCATTCGCCAGAGGCGGACAACAACGGTGTGACCATCGTCAATATTGGGGTCGGGCCATCCAACGCAAAGAACTTCACCGACCATTTGGCCGTCTTGCGACCGGATGCGATGCTCATGGTTGGGCACTGCGCGGGCATTCGGAATCACCAAGAGATTGGTGACTTCGTGCTCGCAACGAGCTACATGCGTGACGACCTCGTTTTGGACGATGCCTTGCCCCGTTCCGTACCGGTGACTCCAAGCTTTCTTCTCAATCGAAACCTAGCCAGGGTGCTCGAAGATCGCCACCTTCCGTATCGGATGGGAGTTGTTTACACGACTGCCGATCGGAATTGGGAACTGGTCATCAGTCGAAAAATGAGCGATCTCAAAGCCAGCCGAAGCATAGGTGTTGATATGGAGTCGGCCACCGTCGCCGCAAATGGCTTTCGTTATCGAATCCCTTCGGCATCGCTTCTTTGCATTTCGGACAAACCACTGCACGGAAGCCCCAAGCTACCGAAGTCTGCCAATTCTTTTTACCAGTCGACAAAAAGCCAACATCTTCAAATCGCGGAAGAAGCAATCCACTTGACGCGTGCGGCCTACCCTGAAGGCTTACCAACAACCGACCTACGAGCGATGGATGAGCCGCTATTAGGTTGTCCAACGCCTAAAGCGCCGCGTTAATCTCTTCTGCTTACTCCAAACGTGACAACGGCAACGGCCCGCTAGAGCTATCCACTTGGATACACTTGGGTGAAAAGCGAAATAAGTAACTTCTTTTTCGTCCGTTTACCAACAAAAAAGCCCGCATCGATTTGATGCGGGCTTTTGCTTTTTATTTGCTTAAAAACAACTTCGTTACTGCATAGGACTGACCACTGGGCTATCGTCATTGTCGGATGCTGCAACGATTCCGACGGCCGCTACTGCGCCGATTGCAGCTAAAGCACCGAATCCCAAGCCGCCTCCGCCACCAGCACCGCCACCGCCAAGACCACCGCCACCGCCTCCGAAACCACCACCACCCATGCCAGGAGCCATCCCAACTGGTGATAGCAACTGTGGATCCTCAGCATAAACAAGTTCAGTCGGGGTTTCGCTCATCATTGGCTCCGCAACTTCGATATTAAGCGAGGATGGTACTTGAGCTGTTGTCGCGACGAGTATTTCTTGCTTCGTCTTTACTGAAGCAACTGCTCGGCTGACAGCACAAAACCCAACAGCAGCGACACCTTGTTCGCCTGCGGCAACCAGACCGAAACAGCCTGGTGAGACGTCAGAAATCGAAAAGCTTCCGTCTGCACCGACACGCGCTCTACGCAATTCTTGGCCGTCTCTCATTAGGAAGACGGTCATCTTGCTCATATCTACAGCAGCGGACGCCTTACCAAGTCGACCTGTCAGAGTTCCCCGGCCATCCAACATAACTTGGTGCGTGGTAGTAATTTTTCGGTTTTGACCCAGTGGATCGGACTTTGGAGCTTCGTAGGACACTTGACTTGGCGACGACTGGCCTCGCAAAATTTCCGACACTCTTCCAGTAACTTGCATCACGGTAACGCTGACCGAGTTTGGCAAATGCTTACCAGCAATCCGATCCAAAACAACGAGTGAAAACACAGCGGTTGACTTCTCACCCTCAGCGGTCAGGGTATAGAGTCCCGGGCTTACATTCTCAATCAAAAACTCTCCCTCGACATCGGTATCATCGAAGAGAACCGGCTTGCCATTTTGGCTAAGAGTGACTCGCATTTTTGGAAGCGACATGCTATCCATCCCTTGCAGGGTAATGACAGAGCCTCGCACTGCGTTCGCTTCGTCCAGTCGAACCCATTGATTGACAAACAAGTCATTCGTTTGAGTCGAGTAAGGGGCGGACACCGAAACCGACTCAGGCAAGATCCCTGTCGGCGACTGAGCGAAACCGAAACCGATTGTTAGAGGAATCGCACAGAATGAACGAATGAAATTTTTTCTTACCGACGAAGGCATCGGATTTCTCCTCAAGATGACGAACTAGAGCATGGCTCTATCGAGCCGACTGATTGATATCTTAGACCTTCGGCGACCTATTGCAAGTCAAAAAGCGACTAATTACCACAATCGTTAAAACTTCACAAAAATCGAAAAGCACAGAATTGGGCTAGAAAATAACCAAAACAATGTGAAATGCAAGCATTTCGCATTGCAGATGGGACTTATCTCCACTTTTCGGCGAATTCGGGCAGCGGATACTCGGTCACGGTTAGCGGTTTCCGACGTTCCGCACGAATTTCCCAAAGTCGTGCATACCCTCTCGAGACAAGACTTGTTCTGAGTGAAACATACTTCGGATCAAGTTTTTCTTTGGCAAAGTCTGACTCGACCACGTTTTGCAGGCAAAAACGCGTGTCGGAGATGAATTGAGAGAAAGACGGCGAACAATTCAGGTGACACTCAGGCGATTGGTGGAGTGTCTCTGGGTCGACTTCTCCGATAACATAACTGAGGTACAGCTGGCTATCTGTAATGTGCTCGACTTCTTCGCCACAAATTCGGCATAGGTATCCTTGATCGCACCGAGCCATCTAAAGCCCCAAAACGTCGAACATAGAATACTGCTTTGGTGACTTTCCGAGCAGAAACTTAGCCGCTGCGATGGCGCCACTTGCATAGCAATCTCGATTGGACGCCGCGACTCGAATCTCAATCGTTTCGCCCTCCATCCCGAAAATAATAGTGTGCTGGCCGGCATCATCGCCGACACGAACAGCATGGTAGCCAATCTCAGCGTGAGGACGTTTTCCGACTTGGCCTGCTCGCCCATGGATATGCTGGCTAATACCCATTTCTTTCGCAGCGATTTGCCCAAACTTCAACGCGGTTCCGCTGGGACTATCTTCCTTGTAGCGATGATGTCTCTCGATAATCTCAACGTCGGCCCCGCCCGGTACATCCTTTAACGCTCGAGCAGCTTGCTCAACTAACTTCATTGTTAAATTAACGGCTACGCTCATATTCGGAGCATAGCAAACTGGAATCATCTTGGCCGCGCTGGCAATTGCATCGATTTGCAGAGAAGAAAGACCTGTCGAAGCGATAACGATTGGTATCATTTCGGAAACGCAATGCTCCAGAGCGCTCATACAACCCTCGGGCGAGGAGAAATCGATGACCACGTCCAGGCCGTTTGGCCAATCACTCGTCACCTCCAGACCTAGATTCGATGTCCCAGCCATTAATCCTGCGTCCTCGCCCAGATGTTTGGACGAAGCTCGAACGATTGCCGCTTGTAGCTTGACGGCTGGGTCAACACTTCCCAATGCAATGAGTCTTTTGCCGTTTCGGCCCGAAGCGCCATGAATCGCTAATTGAATGGGGGAGGTCATGTTCGGCTTTAATCGTTCCGTTTGTGATTTCAGGTTCCTGTTGAGTGTGTCGTTTTAACCTTGGTCCACGATTCCTTGCAAGGCCTCTAAAACAGCAGCATCGTGCCCGTCAACACTCACCTTTTTCCAAACCTTGATTATTTTTCCATCCGCACCGATCAAATAGGTGCTGCGTTGAACCCCCATGCTCTTTTTTCCATACATGTTTTTTTCCCGCCAAGCCCCGTAGGCTTCGGCCACTCCGTGATCCGGATCTGCCAACAACGGAAAATTAAGCGAAAACTTATCTCGAAATTTTGCATGAGAAGCTTCATCGTCTGGGCTCACCCCGAGAACCACTGCCCCAAGTTTTTTTAACAGCTTGCTAGCATCTCGGAATGCACATGCCTCTTTCGTGCAGCCAGGCGTATCGTCTTTCGGGTAGAAGTAGAGCACGATGGGTTGCCCTTTGAAATCGCTCAACTTGATTTTCTTTCCTGAATCCGAAACCATCGTAAACGCAGGAGCTTCGCTCCCAACCTCCAGCCATTCGCTCATTCTTAAACTCTCAAACAAAGGGAATTGTCTAGAAATTGCAGCCTTGGAGCTGCTTTTGGTTTCAATGTAGCACAGCGTCAAGGAAAGTCGCTTGCAGGCAATAGTGGCTTGGCCTGGAGAACGATGTATTATTGCAATTGGGCTGATGCCCATCGGTAGCGAGAACTGAGGCGAAATGCCTAAAAGGAGTAACAACTACTTGGGAATCCCTGCAATTGGATTGATACGCACCATGTTACCCTTTTCAAACTGAACACAGTATTCTGTGAAACGACGATCGGCCTGCGGATAGTCTGTACTAATAAACTGCGCGCCGCTAGCGAAGGCTCTGTCACGCTGGGTCGTATCGTTTTTTCTAGATTGCTGCGTTTCGACGTCCGCCCTCGTCCGGACCAAAAATCCCTTCGCAACCATCGACTGAATCTTTTCAAAATCGCGAATGGGATCATTTAACTTCATCCAGCCGGCTGCAGCATGGGATTCGTTCACCGATGTGAACATTACACGATCGTTTAAGACAGGATGCCCTTCTAGATAACGATCAGCAAGTGCCCCTTCGTTGTCCAGCGCGAAAAGCAATTTGCCTCGGCAGTTCTCAAGTTTCGGCCATCCCCTTTCCAAAACAGCAGCCGACAATGTCGAGAATTCACCTCGGACGTTGTCAGGAGTTAGCATCCCCGACACAGGGACGATCGAGCGTATCTCAGAGTCTAGCGCGTTGAGCAAATTGGCATCGAACGCCAGCGGCTTGACACCAGCTGGCCCGGTGACGTCTTCTTTGAGTTCGATCATGACCAAAATTGGAACATGCTGCGGGTTGGATTCGGACCACTTCCGAATTTGCTTCAAAGCATCGATCAAGGTTGGAACTGTTGTCGCGAAGTCGAAGCCGGGGGAATGAATGATCTTCATTCCAGGCTTAGACATCACCGACTTAAAGTCGAATTGCATTCTTGGATCGCTCGCATTGGCGTCGAGCAACGACTTGCCGACTGGGTTGGCATACAGCCCTCCCTTCGGGTCGGCGTACACATCTAGTTCCAACTGCCGGATCCCGTACTCGCCTAACTGTTTCTCGATCGGTGCATGACTGTAATCAATGGCCAACGCAGCTCGCTGACTTGCTGCCGCGATGATCCCAAGTAACTTTGGTTCGGGGGCAAGATGGTACGAATTGTGTGTCCCGATGATTTGGATTTGATTGAGTTTGAGCGTGCCTGGTAACTCTTGATCGGCAACCTGTGCCATTGCATCGTAAGCGAGCGGGCTTATGGCGATTGCGATCAGACAGAAGAAGGTAAATTTTACTTTTGAAGATAGGATCATAAATAGTCACTTCGTTTGCAGGGCAGGATCTAGCCTCTCCATGTCAGTTACGGCCTCACACCAATACGAACGGTGTTTGCCGGTAAGCCATCTTGAACTAATCTTTCGATGTCCGCTAGAGCATGCCACGAGGTGACGGATTCTGCAAACGGAAAGTCAACCGGACGGATGGCGGATCGGTCCTCACCTCGCTAGCGGCCTGACCTTGCGCCATTACGGCAACTTCGCTGACTGCCCTAGCTTGCTAAAGCTAAAAGAACGCATCGCTACTGAGGCGCCCGAGCTCGATCGATTTGGCGTGCATGCGATGGTATCCCAGAACGAGTTTGGGCAAGTTGTTTTGGGGGATTCGCACCAATACGGTAATGAGATTACTCCATTCGATCGTCAAGATATCGACGAAATGATCCTGCGTGAATTGCGTAAGATTTTGAAGCTGCCTGCTTGGCAAATTGCAGAGAGATGGCACGGAATTTATGCAAAGAATTCCAAGACTTAAGTCGACTCCGTAATCCAATTTCGCAGCATGGTTGCAGCCGCATCTGGGTTTTCGCGAACCATGGCCGTCAAATCATTCTTGATATCGCCCCCAGTCGTGCGAAGTCGCGGTGGAGAATTTTCGGCTTCCTGCTGCGTATCAAACTCGTCATTCTCTTCGTCGGTGAGAGAACTCAAGTCGATGTCGGTCGCGTCATCCAATGGCAAATCAAAACCTCGTTCGAAATCCCGATCATTGGCGGTTGGCACTGTCTTAGCGAAACTGCGGAGCGAAAGCAACGCTGCCATCACAATTCCGATGAGAGCCAGTGTCTGCCAGGATTGCGCAAGCCAAGCCATCGAAGTTTCAGCAAGCGATGCTGCGGGTGGCTCGGCGACAGGAAAGTCGGGATGCGAATCTACGAAAACACGAGGGAATTTATCTTCACCCGCAGCAACCGTCGGCAAAATTCCGTTGATCAGACTTTTGATCTTTCTTTCGGTATCGTTTTTCAAGGTTTCGAGTTCCGCTGGGGTCAAATCAAGCATTTCACTCGCTTTTTTCTTAGGGTTTAGTTGCTGCCATTTGTAAGCCGCCTCTTTCAAGTAATAGGAGAATGGAATGGAGATAGATACCGACACGCGAGTCGTCTGGTGGCCCACCGTTTCCGTCTTTTTAAGCGTGTTTCCGGTAACACTCTTTTCACTTTCCGTCTGTTCTTTGGTTTCGGTGCTTTGCTCTTGTGTTGCCAGCGACTGACCTTCGTTTGGTTTGATCGCGTTCGGTTGTGTCCCCGGGCGACCACCGGGAGAACCACGCAACGATTTCGCATCTTTTTTTGTCGTGGCCGATTGGATCTTCGTTGGCTTTTCGTTGAAACTGATGCTTTCTGTTTCTTCAAATGCCACCGGATCAAGCTCGACATTAACATCCAAACGAACGTTACCGTAATCCGAAAGAAGACGTTCTGCCCGTACGCGATACTCCTGTTCTTGCTGACGTTTTAGTTGATAGAACTTGGACTGTTGAATGGAAGTAGGGTCGTCGGAGACCACCAAAGTATCGCCATTGCAAGATAGTGCGATGTCAGATTGCTTAAGCCCTGCAAATGCTAAACGTACGAATTCGATAATGGAGCGCCGACGATCACCGGCCAGCTCTTTGCTCCCTTTGGTTTGAATAGCAACGCTTGCAGTCTGCTTGCGATCACCTGAAAAGCCTGTCCGTTTTTCATCGTAAGTAATGAATGCATCTTGGATCATGGGATCCATTCGCTTGATTGCTGTAGAAAGGTCCTTAAGCCTAGCCGCTAGCATTTTTGCCTGCGTAGTTTGAGTCGATTCCATGAACGAGTTTCCGCTCAATGCCGAATCCATAGCGTTGCCCATGCCTTCGGGATTTGCTTTTCCATCTGAAATCGCTTTCAGGTACAAATCGAGCGAAGCCTTCGGAACCCGGATCCGTTTTCCATCGCGCTCAAAAGCCCGGAGCGAGGCCTTCGAAAGCGCGAATTCGATGCTGTCCAGCTCTTCATCACTGAGCGATCTGCCGCCCAAAAGATAAACCATCGCACCATTGCCAGTCGTCGCACCCTGGACCAAGAACACCGAGCTAATCCCAATCCCAACCGTCAGCAGGATAGCCATCAATTTTGACTGAGGAGTCATTCCTGCGAAAAGAGTACGTATCTGTTGAAGAAATTGATTTATCTGATTCATGGAGCAACCTTGGTTTCAATGCGGTTTGGTTCAACGCGAGCTTAGACGCGAATCGAGTTCAGTTCTTGATAGGCATCCATCAATTTGTTCCGAATCTGAACAAGCAGCCGGAAAGACATGTCCGCTTTTTGCATGCTGGTGAACACCTCGGCTTGATTGACATCACCACCTGTGAGCAACTGCTCCATTTGGCTGTCAGCAGATTGTTGCATATTGTTTACTTGAGCAACGCCACCCACGAGCATGTTCGAAAACGGGCTACCGCTCCCCGATTGAGGCTCGGCAGCTTTCGACTGGGAGCTAACTCGCTGCAATAATCGCGAGGCTTTTTCAGCGTGCTGTGCAAGTAATGATTCGGAGCGGATTTGCATTGAGATCAATCAGACTGCTAGGTAGTGAGTTCGACTTACGCTAAAATACTGAGCGTTTGCCTTGCAATGCCTTTGGTCACTTCCATCACGCCGATGTTCGCTTCGTAGGACCGAGAGGCTTCAAGAGCATCGACGAACTGTTCGTTCATGTCGACGTTTGGGTAAGCGACATAGCCCTTATACTTTCCTTCCGTGGCAGCGAGTGGATGCTCGGGCTGGAAGCGATAAAGCGGCTCGGACTCGTCGATCTCAACTTTGGCAAGTTTAACACCCGCAGCGCCTCCCTCGGCTTTTTCCTCCGCCGTCTCAAAGACAACAAAGCGAGGCTGATAAGGCTTGTTCTCGCCTGTCTCGTTTTTCAATGTCGACATGTTGGCGATGTTGCCAGAAATGGTATTAAGCCGAACTCGCTGCGCAACCAATGCGCTCGTGCTGATGTCCAAGGCAGAAATCATGTTCGTCGCCTCCTGCGATCACTGTTGTTTTAAAAGCAATGCGTTCCACTTTGATAGGCTTTAGCAAATCCGACCATTTAAGCCAATATCTATCAGGAAAATTTTGGCATGCGGCTCGTTTTCGCGGACTCTAGCGATCGAATAAAGACTACCTGTCTTGCCTAGATATTCTCAATCTCCTCATCCACCTAGGCCCCCTCAATGCAACACGCAGTGCAACCCAGCAACCCCAGGGAACAGAAGTTGGCAGACAGTCGCATCCTGATCCTCTATAATCAGCAACTTCAATCCGCTTCATTCAGGTTCCGCAATGCCCAGTACAACTGCTCAGCTAACACAGCGCGGTCTTATTCGCCCCCCTCACTTCTTGCCCTCAAATGTCATGTACGAAACCATCATGGGCTCCATCGCCTATGGCGTATCGACGGATCAATCCGATCGTGACATTTATGGTTTCTGCATTCCACCCAAAGTAGCGGTGTTCCCACACCTTGATGGCGAAATCCCCGGATTCGGCGAGCCAAAGAAACGCTTTGAACAATTCCAAGAGTCGCACATTCATGATTCCACCGCACTGGGAGGAAAGGGGATCGAATACGATCTGACCATCTATTCCATCGTCAAATACGTGTCGCTTTGCATGGAATGCAATCCGAACATGATTGATTCGCTCTTCACGCCCCATGAATGCGTTCTCCACATCACACAAGTTGGTACCATGGTTCGCGAGGCTCGTCATCTCTTTCTGCATAAGGGTTGTTGGCCCAAATTCAAAGGCTACGCGTATGCCCAGCTTCACAAGATGCGAGGGAAGAAGCCGATCGGTAAGCGGCTCGAATTGCGAGAAGAGTTCGGGTACGATGTCAAGTTTGCGTATCATGTCGTCCGGCTACTCGGCGAGTGCGAGCAGATCCTGATGGATGGCACAGTCGATTTGCGACGAGATCGAGAGCATCTCAAGGCGATTCGCCGTGGCGAAGTGTCCGAAGAAGATGTTTTTCATTGGGCTTCGGAAAAGGAAAAATTCCTAGAGGGGCTGTATCACACATCGAAGCTTCCCGACCAGCCAAATGTGTCCAAAATTCGACAACTGCTTCTCGATTGCCTCGAACATCACTTCGGCTCGCTCGAGGCATGCGTTGTTCAAGTCGATCCAGCCGTTGCTGCGCTGCGTGAGATTCGAGACATCGTCGGTCGCGTTTCAAACGTCCTAATATGAGACTGGAGCTAACATTGAATTCGCGAAAAAAAAGTTCCAAAAGAAAGCCAAAATTTTCAGCTAGCTCTTCCAAACTTGAGAACTTCCAAAAGCATTCCGCCAAGGATCAACTCCTATCGCTTGAATTGTCAGGCGACAAGGCTGCATTGGAGGGAAGAAATATCGATGCGTTGCTTGCCTACGATGCAATCGTTGGTCTAGGGGGAGCGACCGCGTCTATATGGAACAAGATCGGAGATCTTTTATCACTCATTGGTGAGTTTGCGCAAGCGATTGGAGCTTTCGAGCAAGCCATCGAACGAGAACCCTCCAATTCTGCCACACTCCACAATCTAGCGAGAGCGTTTTTTACATTAGGGGATGTGGATCGCTCGCTAGGGTTCCTTAGACAGGCGGCCAAGCTCACGGATCAGATTCATCCGTGGCAAGGAATAGCGAACCTCGTGCCAAATGCTCCGATGTCCTCGAATGCCGACATTTTGGCTGCGCGTCGGGATTGGGCGACTCGACTTGCCGAGAGTACTTCATCGTCACAAAATGGAAATCGCAAAAGGGCGCTCGGTCGCGGCGAAAACATAAGGCCGCTTCACGTTGCCTACTTGTCCGCGCACTTCGCAGGTCGGAACTACATGAAACCCGTCTGGGGGTTGATTAATCGGCATGACCGCGGGGCGTTTCGAATCGATTTGCTCAGCGACAAAAATAGCGAATCTCCGTTTGCTGGATATCAACCAGACTCAAGCGATCTGGTAACCGACGTCAGCGCTCTAAATGATGAGCAGCTCACTGCGCTCGTTGAATCGCGTGAAATAGATATCCTTGTGGACTTAAGCGCATACAGCCATCAGCGTCGAATGAGCTTCTTTCTTAAAAAAGTGGCCCCAGTAACGATCGCTTGGTTCAATATGTTTGGGACATCCGGCTTTCCAGCGTTCGACTACATTGTTGGTGATAAACACGTTGTCTTACCTGAGGAAGAGCTTCATTATGTGGAACGAGTAGTGCGTTTGCCATGCAGCTACCTTACCTTCCAAGTAGACTATCCAGTGCCCGAGGTCGCTTCCTTACCCTGCCTTGCGACAGGTC
>Ga0105045_10004273_pt1 | contig 12396 bp, 6 predicted proteins | sample MAT02_FD_78089 | JGI IMG/M metagenome (GOLD analysis project Ga0105045, IMG submission 78089) | Freshwater microbial communities from Lake Fryxell liftoff mats and glacier meltwater in Antarctica - MAT-02 (megahit assembly) | ecosystem: Environmental > Aquatic > Freshwater > Ice > Liftoff... | reverse complement strand
GGATTCTGATACCGTTTAACCCAGGAGGCTTAACATATATTTATAAGTGTTCTCGCTTTCAATTATGCTCTTTCCTAAGATGCTCTTTTTTTAGAACATTGTTCAAAAGTTTTCTGGGGTTCGCTTGTTCGACCCCATTCAGTCAGCCCATGCAGGATAGAGGCATCCTGCCAAACAGGAGGGGCGTTCAATCGGCTTGATTGGGTGTCGGTTCTGTGGCTAGGGTGAGGCTGAGCAACATCAAGGTAGGGTTATGGGCGATCGCCCATAACCCTACGACCAAAAGGCTTGGGCTGCTGGCAAGTGCCAATCAAGAGGGCTAGCGACTGGGTAGCCTAACCACGAAACACTGGGAGAAAAGGGGGGCGATCGCTTCTATAGTTAATTCTTAGTTAGTCTGGATAAGCCTTCTCTATCGTTGACTTAAAGAAAGCTAATGACATAGGAGAGTCTAGGCATTTGAACCTGAGCCGCATAGATCTGCGCTGATCCCTCACCAGACCTATCTTGACTCAAAGAAAATTCAGTAGATTCATCCCTAGGCTGGTTGCAATGGCGTTTTTGGGTTAGCTACTTTCCGGCTTAATCCTCTAGCCAATGCCTTAGCCTTGTCCTCAAGCCTGTTTCCCCGCGCCACCGTAGCTATCGTTGCTATAGGGCTATCTATAATCTCTAAAGGACATACGTTTCTCTGAGCCACACACGTTCACAAATATTTTTAGGAATCGGGTATCCATGACTGTTGCGCCAGATCAAATTGACCGGATTGTTTGGAATCAGCACCAAAACCCCTTCGAAGTCTTGGGGCCTCATCTCATTCAAGACGGTGACAAAACTATCTGGAGCGTGCGAGCCTACCTGCCCGATGCCAAGGCTGCCTGGGTTGTGCTACCCGAAGCCCGCACCGAACACCCCATGCAATCGGTGCATCATCCCCATTTCTTTGAGTGTCAACTAGAAGTTAGTGACCTCAACCATTACCAACTCCGCATTCAAGAGGGTGACCACGAGCGGGTTATCTACGATCCCTACTCCTATCGATCGCCACAGCTAACCGACTTCGACATTCATCTTTTTTCCGAGGGCAACCACCACCGGATCTACGAAAAATTAGGGGCACACCCTGCCGAAGTCGATGGAGTCAAGGGCGTTTACTTTGCCGTGTGGGCACCCAATGCCCGCAATGTATCGCTGCTAGGAGATTTTAACTGGTGGGATGGCCGCAAACACCAAATGCGCCGCATCGACAATGGTATTTGGGAACTCTTCATTCCAGAACTAGGAGTGGGCACCCATTACAAGTTTGAAATCAAAAACCATGACGGCCACATTTACGAAAAGTCAGACCCCTACGGCTTTGAGCAAGAGGTGCGTCCTCGAACGGCCTCAATTGTGGCCAACCTCGAAACCTATACCTGGGGCGACCAAGCCTGGGTTGAGCGGCGTCGCCAAAGTGATCCCCTCACCCAACCCATCTCTGTCTATGAGGTGCATCTTGGCTCATGGCTCCATGCCTCTGCCGATGAACCCTATATCTACCCGGATGGATCCGTGGCCGAGCCTGTGATCGTAGCAGACCTCAAGCCAGGTGCCCGCTTCCTGACCTACCGAGAAATGGCGGAGCAACTCATTCCCTACGTCAAGGAAATGGGCTACACGCACCTTGAGATTATGCCCGTAGCCGAGCATCCCTTTGATGGGTCATGGGGCTACCAAGTAACAGGATATTATGCGGTCACTTCCCGCTACGGCACCCCTCAAGATTTCATGTATTTTGTAGACCAATGCCACCAAAACGACATTGGGGTGATTTTAGATTGGGTGCCAGGGCATTTCCCGAAAGATGGCCATGGTCTAGCCTTTTTTGATGGCACCCATCTCTATGAATATGCCGACAGCCGCAAGGGCGAACACAAGGAATGGGGCACCCTCGTATTTAACTATTCCCGCCATGAAGTTCGGAACTTCTTGGTCGCCAACGCTCTCTTCTGGCTCGACAAATACCACATCGACGGAATTCGAGTAGATGCCGTTGCGTCGATGATTTATTTAGATTATTGCCGTGAAGATGGCGAGTGGGTGGCCAATGAATATGGCGGACGAGAAAACCTGGAAGCCGCAGATTTTCTGCGCCAAGTGAATCACGTTCTCTTTAGCTACTTCCCCGGAATTTTGTCGATTGCCGAAGAATCAACCTCCTGGCCGATGGTGTCGTGGCCGACTTACCTGGGTGGGTTAGGCTTCAATCTGAAATGGAACATGGGCTGGATGCATGATTCCTTGGATTATTTCAATATGGATCCTTGGTTCCGCCAGTTCCATCAAAACAACCTCACCTTTGGCATCATGTACGCCTTTAACGAGAACTACGTGCTGGTCTACTCCCACGATGAGGTTGTGCATGGCAAGAGTTCAATGATTGGCAAAATGCCAGGGGATGAGTGGCAAAAATACGCAAACCTCCGCAGCCTCTATGCCTTTATGTTTACGCATCCTGGCAAAAAGACTTTGTTTATGAGCAATGAGATTGGCCAATGGAGTGAGTGGAATGTGTGGGGCGATTTGGAATGGCATCTGCTGCAATTCCAACCCCATGCCCAAATCAAGCATTACATGAGCCACCTCAATCGCCTTTATCGCAGCCTGCCAGCGCTCTATGAACAAGACTTCAGCGCCGATGGGTTTGAATGGATTGATTGTAATGACAATCGCCATAGTGTGATTTCTTACCTGCGCCGCGCTAAAGACCCTGAAGACTTTTTAGTAGTGGTGTGTAATTTTACGCCCCAACCCCATGCCCACTATCGAGTTGGGGTGCCTGAGTTGGGTTTTTATACCGAGCTGTTTAATACCGATGCCCGTGACTATGGCGGCAGCAACATGGGCAACCTGGGTGGCAAGTGGGCAGATGAATGGGCCTGTCATAATCGCCCATACTCGATTGACCTTTGCTTGCCGCCTCTGAGTGTATTGGTGCTCCAACTCGATCGCACCAAAACCAAGGGGATGAAGCAACTCACCTAGGCTGAAGGCTTTTACTATGGCTTCCCGTTAATGGTTTAGACGCTAGCCGGATCAAAGATTTCCAGAATTTAGTTTTTGGAGAACTGGATAATATCTGACCCAACGACTGCAGTTTTCCTTCCAGAAGTTGTCTTCGTAGCCAATTTCTTGAGGAAATTAAGCCGCTGATTCAGCGTTCCCTGAGCGGAGTCGAAGGGAACGCTGGCTAGGTTCTGGCTTCGACTTCGCTCAGCCAGCATCGTCCTTGGGAGGTTACCGCCCCTCGGCTGATTGACGTTTTCTAGTGTGAGATATAGCTATAGTCACAAAGGTTAGGACATACCAGCGGCATTCCCGTGAAAACGGGAATCCATGGGTTGCACAACTCTCAAGATGGATTCCCGCCTGCGCGGGAATGACAGGTAAATGTCCGATGGATCATGGCTACAGCTATACTGAGCGATCGCCCCTACCTCCTTCAAAACATCTAATGTTCTGACAATCATGTTCTAACAGTCAAGAGTGCCTGCGTCTGTGCCTGATCCTCGGCTTGCTCCTGTTTTAGATTGGTTTGCGAAGCAGAACTGGCAGCCGTTGCCATTTCAACTAGAAGCTTGGCACGCTTTTTTGGCGGGGCAGAGTGGATTGATTCAGGTGCCCACAGGGTCAGGCAAAACCTATGGGGCCATAATGGGGGCGATCGCCACCTGCCTCGATGAACCCCGCAAAGGCTTACAACTGCTCTACCTGACGCCGCTGCGCGCCCTGTCTCGTGACATCGAACAGGCCATCCGCCGCCCCATTGAGGAAATGGGTTGGAAGCTCACGGTAGAATCGCGCACGGGAGATACCAGCCGCTCCACTAAAACCCGGCAGCTTAAAACGATGCCGAGCATCCTCATTACCACGCCAGAATCCTTGGCAGTAATGCTGTCTTACCCAAAAACAGCAGAGCGCTTCCAATCTCTACGGGCGGTCGTGCTAGACGAATGGCATGAACTGCTCAGCTCAAAACGGGGCACCCAAACAGAACTCTGCCTCAGCCATTTGCGAACTATCCAACCGACGCTGCAAACTTGGGCGATCTCAGCCACCCTGGGCAATGGGGCAGAAGCCGCCCAGACGGCGGTGGGAATCGCTGCGCAACCGGTGCTGATTTCGGCAAACCTCCAGCGCCAAACCGTGATCCGCAGCGTATTGCCAGCGTCGGTCGATTCCTTTCCTTGGGCGGGTCATTTGGGGTTGCACCTGTTTCAGGAGTTGGTTGATGCGCTGGATATTGAAAAGTCTACGCTGATTTTTACAAACACGCGATCGCAGTCTGAGCGATGGTTTCAGGCGTTGAGTTTTGCGTTACCTGAGTATGGCGATCGCCTTGCCTTACACCATGGATCCATTGATGCCAAAGAGCGCGAGGCCATCGAAGCGGGGGTTAAATCTGGCAAAATCAAGTGGGTCGTTTGCACCTCGTCGTTGGATTTAGGCGTAGACTTTCAACCCGTTGAGCGGGTGGTACAGATTGGTAGTGCCAAGAATCTATCCCGGTTATTGCAACGGGCAGGGCGATCGGCCCATGTGCCCCAAGGCACCTCTGAGATTTTCTTTTTGCCAACCAATGCCCTAGAACTGCTAGAAATTTCTGCCTTCCGCCGGGGTCTAGCGGCAGGAGACTTAGAGGGGCGATCGCCCCTTCCTAAGCCCTACGATGTCTTGATGCAGCACCTCGTGACCCTCGCCTGTGGCGATGGCTTTGAGGCCGAAGCAACCCTTCATGCGGTGCGCCAAACCGTTGCTTATCAGCATTTAAGTGATGATGAATTTTTTTGGATTTTAGAATTTATCACCACGGGCGGAAAATGTCTCAACGCCTATCCGCGCTATCGCAAAGTGGTATATGAAGAAAGCAAATTTAGGGTAACTGATGCTCAAATTTTGCGAATGCATCGCATGGGAATTGGCACCATTACGTCGAATCAAGCCCTCAAAATTAGTTTTCTTAAAGGTCGTACCCTTGGCACTATCGAAGAAAACTTTGTCTCTCGCCTCAAACCAGGAGATGTGTTTTTCTTCGCCGGAAAACAGCTCAAGTTTTTTATGCTCAAAGATATGGTGGTTTATGTGAAAAAAACTACCCAAAAATCGACGGTGACTCCCATCTGGTATGGCGGAAATTTAGCTATTTCAGATACCCTAAGCCAGAATATTCGGCGTGAGATTGATCAGGTGCGATCGCCCCTTTCTAATGCCTCAGAATCTAATCCTTCAGGATCTCCAGAATCTAATCTCAACGTAAGCGCAGAGATTCAATGTATCGCACCCATTTTAGAAACCCAGAAACAAATTTCCCATCTTCCGGGGATGGATGAATTGCTGATCGAAACTTGCAAAACACGGGAGGGCGAACACCTCTATGTTTTCCCTTTTGAAGGGCGATTTGTCCATGAAGGGCTAGGCTTTCTCTGGGGCTATCGTTTTGCTCACCAACAGAAAGCGACGTTTACGATTTCTGTCAATGACTATGGTTTTGAAATTTTAGCGCCCAAAAATTACCCGTTTCAAACACTCTTTTCGACTGACTTTTTTAAGACTGAAAATCTCTATGCCGATCTAAAAGACAGCCTCAATATCTCCGAACTCACAAGTCGCAGGTTTAGGGGCATAGCCCAAGTGTCTGGGCTTGTTTTCAAGGGCTATCCTGCCGCTAAGAAAACCTCTAGCCAACTACAAGTGAGTTCTTCCTTGATCTTTGAAGTATTTGGAAAATATGAACCAGAGAATCTACTGCTGCAGCAGGCCGAACAAGAAGTTCTAGCCGAGCAATTAGAATCCCATCGGCTGGCTCAGACTCTACAACGACTCCAACAACTTACGCTGATTTGGAAACAACCCAAACGCCCGTCTCCATTGGCCTTTCCACTCTTGGTCGAACGATTGAACGCGCGCCTTTCAAATGAAACACTGTTAGAACGCATTGCACGCATGAAACAGCAGTGGGACACCCCGTAAGTCGCCTCCCCTGGCTTTTGATGCCCAGCAAATATGGGGTGAAGTCACACCGAAAAAGTCCCAAACAGTGAATAGCGCCTTACTGATTGACTGCAAAGAATCTACAAACGCTCTGCACAGATAGATCCATTAATGTACAGCACCACTAATGCACAGACCCATTAATGAAGCGGCATTCCCTTGAATCTCAAGTAAGAGCCTACTGATTCATGCGGCGTTGATCTCCCTGGTAGCGGATGAATTCTGCGGCAAATGCCAAAATTCCTGAGCCAAGGATGAGGATGACGCTGAGGGCGTTGATGTCGGGTTTAACGCCGGTGCGAACGCGGCTGAAGATTTCCATGGGCAAGGTGGTGACCCCTCCGCCTGCCGTAAAGCTCGAAATGAGGAGGTCATCCATGCTCAGCACGAAGGAGAGCAAACACCCCGATATGATGGCGGGCATGAGTTCAGGGAGAATGACTTTGATGAGTGCCTGGGTGGGCGTGGCTCCGAGGTCAAGGGCGGCTTCTTGCAAGAAGGGGTTTAGCCCAGTGAGGCGGGTGGAGACCACAACGGCAATGTAGGCAATGCAAAAGACCACATGGGCTGCTACTACCGTCCATAGGCTCAGGGGAATGGCTAGGGATGCCAGAAATACTAAGGTGGCGACGGCGATCGCAATATCAGGAATAATCAGTGGCAGGTAAGACATGCCCTGATACAAGCTTTTGCCAGGGAAGTTGTAGCGAGCCAAGCCAACGGCCATGAGGGTGCCTAGTACGGCTGAAATAATGACAGAAATAAAGGCTACGGAGAGGCTGTCTTGCAAGGCCGATAAGATGCGGCCATCATTGCGTAGGCTTTCATACCACTTCAGCGAGAACCCTTGCCAATCTGAGGAAAACGGAGACTCATTGAAGCTAAAGAAAGCCAGCACTAAGACAGGCACATACATAAACGCAAACATGGCCAGGGTCAGGATGAACTGCCACTGCAATCGAATTTTGGGGGAAGGCGAGGTCTGGCTCATGGCGGGTTATGGGCAATGACGGGCTATGGGCAAAGAATGAAAATAAGACGATGGGGCGCAGTAGGTTAGAAGGTCTCGGCTTTGCGATCGCCATATTTGAGGAGAAGGGCGATCGCCGCACTGACGGCCAAAATCAGCAGCATACTCAACCCAGACCCAAACCCCCAGTTACGGGACGCCCCTAGGAACTGGTTGTAGATGAGCCGAGCCATCGTCATGCTAGAGGCTCCTCCCAATAACTCGGGCACTACAAAGTCTCCTAGGCTGGTAATAAAGACCAGAAGGGATCCGGCGGCAATGCCTGGCAACGATTGCGGCACCGTGACCTTCATAAACACCTGGGGCGGGGGTGCTCCTAAATCTGCCGCCGCCTCTAGTAAGCGTCTATCTAACTTTTCTAGGGAAGCGTAGAGAATCAACACCATGTAAGGCAGAAAGTTGTAGGCCAAGCCTAATACCACAGAGACCTGTGTATTCAAAATCTCGATGGGTGGCAGACCAATGGCTCCTAAGGTGGAATTCAGCACCCCTGTGGGGCGCAAAATCGTAATCCAGGCGTAGGAGCGGAGGAGGGAGGATGTCCATAGAGGCAGCACAAACCCTAGCAGCAGGAGGTTACGCCATCGATCAGGAGCCATTAGGGCGATCCAGTAGGCCACTGGAAAGCCCAACAGTAAACAGAGCAATGTACAGATAACCGCAAAAAAAACCGATCGAAAAATAACCAGCAGATAAATGGGTTCAAAAATTTTCAGATAATTTCCGAGGCCATAATCAGGAGGAGCCTGCCCCAGCCTAAAGTCTGGGAGCAGGCTTAGCTCCAAAATCATGAGCGTTGGTACGACCAACAGCAATAGCAACCAGACCCCCGCCGGGAGGAGCAACACCAGTGGCTCCACTAGCTTGCCCAAGCGATACTTAAGGGCATCGAGCATCGAGCCTTGTCGAGTAGAAGGAGAGGGAGGAACGGGGGTGGTAGCCATAGGACGGGTCGATGAAACAGCTCAAGACTCGATACAAAGCCAGCATTAGGCGCTGGTTAACTGGGTCCAAAGGCGATCGTAAAGATCGATGGAATCGCCAACATTAGCCAGTGCTTCACACTTCGCTAGCACGGCATCAGTAGGGAATAACCGCTTATCTTCTTTGAGTTCGCTGGGCAACATATCGAAGGTTTTCTCGTTGGGGGTGGCCAGCCGCAGGCGCGACACCACAGCTGAGGCAGACTCGGGGTCGAGCACGTAGTTCATCCAGGCATAGGCGGCCTCGACGTTGGGAGCGGTTTTAGGAATGGCGATGCCGTCTGTCCAGACGGTGGCACCGCTGGCAGGCACGATGTAATCTAGGTCAGAATTTTCGGCAATGACATCTAAGGCATCGACAGAATAGGCATGGGCAATGAGGATATCGCCAGGGATGATGCGATCGCGCCATCCATCCGTTGTGAAGGCACTGAGCGAGGGTTTCAGTTCCTTTAGCATCTCGAAGGCGGCTTCGATTTCTTGAGGATTTTCGGTGCTATTAGAAAAGCCCAGCATCTTCAGGGTGAACCCCATGACTTCGCGCACGTCATTCAGCAAGGTCATTTTGCGAGACAGTTCTTGTCGGTTATCCCACAAATAATCCCAATCTGTCAGTTCTTCTCCCAATTCGGCGGCATTGTAGACTAGCCCCGTCGTCCCCCAAGCATAGGGGATGCTGTATTCATTGCCAGGGTCGTAGGGAGGGCTTTGCCATTGGGGTAACAGATCTGCTAGATCTGGCACTTGTTCTTTATCGATCGCTAGCAGCATTTCCATCTCAATCATCTGCTCCAACATATAGTCAGAGGGATAGATGACGCCATACTGCCCGCCGCCGCCAGCTTGGAGCTTGGCTAGCATGGTTTCGTTGGAATCATAGATGTCTGCAATGACCTGAATGCCTGTCTTTTCTTCAAAGTCAGCCAACATTTCATCATCGACGTAGACAGACCAACTGTAGATGTGTAACGTGTTATCGCCACTGCCACTCGCCGCAGGCGTGCCGTCCGTACTGGTGCTGCCCCCGATATTACGGGCACAGTTGGTCAAAACAGCTCCTGTCATTGCAGCCGAAGACAACTGCAAAAAACGCCGCCGACTGGTAGACAGGCGAGAAAGTGGACGGGAGTAAAACCCTCGCTTAGACATTCACTAAACTCCTGAACTCGTCATGAAAGGATGGACAACGATCTGACAAACATCTAAAAAGCAGCGCTCCCAAAACCATACTGATCGCCTAAGACTCTGTCATCATCTCTGAGGCAGCTACGTTTGTAAAAACTAGGCTGCTCCTGTAAGCCGGTGCAGAAGTTCTGCAAACGAAACCTATTGGAGGTCAATAGAATTGAGCGCGTTAGGCTAGGTCTGAGGAACTTAGGTCTGAGGAACTTAGGTCTTAGGAACTTAGTCTTAGGAACTTCCGATGGAAAGCTACGAATGAAAACAGGCTATAGGTAAAGCGGTGAATTGCAATTGGTTTAGCCTAAGGGCGATCGCCCATTTATGGCTATAAGTACATCTAGAGAATGGAACAACCTCCAACTCTTGACCACTCCAACTCTTGACTAAGCCAACTCTTGACCCGGTATCCAACGCTGGGTTTGGCTAGGCTGAGCAACCCGATAGTGAGAACGCAGGATCGCAGAACTCAGGATCAAGGAGCTAAATCACGATTTACACCGATCTTCTAACCTAACTAGTGAACTATTGCTTAAGCGACAGATCCGTACACCATGAACACCCTAAAGCATTTCTCATCATTTTTCTGAAGAGCAGATAACCCACGGACCGGATGAAAGGGGTGTGCAAGGAATTTGGATGACCCCTGCTGACGGCTTTGGGCAACGCCACTAAATGGGCTGCTTAGACTCACTGCTTAGCCCAATTTGGGAGGGTTAGCCAGGGCAAGGCAATCGGCATAGGCCCAGTGGACATAAACAGAGGTTCCAAATTCAAACAGTTGCTCTCGGCGGTTGGGCTGCAAGACCGTGATGCGATCGCCCGACGGCAAATCTACCACGTAGTGGACGTGGGTTCCTAGATACATAATGTTATGCACCCGCCCCTCAAAAACATTCTCAGCAGATGTTGGAGCCGAGAGGCCAATGTGAACCTTCTCAGGCCGAACACTGACCACCACCGGATCGCCAATCGCGCCGCTCCAGTCGCCCTCCGGTATCACCCGCACGGGAACCTTGCTTTCGGTTGTGACCTGCAAGAGACCTGCACTTGCTTCTTCCACAAAACCCTGAAATAGGTTGGTATCTCCAATAAAGTCGGCAACAAACGGAGTGGCAGGGTTTTCGTAGATCTGGCTAGGGCTACCTATTTGCTCGACCTTGCCTCGGTTCATCACGGCAATGCGATCTGAGAGGCTCAGCGCTTCCTCTTGATCGTGGGTCACCATCACAAAGGTAACCCCCAATTCTTTATGGAGGCTCGACAGCTCAACCTGCATCTCTTTTCGTAGTTTGAGATCGAGCGCCCCTAGGGGTTCATCTAACAAAACGACCGTTGGGCGGTTGACTAAGGCCCGAGCCAAGGCCACCCGCTGCTGCTGCCCCCCAGACAATTGACTGGGATAGCGACGGGCAAAAGACTCCATCTTAACGAGTTGCAAGGCTTCCGAAACCCGGCTGCTCAGTTCGCCCTTGCTAACCCCTTTAATGCGCAAACCAAAGGCAATATTGTCGGTTACGGTCAAATGGCTAAACAGGGCGTAGCTTTGGAAAACTGTATTAACCGGACGACGGTAAGCAGGCACCCCAGCCACCGATTGCCCCCTAATCAGCACATCCCCGGAGGTCGGGTCTTCAAACCCGGCAATGAGCCGCAGGGTTGTGGTTTTACCACAGCCTGATGGCCCCAAAATACTGAAAAACTCTCCTTGGCGAATGGTGAGGTCAATCCCATCAACGGCGGTTTCTCCATTAAAGACCTTGAAGACGTTGCGGAGTTCAACATCTTTTTGAGTCTGGGTTTCAATAACCGGGGCTTGGGTGGTAATAGTCTGAGCCATGTCTAGGGTTCTCGCAATAACGCTCGGACAGAGGGGAATTTGAAGGCTTCTAGAATGAATTTTAGAGGCGTTGGTAGGTTTAACGCTATTAAATCGAATAAACCGAATCTATACGGTCAGGTTTAGGGCAATTGTTGATGAGAAGGCTGGCAATCGGGAGGCTGGCAATCGGGAGAGCAGGAATTGAGCAACCAATCTATAGATGGATGGCTTTAACCTAGCCTATTGTTGAATGAGTTTAGTAAAACAACGGTTAATTTTGATACCGTCGAATGGACTGCTGGTTATGTTAGGCGAACTTTAGTGAATTAGCATACCGCAAAGTTTCTGGGAAACACGAGAGAGATTTTTGGGAGATTGGGATTTTGGCGATTGGGCGTAGAGTTTTCAGAGAAGATGAGTCTACGAGAATAGGGTTGAAGCCGATTTGTCGCTAATGCTTGCCGCTGCCTTTCGGTTACAGGATTTTAGGATGGATCGTGGATGGATCGTTGAGCGCGTTTGGGCTAGCGGTAGTCATTTTTAGTTAAAATAACCGTTGAGGCCGAGCCTGTCGAGGCCGTCTACCCTGTTTGGGCTAGCTGTATTCCAGACGAGGGAGATGGGATGGCGGCTTCACTCGATCTACTAAGTAGATGGGCTGAATTAAATTAAGCTTAGTTACCGGGTTTCGACTCCACTCAACCCTCTTCTGGTCAGGGTTTGAGCATTGAGCGTAGTCGAAATGCGTCTTACAAATAATTACGTCTTCTTACTTGCGGAACCTAGGGTTCTAGGTTCTTAGGGTTCTGGGCGTGTGGTGCCTAAGTGGGTAACAAGGGTTTGGGCGATTCGTGCGGCGGCTCCAGGGCGACCCATGCGGCGCTGCCCATTGGTGGCAATTTGCTGGCGGCGATCTGGGTGTGCTTGCAGGGTTTTGATGATCTCTGGGGTTTCTGTGGGGCGATCGCACAACAAAACGGAGCACCCCAACAAGCGGGTTTGGGCTTCTGCAAAGGCAGGGGTAAACTGTGGGCCGTTGCCGGGGTAGATGATGACGGGTTTACCCAAGCCCACCATTTGTTCGGTAGCGGTGCCTGCCATGGCGATCGCCCCTTGCGCCTGCTGTAAGGTATCTGCAAACCCCGTTGAGCGGAGGCATAACTGGCTGTGACCCTGGCAGAAGGTGTGGGGATCAGCGGTGGTGTGCCAACCCGCTTGCACTAAGGGGGGCTGAAAGCTTTCTAGGGGGAGGCTAGGGGCGATCGCCCCTACGAAGCGCAACGGCTGCGGCCACTGCTCCACCCATGCTTGCACCCCGCGCAAAATCATGCCCCAATTGGCGTAAGCCTCTG
>Ga0105045_10004270_pt1 | contig 12399 bp, 8 predicted proteins | sample MAT02_FD_78089 | JGI IMG/M metagenome (GOLD analysis project Ga0105045, IMG submission 78089) | Freshwater microbial communities from Lake Fryxell liftoff mats and glacier meltwater in Antarctica - MAT-02 (megahit assembly) | ecosystem: Environmental > Aquatic > Freshwater > Ice > Liftoff... | reverse complement strand
CTAAATAGCCTGCTGGGCAACATCGGCGCGACCTTGGCATACTTGCCGATGAGCGTTGATGAGTCCAGCGACGGTCATGGGGCCTTGGTGGCGTTGGCCACGCGGATGAGCGATGGCTCGATTGATACGCTGGTGACGCTGGGCGCAAACCCGGTGTACAACGCGCCGGCCGATGCCGACTTTGCCAAGGCCTTTGCCAAGGTGCCAAACCGCATTACGCTGGCGGTGGACGCCAACGAGACGGCGTATTCGAGCAACTGGCGGCTCAACGGTGCGCACTACCTCGAGGCGTGGGGCGATACCCAAGCCGCCGACGGCACTGTGGCGGCCATCCAACCGATGATCGCGCCGCTCTACGGCGGCAAGAGCGATATCGAAACGCTGGCGATCGTGCTCGGGCAGCCCAAGGTTGATGGTTACGAAATAGTGCGGGCCCAGTGGCGGTCGGTTATCGGCGAGGCCGATTTCGAGCGTCAATGGCGCAGGGCCCTGCACGACGGCGTGCTGGCGAGCATCAAGCCCGCCCCCGCGAGCCCGAACATCGACATGGCCAAGGCCGGGTCGGCCATCGAGTCTGGCAAGGCGTGGAAGTTTGAGGCGCCGACCACGACCGCGTTGCACGCCGCGTTTGCCTGCACCAACATGGGCGACGGCCGCCACAATAACAACGCCTGGCTCAATGAACTGCCAGAGGCCGCCAGCAAGATCGTCTGGGACAACGCGGCGTATCTGAGCCCGAAAACCGCCGAGGCACTGGGATTGATGCAGACGGCCGAAACCGAGAAGAAGCCGTCGGGCTGCGTGGCCGAGTTGGTCGTTAACGGCAAGTCGATGCGGATTGTCTGCTGGGCTGTTCCCGGTGTGGCCGACAATGCGGTGGTGCTGCCGCTGGGCTATGGGCGCGATATTGTGGGTCTGGTGGGCCAAGGCACGGGCTTTAATACCTTTGCCGTGCGGACAAGCGCTGGCGCATGGGCCGCCGAAAAGGTGACGCTTAAGCCGGTGACCGACGGCGACCTGCGGTATCACCTGGCGACAACGCAGGCCCACAGTTCGATGGAAGGTCGGGCCATCGTGCGCGATGCCGATGTGCAGGCTTGGGCCGAGTTTGGTGATAAGACCAGGCGTGACAAGGACAGTTACGGCCGCGATCAGGAACTCAAGTTTGCCGAGCGGCTCGAGGGCGGCGAGTTTAACCAAATGCCCGCGGCTATCTCGGTGATGCAGAACCCGTATGACAATGTTCACGGGCAGAACTCCAAACGCTCTGATCGCCCGATCGACGAGTACCCCGCGAGCTTCCCGAAAGTGGCTCCGTTTAAGGCTCACCCGCAGTGGGGCATGTCTATCGACTTGTCGGCATGCACCGGCTGCAACGTGTGCACGATCGCCTGCCAGGCGGAGAACAACATCCCCGTCGTCGGCAAGATCGAGACGAATAAGGGGCGCGAGATGCACTGGATCCGCATCGACCGGTACTTTAAGGGCAGCGACACCAACGACCCGGCGGGCATGGTCTTCCAGCCCGTTGCCTGTGTGCACTGCGAGAACGCCCCGTGCGAGTCGGTGTGCCCGGTCAACGCGACCGTGCACGGCTCCGAAGGTCACAACTACATGGTCTACAACCGCTGCATCGGCACGCGGTACTGCGCCAACAACTGCCCTTACAAGGTCCGCCGGTTTAACTTCTTTGATTATGGCGTAACCAAGTTTAACGGAAACTATCTGGGTCAGGAGACCCTCGAGAGCGTGCTGCCGGGCTTCTTGGCCGCCAGCGAGAAGACCCCGCACCGCATCAACCCCAACCTGATCCCGCCGCGGGTTCGCGACAAGCTCGACGAGATCAGCAAGTTGCAGAAAAACCCGAACGTGACGATCCGGTCGCGCGGCGTGATGGAAAAGTGTACTTACTGCATCCAGCGCACCAACGAGGCCAAGATCGAGCTCAAGATCAAGGGCATTCGTAACAACGATCAGGCCCTGCCCGACGGCTTCGTGCAGACGGCCTGCCAGCAGGCCTGCCCGACTGGCGCGATTGTCTTTGGTGATATTTCTGACACCAAGACGGTGTACAAGCAGGCCGACGGCAGCAGCCGCACCGGCTCGCTGGTTCATCAGATGCGCGAGCACAACCGTACCTACCTGCTGCTGGGCTTCTTGGCCACCAAGCCGCGTACTACGTACATGGCGCGAATCAACAACCCTAACCCTGCCCTCCGCGCGGCCAACATGCTGCCCTTCGGCGAGCACGGCCACGGAGTTCACGGCGGCGACGGACACGGCACGCCGAGCCCCCAAGGCACTGAGGCGCCGCGCGGCGCGGGCGGAAATCACTCAGATGCGATCAACTTCCTCAACCCCAGCAAGGTCGGGCGTGACGGCTACGTCATGAGCCTTTCAGTTCTTGGAGCCCGGGCATGAGCACGTTTTACCCTGACCAGACCTCGGCGGCCAAGCTCGCCGGATTGATGCGTTCACCACCCCAGCCTGAGTACAACTCGGCCACGGGCGACGGCTCGCTGGTAAGCGACCCGGCCGTGCGGGCCCCGCTGGTGCTCGGCAAGGACGTCACGTTTAACGACATCACCGAGACGGTGTGCGGGTACGCGGAGAAGGGGCCGGGACGCTGGTTCTGGCCGACGTTCTTTGTTGCCGCCCAGATCGCTGGGCTCATGCCGCTGATGATCCTGTACCTGATTATCACGGGCGTGGGTGTGTGGGGTCTGAACAACCAAGTCGCCTGGTCATGGGATATCACCAACTTTGTGTTCTGGATCGGTATCGGCCACGCCGGCACGCTGATCTCGGCCATCTTGTGCCTGCTCAAGCAGAAGTGGCGCACCAGCATCAACCGTGCCGCCGAAGCGATGACGATCTTTGCGGTTATCTGTGCAGGCACTTTCCCCGGCGTGCACGTCGGTCGCGTATGGATGACTTGGATGCTTTTCCCGATCCCCAACTCCAACGCGATCTGGCCAAACTTTAAGAGCCCGCTGCTTTGGGACGTGTTTGCGGTTTCGACGTACGGAGCCGTCTCGGCTCTATTCTGGTTCATGGGCATGATCCCTGACTTTGCCACGTTGCGCGACCGTGCGGCTATGCGGCTGATGCGCAACCCTGAGGGTGGCGAGCGGCTGCCAGTGTTCAACATCCAAGTCGACCGCATCCGCGGGCTTGTTTACGGCTTTCTGTCATTGGGCTGGCGTTTCAGCACCCGCCATTGGCTCCGCTACGAGAAGGCCTACATCCTGCTGGCTGGCATCTCAACGCCGCTGGTGCTCAGCGTTCATTCGATTGTGTCGTTCGACTTCGCCACGTCCATTGTGCCGGGCTGGCACACCACCATCTTCCCGCCCTACTTCGTCGCGGGCGCCATCTTCGGCGGCTTTGCCATGGTGCTGTTCCTGCTGATCCCTGCCCGCGAGCTCTTCCCCGGCATGAAGGCGTTGATCACGCTCCGCCACCTCGAGAACATGGCCAAGATCATCGTGGCCACCGGCCTGATGGTTGGCTTTGCGTACGCGATGGAGTTCTTCATCGCGTGGTACGGCGCGAATATCTACGAGCAGTATGTCTTCCTTAACCGCGCCACCGGGCCCTATGCCTGGGCCTACTGGACCATGATCAGTTGCAACGTAATCGCCCCGCAGGTATTCTGGATCCGGGCCGCACGCCGCAGACCGATTGTCATCTTCTTCGTGTGCGTGGCCGTGACCATCGGCATGTGGTTCGAGCGGTTCGTCATCATCGTGACTTCTCTGCACCGGGCTTTCCTGCCTGGCGAGTGGCACATGTTCTTTCCTACGCCCGTTGACATTCTCACCTTCGTGGGCTCGTGCGGCACGTTCTTAACTTTGTTCTTGCTGTTCATGCGGTTCTTGCCCATGTTTGCCATGAGCGAGATCAAGGGTGTGATGCCGCAGGCAAGCCCGCACAAGCACTAAGTCAACTTACGCCCGACACCACCGATCAGCCCGCGACCGCTTAACTGAACTGTTCGAAACAACCGAGGACCGCTGTATGGCGACCAAACCACGCATCTTTCAGACCGAATCCGGTAAGCCGATCTACGGCGTAATGGCCGAGTTTAAGGACCCGGCCGATTGCTACCACGCCGCCGAGAAGGTGCGGGACGCTGGCTTTGCCGACTGGGATGTCTATTCCCCCTTCCCGATCCACGGGATCGACGAGGCGATGGGCATCAAAGAAACCAAGTTGCCGCTGCTCGTTGGCGCAGTTGGTCTGTCGGGGGCCGCGATCGGCTTCGGCTTCCAGTACTGGGTCGCCACCTGGGGCTACTCGACTGTGGTGCAGGGCAAGCCATATGGCGCCTGGCAGGCCTTCGTGCCGGTCACCTTCGAAATCGCCGTGCTCTTCACAGCCTTCTCTACATTCGTGGGCATGATGATCTTTAACGGCCTGCCGCGCTGGCACCATCCGCTGCTGTGCAAGGAACGCTTCCTCAAGGTCAGCGACGACCGTTTCATCATCGCGATTGAAGCAACAGATCCTAAGTTTGACCCGCCTCAGGTGCGGGCCTTGTTCCAGAGCGCCGGGGCCACGGCCGTCGAGCTTGTCGAAGACGCGTAATCAGCCGCGTCCTCACCTAGCAACCGCAACGCACACTTTCGCCTCTGACCCGATTGTTACCACAGATTGTTAGGCCTTTATCGAGCCGCACTATGACGCTTACTTCCCGCATCCTGATCCTCTCGGGCCTCACGCTGGGCGCGGTGGCCATGCCCGGCTGCCGCGGCGAGCGCTCCGACAAGCCGCCACGCCAGATCTTCCCGGACATGGACGATTCGCCCAAGTTCAAGCCGCAGACCAAGACCGAGTTCTTCGTTGACGGGCGAGCGATGCGACAGCCCGTTGCCGGCACGGTGCCGTTTGGTCAGTTTACAACGACCGGTGAAGAGTTTGCGGGTCAGGCCGGACCTGAGATGGCTGCCCAATCGCTTGACAAGACCAAGGCACTGGTAGCCAACTCACGCTCGAGTCTGCTGCGTGAGGACGCTGAGTTTGTCACCGGCAAGGATTCTGCCGGCGAATGGCTCATCCGTATGCCAGCATCAATCAAACTCGACAAGGACATGATCGACCGCGGCCAGATCAGGTTTGACATTTATTGTTCGGCCTGCCACGGCTACGACGGCAAGGGTGCGGGGACAGTCGGAGCTCAATGGTCGTACGGCTTGCCCAACTTCTACGACCCTAAGTACACCGACACCACGGTTTACACCGGGCGTGACGGCTACATCTTTAACACGGTTCGCTACGGTGTCGACGGCGGCGCCAAGATGCCCGGGTACGCACACGCAATTAACGAGCAAGACGCGTGGGCGGTTGTCGCGTATATCCGCGCGCTGCAAGAATCGGTAAAGGGCGCAATCGATGATGTGCCCGAGGCCCAGCGAGAGACCATCCGCCAGCAACTGCTGAGCGTGAAGGCGTCCGCGGTCAAGCCCGCGGCGGTCGCACCCGCGGCTCCTATTGCCCCGGCCGCTCCCACTGCCCCGGCCGCTCCGACTACTCCGGCGGCTCCCACCGCCCCGGCCACGATCAAGCCATCGGAGACTAAGTGATGTCAAGCATTTCCTCTTCGGCCCAAGACCGTGATCACGCTCAAGACCACGCCCATGACGACCGGCACACACACGCCGATCTGTCGCAGAGCAACATTACACTGCCCGCCGGCTGGGGCAGGGGCGCATCAATGCTCATGCTTGGCCTAGGCGTGCTGTGCCTGCTGGCCACACTGGCGTATGCGTTTATCACCGGCGACAACGACGCCGACAAGGCCAAGGCGGCCAAGCACGCCATCAGCAGCTACCACGTTGGCTACATGGTGATGCTGAGCTTCGTCTTGGGCTCGCTGGGTCTGGTGATGATCTTCACGCTGGTCAAGGCCGGTTGGACCGCGGTGCTGCGTCGCCAACTGGAGAATGTTTCATCGATGATGTGGCTGGCCGTGGCCATGTTTGCGCCGATTGTGTTTGCCTCGCTGGCCTCGCCGGGCATCCTGTTTAAGTGGATGACACCGGGCTTAGTCGAAACCGACATGGTTCTGGCGGCCAAGGCCGCGTTCCTGAATCCTGTGTTTTTCTATGTCCGTCTAGCCATCTACTTTGGTGTATGGATGTACTTGGCGGCCCGTCTGGTCGGTTACAGCCGTCAGCAGGACACCAGCCGCGATAAAGAACTGACCGTGAAGGCCGGTTTTACAAGCGCCTGGGGCATCCTGGCGTTTGCGATCACGGTGGCGTTCGCGTCGTTTGACTTGGTCAAGGCTCTGGACTTCCACTGGTTCAGCACCATGTTTGGCGTGTACTTCTTCGCCGGCAATACCTTGGCGGCCCTGTGCCTGCTGGCGGTGATCAATGCGGCGTTGCGGTCGGCCGGTCGGCTTAAGGGTGTGGTCACCGCTGAGCATTCTCACGACCTTGGCAAACTGATGTTCGCGTTCACGGTCTTCTGGGCCTACATCAGCTTCTGCCAGTACTTTCTGATCTGGTATGCCAACATCCCCGAGGAAACCGCGTGGGTCATGCTGCGGTCGCACAACGGTTGGCAGTACTTTGGCATCTCGCTGATCGTGCTGCACTTCGTCGTGCCGTTCCTGTTCCTGCTCTGGAAGCAGAACAAACGCTCTACGGCCGCGTTAACGGTCGCGGCCAGTCTGCTCATCGCCCTGCATTGCGTTGACTTGTTCTGGGTGATCCGCCCGGTGGTCTACATGCTGGCACCCAGCGACGGCATCATTCAGGGCAAGATGGGGCTCTCGTGGGTAGACATCACGGGCCTTGCCGGTCCTGTCTTGATCTTCGGTGGCCTGCTCATCCGCAAGATTGCCTCCGGATCGCTTATTGCCATCGGCGACCCGCGCTTGCCCGAGGCGCTCGGACACAAGAACTACATCTAAGCGATCCCGCGTTTGGGTTGTTAATACTGACTCTGGCTCTCATGTCTGATTCCTATGGAACACCAGCACTCACCTTCCGACCCCCACGGCGTTGCTCCGGGCGCTAGCTCCAGTCACGCCGGCACCAGTCACGCCGGCACCAGTCACGCCGACAGCGGTCATGCCGACAGCTGGCACACGCACACCGAAGTCCAGCAAGTTGCTGGCCACGACGGTGGCCACGATCGCTCTCACGGTGGCGGAGCTTCTCACGGCCTGCACATTCAGCACATGCAGGTGTTCTTATTCTCCCTGGCCGGATTCATGCTGATCGTCGTCACGGTCGTGGCGACCACGCTTTACTTCAACTGGTACAAGTCCGGCCTCAAGTTCGACCGAGAGGAGATGGTCAAACTGCACGAACCGGCGATTGCCGCGCGGGCCTCAGTCGAGGGTGCAATGAAGGGCTACAGCGCGAGCGACATAGAGCCGGGCAAAGTGCGGATTCCCATGGACAAGGCTAAGGAACGCGTGATCCAGCTGTACAACCGCCCAAGCGGATCCTGATTTGTCTTGGGGTTTTGGTTGGGTGGGTACCCCTTGATTCTTGATTTTTTCAATCTCTGTATTGTCAGTCAACGTAGTTATCCATGATCGGCACAGCTTTCAATTTCGAGTCATTACGCCGGGGCGTACCAACAGCCTCGGTCGCTGCCTTCGTGCTTGCAATAACGGTCTGGCTGGGGATTTGTCCGCCGGCTGCGGTGGCGCAGCTGAACATCGAATCCGCGGCGACCAAGGGAATGGATGTCGTTGAGCATCTGGGCAAGAAGGCCCCGCTCGACCTTGAGTTTCTGGATCCCGAAGGCAAGACGGTTCGACTCGGCGAGTCGTTTAACCAAGGTCACAGGCCGGTGGTTCTGGCTCTGGTCTATTTCCGCTGTCCGTTGATGTGCCCGATGGTCCTCAACAACCTGCAGACTCGGGCCAACGCCATTAAGCAGACCATCGGCGAAGACTACAACGTGGTGCTTGTGACTTTCGATCCGCAGGAGGGACCGGCCGAGGCACGCCAGCAGCAACTTGCCTTCCTCGCCGGTTACGAGCGCGAGCATCCAAAGGACATCGAAAAGTCATTTCAAGTCTTATCCGGACGGCCGGATAACGCAAGCGTCCTGGCCGAAGCCCTCGGATTCCCATACCGCTACCTTCCTGAGTCCGGCGAGTTTTCTCACGGCACCGTGTTCTTCGTGCTGACGCCCGATGGGACGATTTCGCGGTACATCTACGGCGTGAACTACCCCGCCGAGACCCTGCGGATGGCGTTGCTCGAAGCCAGCGAAGGCAAGGTCGGTTCCGCGTTTGAGCGCGTGATCATGTGGTGCTTCCACTTTGACCCCAAGAGCGGCGCATATACGTTGCGGACGTTGATGTTCGTGAACATCGCGTCCACGCTCTCGGCTTTGGGCGTCGGTGCCTTCCTCACCCGCATGGTGGTCGTTGAGCGGCGGCGTCGTCGGCTCACGATCAGCGCCATCGCGGCCATCGCTCAGCCCGTTTCCCCAGTCCTCAGCGGCGGCCCGGTCTCGACGAGCAAGTATGGGGCTACATCCGCGCCCGATCGTCCATCCGGTAAGCAGCCGCCTGGGACGCCTACCTGAGTTGATCCGTTAGCGACCCCGAACACGCACTCGACATCGCTGATTCCTGCGAGAAACTGACAATGACCAGCATCTTTACTGACCCAAACACGCCGCTGACGCTCGGCCTCGGCATAAACGATTGGCTGCACAGTGTCTGGTTTAAGCCCGGCAACTCCGACTTGGCGCCGTCAGTCGATTTTCTGTTCATGTACATCACTTGGGTCTGCATAATCAGCTTCGTAGGCCTGATGGTGCCCATGGCGTGGTGGGCGTTTAAGTACCGCCGCAAGCCGGGCGTACCCCAGCAGCGCACGCCTAACCACAACACGGTGCTCGAAGCCCTGTTCATTATCGTGCCGCTGATTCTCGTCACGGTCATCTTCTTCTGGGGTTTTGTTGGTTACATGAAGGCTCAGGTCGCCGCCACCGACGCCGAGGTGCTCTCGCTGTCGGCCAAGAAGTGGGCGTGGTCGGTGGTTTACCCCAACGGGGCGCAATCCGGCGAAAGCGTGTACTTCGACAGCAGCACCCTCGATGGAAAAATCCGTCGGGGCAACGAGGCCAAGCCGGTGTTCGTGGTCCCCCAAAACCGTCCAGTTAAATTTATGATGTCGAGCGTTGACGTGATCCACTCGTTCTACATCCCCGACATGCGGTTGAAGATCGACGTCTTCCCCAACCGCCTGACCTCGATGACCTTCGTCCCCATAAGCGCCAGCGGTCCCGACCAGGCAAGCACGCTTTACCCAGACGCCAAGATGGCTGCCGACGCGGCCAAGGGCATGGGGCGTGACCACTACATCTTTTGCGCCGAGTATTGCGGTACCAACCACTCCGAGATGGGCGGTGTGCTCCGCGTAATGACCGAGGCGGATTACATCGCCACCGTTACCGAGTGGGCGGATATCGACGACACGTTCGGACCGGGCGCTGACAAGAAGGGTCGGGCCCGCCAACCGCTCTACGAACTCGGCAGGGTTGTCTGGAAGAACCGCGGCTGCGCTCAGTGCCACTCCATCGACGGCGGCAAAAACACCGGCCCGTCATGGAAGGGCTACTACGGCAAACCGATCAAGTTTCTTGACGGCAAGTCCCTCGGTGATGAAACGTATCCGGGCATAAAGGGCATGGAAGACGTTTGGAATAACTACATCCGTGAGTCGATCATCGTTCCCGCGGCCAGGATTCACGAGGGGTATGCCAACCAGATGCCAGCCTACACCGACCTGAGCGAAAAGCAGCTCGCCGGTGTCATTGCCTTGATGCGTCAACTCAACGGTCTTACCGATTCACCGGTTGCCGCCTCGCTTCAGACGTCCGATGTCAAGCCGACCGAGGTTGCACCGGGCGACGCTAAGCCAGCCGATTCGACACCGGCCGACGCCAAGCCAACTGAGGCGATGCCGGGCGACGCCAAGCCGCCAGCAGTTACCCCGCCGGCGCCCAAGCCTGCCGATCCAAAACCTTGATCCATTTGCTTGGGCGGTGAACCATCGCTCAACGATTCACAGCCGACCAGACCTCGCAGCGTTAACCAGCAATTCAGACAGCACAGTCTTTCCCGGAGTTTCCTATGACAACCATCGGCGGCACAAACGTCGGGGCCCAGGGCCACGATCCTGCCCACGGCCACGACGAGCCGTATCTCACGCCTAAGTCCAGCGTTCTGGCCACCATCATTGACTGGGCCACTACGGTCGATCATAAAAAGATCGGCGTGATGTACCTCTTCACGATCCTCTTCATGTTCTTTCTCGGCGGCATCGCCGCTCTGGCGGTTCGCTGGGAACTGTTCACGCCGACCCACACGCTCGTTGACGCGGCCGGAAAGAGCGAGGTTGTCGGCCAGTTGTTCGCCGCTGCGGGCGCGACCAACATCGCCGATGGCAACAACATCTATAACAAAGTGTTCACCCTCCACGGCCTGATCATGGTGTTTCTGGTAATCGTGCCCTCGATTCCGGCCTCGCTAGGCAACTTTCTAATCCCGCTGATGCTCGGTGCTAAGGATGTGGCCTTCCCGCGCCTGAACTTGGCATCATGGTACATCTACCTCACCGGCTCAATCTTTGCGATCGCCTCGGCCACCGCCGGCGGCGTTGACACCGGCTGGACGTTCTACACCCCGTACTCAACGATCACCGACGACGGCCACTGGAAGGTCGTGTTTATGATCGCCGCGGCCTTCGTTCTAGGCTTTAGTTCAATCCTCACCGGCCTGAACTTTATCGTGACGGTTCACAAACTGCGTGCCCCGGGCATGGGCTGGTTTGACATGCCGCTGTTCATCTGGGGCATGTACGGCACATCGATCATTCAGGTGCTGGCCACGCCGGTCATCGGCATCACGCTGCTGCTGCTGATCTTCGAGCGTCTATTCCATATCGGCATCTTTGATCCACGCATGGGCGGCGATCCGGTCTTGTTCCAGCACTTCTTCTGGTTCTACAGCCACCCCGTTGTCTACGTGATGATCTTGCCGGGCATGGCCATTATGTCTGAGCTTATCGCGGTCTACTGCCGCAAGAAAGTCTTCGGTTATCGAGCGGTCGCCTTCAGCTCGCTGGCTATCGCTGCCATCGCGTTTGTGGTGTGGGGTCACCACATGTTTACCTCGCAGGGCGAGCTGGCCGCCACGATCTTCTCAGCGCTGACATTCCTTGTGGCGCTCCCCTCGGCCGTAAAGGTCATCAACTGGAGTGCCACGCTTTACAAGGGATCGATCGATCTCAAGACCCCGATGTGGTACGCGCTGGGTTTCCTGTTCCTGTTCTCCATCGGCGGCCTGACCGGCCTGTATCTTGGCGCGTTGTCCGTCGACTTGCACTTGCACGACACCTACTTCGTCGTGGCCCACTTCCACTATGTCATGATGGGCGGCACGATCATCGCGTTCATCGGTGGCATTCACCATTGGTGGCCCAAGATGTTCGGCCGCATGTACAACGAGACCTGGGGCAAGGTGGGCTTCTTCTTCGTCTTTATCGGCTTTAACCTGACGTTCTTCCCCCAGTTCATCATGGGTGTTCACGGCATGCCCCGCCGCTACGCATCGTATGTCGACGAGTTCACGATCTATCACCAGCTCTCGACGATCGGGTCGTTCGTGCTGCTCATCGGCTTCATCGTTCACTTGCTGAACTTCGTGTACTCGCTGGCGGCCGGGCCAAAGGCCCCGCCAAATCCTTGGGGTGCCCTTACGATGGAGTGGACCGACGCGGCCAGCCCGCCGATTACGCACAACTTCCATCATCAGCCCGTGTGTACGCACGGTCCGTACGACTTTGACGATGTTGTCCCGCCCCAGACCCGTCCCGGCGAGTTCATCTTGCCCCCGCCGGTTTCACGGCAGGTAAATGTCGTGAAGGGGCACTAATCCAGCCCGGACGTCGGGCAGTTAGCCTCGCTGTGGTTTAGGAAACTTGATGTGTGTGCCCGTGATCGACCTCACGGGCACATGCATTCTGAAGATGAGCAAAGCAAAGAGTTGATTCGGTCGCTTTCCGGTGATCACCATTGACACCGGCAAGCTCGCGAGAAACATCCCATGAGCACAGTCCCAGTAGACAAATACGGAACCTCGGCAATCGAGCCGCGCCCGTACCACGAAACGTACAAGGCTGCCGAGCACTTTCGCAACGCCGAAGAGGAGTTTGACGCCGTCAAGCTCGGTGTTTGGCTGTTCATGGCCACCGAGGTGCTGCTGTTTTCGGGCCTGTTCGTCTTTTACGGCATCATGCGGATGCTGTACCCTGAGGCGTTCATCCATGGTTCTTCGCTGCTGGATTGGCGGTGGGGCCTGCTCAACACGATCGTGTTGCTGCTGTCGAGCTTCACGGTTGCTGATGCGGTGCG
>Ga0105045_10004269_pt1 | contig 12400 bp, 7 predicted proteins | sample MAT02_FD_78089 | JGI IMG/M metagenome (GOLD analysis project Ga0105045, IMG submission 78089) | Freshwater microbial communities from Lake Fryxell liftoff mats and glacier meltwater in Antarctica - MAT-02 (megahit assembly) | ecosystem: Environmental > Aquatic > Freshwater > Ice > Liftoff... | reverse complement strand
TTGCCGATAAGGGAAAGGTGACACAGATTTTGTGTTTGTCAAAACATTTTACGCAACCCGTGCGATTGCCCGGGCAACTGCAAGCCGAAACGGCAAAAGTGCCAAAAGTCCAAGCAGAAGCTTGACCAGCCAGTCCGCCACGGCAAGCGAGACCCAGAACGGCGCCTGCGGCCCGATGCCCAGCAGCGGGGTTGCGCCGGTGGCCCACGAGACATCGTTGGCCGGTTCGAGCACGGTCAGCGTGGCCGAGAAGGCAATGCTGAAGAAGATCGCCGTATCAAGGCTGGAGGAGGCCAGCGTCGATACCAGCGGCGCGCGCCACCATGTGCCCGCGCGCAGGCGGTTGAAGACGGCGATGTCCAGAAGCTGCGCGCAAAGAAAGGCGATGCCCGAGCCCAGCGCGATCCGCAAGGTGACCAGTGGGCCGAACTCGCCCATCACCTGCGTGCCGATGAACGAACATATCACCCCGACCGCAAAGCCCGCCAGCACAACGCGCCTAGCGACTGCCGGGCCAGCAAAGCGGTTGGTCAGGTCGGTGACCAGGAAGGCAAACGGATAGGTCAGTGCCCCCCAAGTAAGGTAGGCACCCAGCGGATACTGGACAAGGATGTTAGACGCGGTGACGACCACCGCCATGGCAAGGATGCCAAGGATAAGGATGCGCATATACAGGTTCCGTTTTTGGCAAGGTTGCGGAGACTTGGCCCCATTCCCCGGGGCGAGCGTCGGGCTATACCCACCCTTCCACCACTGTCAACCTATTGGACCAGCACGGCCCCGCACTGCTGCGGCAGGTCGGCCATCGTGAAATCACGCGGGCCTTTCTTGCGTGGCGTGTCCTCACCGACGGGTTTCTTCTTTTTGGTCGGCTTTGGCGGATCAAGATAGTCGGTCACCCACCACATCAACGTCTCGTCGCAGCCGTTGCCATTCTTCGACAGTTCGGCGACGGTCGGCGTCTGTGTCTCGCACAGGCGGGCGCCCTCGGGGCATTTCAGACGGACGTGGAAATGCGTGTCATGTCCGGCGACAGGGCGGATTTTCTGCAGCCATTTCTTGTCAGAGGCCTTGGCGGTCTTGCACATCTCGATCTTCACCGCCGCCGCCACAAAGATCCGATCGACACGCGGATCCGACGCGGCCTCTTTCAGCAGACGCTGGTGGGTTCTGGTCCAGTTGCCGGTCACCGATCTCTGGTCCGCAGACCGCACGGGGATCGAGCTGATGTTTTCACGCTCCCTCTCGCTCAGGCCAAGACTGCGGGGCGGCAGCATCCAGATGTCGGCATCCAGCCCTATCTGGTGGCTGGCGTGGCCGCTGGTCATCGGCCCGCCGCGCGGCTGGCTGATGTCGCCGATGTAGAGTCCCTGACCATAGCCAATGTCACGCGCCGTTGCCGACAAATCCGTCAGATACTGGATCATCTCGGGCTGGCCGAAGTTGCGGTTGCGCGACAGGCGCATCGCCTGCCATGTCGGACCCGTCTCCGGCAGTTCCACCAGCCCCGCGCCGCACCCCTTGGCATAAGACCCGATCGGCATGGCATCTTGCGTCGAAGGATCTGACTTGGCCCCGAAAAGCTTGTTGGCAAGCGTCTCGGATTGGGCGGGTACGGACAGCAACAGGGTCACGATCAGGGCGCGGCTCATCATCAGGGGGTCAGTTCTCCCTTTGGTTTTACCCAGAATAACAGAAAAAGGCCGATAAGGAACAAAAGGATAAGTGGTGCGATACCAATGCGCTGCGATCCGCTGGCGGTGGTGGCCAAGGCGATCAGCGCGGGCGCCATGAAGCTGGCGACCTTGCCGGACAGGGCATAAAGCCCGAACGCCTCGGTTGCGCGGTCGGGGCTGGTGTGGCGGGCCATCATCGTGCGGGAGGCAGCTTGCAGCGAGCCACCGGCAGCCCCGATCAGCGCCCCGCAGGCGAAGAAGATCTGGTCGGCCATGCGTGAGGCGGGGTCAATCGCGATCCCCCACAGGCTTTCGCGCGTCAAGCCGACGATGACGGTGCAGACACAGATCAGCACGATGATCGACAGGACGATGACCGGCTTTGGCCCAAAACGCCGGTCAGCCCGCCCGCCGATGAAAGCCGCGACCATCGCGGTCACCGCACCGACGATGCCGAAAATGCCGATGCCGATGATCGACCAGCCCAGCACGCCCGAGGCATAGATCCCGCCGAACCCGTACAATGCGTTCAGCGCGTCGCGGTAAAACAGTGCCGAGACGAGGTAGGCCGTCAGGCTGGTCCGGTAGCGCAAGGACCGCAGAAGGTCCTTTAGGCTGGCCATCGCCCGGCCGATGTGCAGCGGGCGGGCATCGGTCTTGGGTTCCTTCACCCAAAGAAAGAAGGGGATCATGAAGATGACGAACCAGACCGCCGTGAACGGGCCGACGGCGCGGGTGCCTTCGCGCGCCTCGGGATCAAGGCCGAACAGGGGTTGCATGCCCAGCAGCGTCAGGCCGCTGTCGGCGCCTTCGGCAAAGAACAACAGCATGATGACCAAAGCCAGCAATCCGCCCAGATATCCGAAGGCAAAGCCCGAGCCAGAGATTGCGCCCAGATCGTCGGCCTGCGTCAGCGACGGCATCAGCGCGTTGGTGAAGATCGTCGCGAACTCCATCCCGATGAAGCCGATGCCGAACAGGCAGACCGCCCAGAGCAGCATCGACGCCTCACCCCCCGGGGCCACCCACCACAGGCCGGTTGCCCCGGCGACATAGATGGCGGAAAACACCCAGACCCAGATAAGCCGCCGCCCGGTGCCATCGGCAATCGCCCCAAGGATCGGCGCCAACACCGCCACCGCAAGCGAGGCGATGGCCAGCCCCCATGCCCAATAGGCCTGCGCTGCGGCCTTGGCGGCCTCGGGCTCCATGCCGGTGCCCATATAGTAGCCCCGGGCGATTTCTGCGAAATAGGGGCCGAAGATGAAGGTCAGAAGAAGCGTGCTGTAGGGCTGGCTGGCCCAGTCGAAGAAATACCAGCCCCAGATGCGTTTACGCGCGCTTGCCATGACTGCTCCCTTCTTTTGCGGCGGAGTGAAACCGCAAACCGGTTTCGGCGCAAGGTCAGGCTTGCAGGGCAGGCGGCCAGGGTCGCTCGGCCTCGGCAGCGATCCAGGCCTGAACCCAAGCAGGCAGCGGCGGGCTTTGCAGGTCTTTGCCAAGGTGCGTAGCCATCTCGGCCGGCGGCACGATGCCGGCCTTCGACACGATCGCCGACCGGATCAGGACATGCGACGCGCAGTCCGGCCCGATCCACATCGACTGCTCCATGTAGATGAAGCGGCTATCCCAACCGATGCAGCGGGTGTGCATGGTCAGCCGCGAAAACACCGTGACGCGGCGTCGGTAACGTGTTGTGGACCCCGCGACCGTCAGCCCCCACCCTTTGTCGCGGAGAAGCTGTTCAAACCCGGTCCGCCGGGCCAGGGGCAAGCGGCCAAGGTCATACAGCGTCAGCGTGCGGCCGTTGTTCAATTCCATCCACGGGTCAAGGTCCCAGGGCCAGCACAGATGGTGGCTGACGTGGCTGTCAAAGATGCCCAGCTTCGGCATCCGGCGAACGCGGGCCATTTCCTTGAACATGCGGACAAAGGGATACATCGACACCTCCGATCTTGGGGCGGGCCTGAGCCGGCACGGCTGCCGCGTCAAGTAAAACGCTGCGGAAGGCATTGCCCTTGGCCTTGCCTGCCGTTACCTCAGGGCCAAACTCAAGGGGAGTGCCCGATGACCTCGCTGTACCAAATCCTGATGCTGATCCTTGATATCGCGCAGTTCATCATCATTGCGCATATCATCATGAGCTGGCTGATCAATTTCCAGGTGTTGAACCTGGGCCAACCGCTTGTCGCCTCGATCTGGGACGGGCTGAACCGCCTGCTGGAGCCGCTGTATTCGCGCGTGCGACAGATCTTGCCAAACCTGGGCGGCCTTGATCTGGCGCCGCTGGTGGTCCTGCTTGCAGTCTTTGCATTGCGGATCGTGCTGACCAACAACATCGCCGCCTTCGTCTGACTTTGGAACGCGCGGCCTCGCTTCTGCATTCCATTTTCGGCTTTTCCGACTTCCGCCCCGGTCAGGCGGAAATCGTGCAGGCCGTGCTGGAGGGGCGTAACACCCTGGCCATCATGCCCACGGGCGGGGGCAAGTCGTTGTGTTTCCAGCTTCCGGCGCTGTGCCGTGACGGGGTGACGGTGGTGATCTCGCCCCTGATCGCTTTGATGCGGGATCAGGTCAGGGCGTTGAAGGCGGTGGGGGTAGAGGCCGGGGCTCTGACCTCGGGCAATACCGATGAGGAAACCGGAGAGGTTTTCGCCAAGCTGGATGCGGGTACGCTGAAGCTTCTCTACATGGCGCCGGAACGCCTTGCCTCGGGTGCAACGGCCGCGCTGCTCCGCCGGGTTGGCTGCAGCCTGATCGCGGTGGACGAGGCGCATTGCGTCAGCCAGTGGGGCCACGACTTTCGCCCCGATTACCTGCGGATCGGCGAGCTGCGCCGCGCGCTGCGCGTTCCCCTCGCCGCCTTCACCGCCACGGCGGATGAAGAAACCCGTGCGGAAATTGTCACCCGCCTGTTTGATGGCGAGGCGCCCGCCACTTTCCTGCGCGGCTTTGACCGGCCGAACATCCATCTGGCCTTCGCGGTGAAATCTACCCCGCGTGAACAGGTCCTGCGCTTTGCCGCCGCGCGCAAGGGCCAGTCCGGCATCGTCTACTGTGGCACCCGCGCCAAGACCGAAGTGCTGGCGCAAGCCTTGCGCGAAGCCGGCCACCCGTCGGTGGCCTATCACGGCGGGATGGAAGCCGAGGCGCGGCGGCAGGTGGAAATCCGCTTTCAGCGCGAGGATGGGCTGATCGTCGTGGCGACGGTGGCCTTCGGCATGGGGATTGACAAGCCCGATATCCGCTGGGTCGCCCATGCCGATCTGCCAAAGTCGATTGAGGGCTATTATCAGGAAATCGGCCGCGCGGGCCGCGATGCGTCACCTGCCGAAACGCTGACGCTTTACGGCCCGGATGACATCCGCCTGCGCCGGTCCCAGATCGACGAAGGTGCTGCCCCGCCCGACCGCAAGGCCGCCGACCACGCCCGCCTGAACGCGCTGCTGGGTCTGGCCGAGGCGCTGAAATGCCGCCGTCAGGTTCTGCTGGGCTACTTCGGCGAAGTGGCGCAGCCTTGCGGCAACTGCGACCTCTGCGATCGTCCGGCGCAACTGTTCGACGCGACCGAGGCGGTGCGCAAGGCTTTGTCCGCCATCCTGCGGACCGGGGAATGGTTTGGTGCAGGCCACCTGATCGACATTCTGACCGGTAACGCCACGGCCAAGGTGCGCGAACGCGGCCATGACCAGTTGCCTACCTATGCCGTGGGCCGCGACCTTTCCAAGGCCGCGTGGGGCGCGGTTTTCCGGCAGATGATGGGCCAGGACCTTGTCCGCCCCGACGCGGACCGCCACGGTGCCCTGCGGATGACCGATGCCGCCCGCCCGATTCTGCGCGGCGAGGCACGAATTACCTTGCGGCGCGATACGGTGACATCAGCAGGTGAACGCGAGGCGGTGCGCAGCCAGGTGGCCGACGAAGACTTGGGGCTTTTGTCCCTGCTGAAAGCCCGCCGCCGCGCGCTGGCCGAGGCGCATAACGTGCCGGCCTATGTGGTCTTTCCCGACCGCACGCTGATCGAAATGGCCGAGCGCAAGCCCGCGACGCTGGACCAGATGGCCGGGATCACTGGGGTGGGCGCGAAAAAGCTGGAAAGCTATGGCATAGCCTTTCTGGAGGTGATCACCGGGGGGGCGGAACACCTCCACCCCGCGCGGATGCGGCTGGTGGGTACACCCGAGGGTGCTGTCTTCGACCGGCTGGCCGAAGTGCAACTGTCCCTGTCGCGGGGCGAGGACGGGACCGGCAAGTACCTGTCCTGCACTCACTCCACTCTGCGCCAGATTGCCGAGCGGCGGCCATCCACGTTGGCCGAGCTGCAGGACATCCAGGGGATGGGAGAAATGAAGGTCGAACGGTTCGGCGAGCCTTTCCTCAGCGTGCTGCGCGGGGAGTAAAGGCCTCGGGCCGCCCGGCCCCATACCCGACCGACGGGGTTTCCACCCCCGACCCAGGCAGTATTTGGGAAAAGAGCGTATGAGAGGAGGGGAGGCCCCGGTTGAGGGATCAGGCGGCGTCCTCGGCCTCGACCAGTGGGGAGCGGGCGGTTGGGGGGCAAAACTCAACCATGGTCCCTTCGATCGCTGTCTTGCGTAAAGGTTTGGTCAGGTAGCGGTCGATCCCGGCGGCAAAGATGGCATCGGCGTCGCCGTCCATGGCATGGGCGGTCAGCGCCACGATCGGTACATGCGCCCCCTGCCTTTCCAGCGCGCGGATCGCCAGAGTGGCCTCTTTTCCATCCATCTCGGGCATGGAGATATCCATGAAGATCAGGTCGGGCTGGAAGCTCTGGTATAGCTCAACCGCGATGCGGCCGTTGTCGGCAAAGACCAGGTCGATATCCAGCGTGCGGACCATCTTTTGAAACACCAACTGGTTGGTGCGGTTGTCTTCGGCTGCAAGCACCCGCATCTGGCGCAGATCGGTGGGCGCGACGGTCACAGGTTCGGGGACCGCAGGGGCGGTCAGGGCCTGCAGATGGCGATAAAGATCGGACCGCAACACGGGCTTTTGCAAGATGGCCGCAAACGCTGCGATATCGCCGCCCAGCCGCGAGATATTGGAGCTGAGCAGGATCACCGGAAGCCCATGCCCAGCGGCGCGGATGTTGCGCAAAAGCGTCACCCCATCCATTTCCGGCATCGCATGGTCGGTCAGCACAACGTCATAGGGCGGGTCGGCGGCCAGACGCTCCAACGCTTCGGCACCGGAGCGGCAGAGCGTGACGGTGATCCCGCAAGGCGCCAGCTGGCGTTCAAGGATGGTGCGGTTGATGAACTGGTCGTCGACTGCCAGCACCCGCTTCACCGCCACCGGAACCTGCACGGCGCCGCCGTCTTCCGCCACCGGCAGCGTCACGCGAAACCCGAAGCTGGAGCCTTCGCCCAGCGTGCTGTCGACCCAGACAGCGCCACCCATGTGTTCGATAAGGCGCCGGGTGATGGCCAGCCCCAGGCCAGTGCCTTCGAACTTGCGGTTCTGCTCATCCTCCACCTGGTTGAACTCGCCAAAGATGTGGTCGAGGTGTTCCGGCGCGATGCCGATGCCGGTGTCTTCGACAGTAACGTGAAGTGTCTGGCAGCTGTCCTCGGCGTCGATCCCGACAACACGGGTCAGAACATGGCCGGCCCCGGTGAACTTGACCGCGTTGCCGACCAGGTTTGTCAGAACTTGTCGCAACCGGCCCGGATCGCCGACAAATCGGGTGGGCAGGAACATATCGAAGTCAATCATCAGGTCGATGCCCTTTTCCCGCGCACGGGGCTGCAAGAGCATCGTGACCTCATGAATCGTCCGTTCCAGATCAAAGGGTTCCGGGCGCAGGGTCAGGCGCTCTGCCTCGATCTTGGAGTAATCCAGAATGTCGTTGATGATGACCAGAAGTGCTTCGCCCGATGACCGGATGGTTTCGGCGAAGAGACGCTGTTCTTCCGAAAGACTGGTGTCGCACAAAAGTTCGGCCATGCCGACCACGCCGTTCATCGGGGTGCGGATTTCGTGACTCATGTTGGCCAGGAAGGCAGATTTCGCCCGGTTCGCGGCCTCGGCCGCCTTGCGGGCAGCCTCCAGCGCGGTTTCGTGTTCCTTCAGTTGCGTGATATCGACCCGCAGGCCGACCCGGCCGCCATCGGGCGTCGGGTGGTCATGCGCGCGGATCCAGCGGCCGTCTGACAGCTGCTGTTCCGACACGCCTGCGCCATTGCGGTGGCGTTTCAGGCGATCCTCCATCCACTCCTCCTCACGCCCGACGGCATCGGCGTGCTGGCTGTGCGCAAGGCCGTAGCGCAGGATATCCTCGAACGTCGCGCCCGGTTGCATGGCCGGTGCCGAGGCGGGATAGGTGTCGCGGTAACGCTGGTTGCAGGTCAAAAGCCGTTCCCCCCGGTCGTAAAGAACAAAGCCATCGGGGATCGCCTCGATGGCGGCCCAGATGCGCATCTGGTCGGTTATGTCGAGCGCGAGGCAAACCAGGTCGCCGTCGCGGGCGCGGCGGTCCTGAAGCTTGACCCATGTGCCGTTCAGGAATTTCAAGGTGACGGGTTCGATCGGGTCACCCTCGATCCGTGCCAGCATCCGGTTGATGAAATCGTCAGCAGTCTCTTCCCCCAGATCGATGGCGCCAGAGGTGGCAATCAGGCCGACCATTTCGCCATAGGGAATGCCCGGGGCGACGGGCTTGCCCTCGAATGGCGCCATCCAGGCGCGGTTGGCGGTGATCATCCGCAATGCGCCGTCAAAGACCGCAAACCCGTCGCGGATGGTGTTGACCGAATCCCACAACCGCCGTTCAGCCATGACCGCAGTGGTGTGGGCCCGATCAAGATCAGCGACAAAGCGCAGGTTCAGGCCCTTCAGCACCTCTGCCTCGGACAGGGCAGAGCGCACGACCTGACGCTGTTCGACGATCTGGTCGGACAGCGACCGCGCGTGGATCGCCAGCTTTTCGTTGGCGGCGAAAAGTTCGCGGCTTTTCTGTTCCAGCAACCGTTCCGCCGCCAGCCGCGCGCGCCGTTCCCTGATCAGACGTTCCGAAAGATCCATCCGCGTCCTGCCGACCTTCTGCCTACCCCCGGCCCCGGCGATGCCCGCGCTGGTCCGGTATACGCGACTACCCTGCCGGATCGAAGTGAACCAAGACTTAACGGCGACCACTGACTTCACGGGCGGGCCTCTGGCCTTGCCAGCCCGGGCACCCCCGTGCGACATTTCAGCCAATCCATCAGGAGGGCATTTTTCATGCGCTGGTTTCAGAAATCCTTGTTTGCGGCGGCATTTTCCGGGCTTGTTGCAGGTGTTTCCGGCATTGCGTTGGCTCAGGACCTGATTCCTGACCGCCGTGTGGTCATGACCCAGGATCAGGACCTGCCTGGCGGGGATATTGCCTCGGTCTTCGACACCACTATCGAGGCCTGTGAGCGTGCCAGCCTCAGCAACCCGCGCAGCACTGCCTTTGTCTACAACACCCGCAACGGATCCTGCTTCGTGAAGAACGGCCCGGGAGAGGGAGTGTTCTTCCAGGGTGCCTTTTCAGCCTTCGTGATCGAGGGCGATGCCGACCTGCGCGCGGCAGCGACGCCAAGGCGCGCGGAACTGGCCTTCCTGCCCGATTGGGATATCCAGAGCGCCTATGAGCAGGCAACCGGCCTTGGACGCCAGCACACCACCGGTCCCTGGACAGCTGAAGAGCATCTGCTAGCGGCACTGGAGGCAGAGTCGCGGCCTGACTGGGCCGGGGCTGCTGCATTCACCGGGGCCGCCCTCAACCTGACCGACGATGCCGCGACCTGGGGCGAGTTTGCCCGCCGCCAGCTGGAGGCCGGAAAGGCTGATCAGAACCAGTCGGGCTATTTCTTCTATCAGGCCTTCCAGTCGTCGATGAACGCCTATCTGCGCGCCGAAAGCCCGGCCCTGCGCCATACGATCCTGGTTGTGATGGCAGACGTGCTGGAGCGTAACGGGCGCGGGCGCGACATGGTGCAGGCGTTGCGGCTGGCGCAGTCGCTCCAGCCCCGGACCGATACCGAGGCGGCGCTGGAGGTGGCCATCGGCAAATACGGCTTCCGCATCGTCGAGACGATCGTGCAATCCGACCTGGCCCGCCCACGCATCTGTGCAACCTTCTCGGAAGACCTTGTGGCGGCTGGGGTGGATTATTCTACCTTCGTGCAAATGCCCGAGGCCGGGATGGTTGTGGAAAACGGCGGCTGGCGGCAGCTTTGCGTCACGGGGGTGGAACATGGCAAACGCTACAGCGTCACCTTCCGCGACGGGCTTCCGGCCGCCGATGGCCAGACCATGGCCAAGTCGGTCGAGGTCACGCAATACGTCCGCGACCGCAACCCCGGCGTGCGGTTTCCGGGCCGGGGCTATGTCCTGCCGAACACGGCCGACGTGGCCCTGCCGGTCGAGACCGTTAACACTGAAAAGCTGGACCTGACGCTTTATGCCGTCACCGACCGCAACCTGCTGCGCTCGGTCCAAGACTACTACTTCGGCGCGCCGATACAGAGCTGGTCCGAGGAGAACTTCGCCGACTCCGTGGGCGAACAGATCTGGACTGGTTCCGCCATCGTGGGGCAAGAGGTCAACAGGGACGTGACCACCCGCCTGCCTCTGGGAGACGCGCTGGAGGGGCTGCCTGCGGGAATCTATGCGCTCAAGGCCGCGGTACCGGGGGTGGACCCTTATGTCGTGCCTGCCGGGTGGCAATGGTTCGTGGTTTCCGACCTTGGTCTGACCACCATGTCCGGCGTCGATGGGCTGCATGTCTTTGTCCGGTCGCTGGGCACGGCAGGGGCCAAACCCGGGATCACGGTCGAGTTGCTGAACCGTGCAAATGCCGTTCTTGGAACAGCCACCACAGATGATCAGGGCTATGCCCGCTTTGATGCGGGTCTGACGCGCGGCAGCGGCGGAAGCGCGCCCGCGATGGTCATCGCGCGTGACGGGGACAAGGACATCGCCTTCCTGTCACTGACGGACCCGGAGTTCGACCTGTCTGACCGAGGGGTCGAGGGGCGTGAGGCCGCCCCGCCGGTAGATGTCTTCGTGACCACGGATCGCGGAGCGTATCGCGCGGGCGAGACCGTCTATGTCACCGCCCTTGCCCGCGACGCGGAGCAGGCGGCCGTCGAGGGCCTGCCGCTGACGGCGGTCCTGTCGCGGCCCGATGGCGTGGAATACTCGCGGCAGTTGGTCCAGGATCAGGGCGCAGGCGGGTATGTCTTCGCCCTGCCCATCGCTGGCAGCGCTCCCCGGGGTGTCTGGCGGCTGGAGATGTTCGCCGATCTTGAGGCCCCTGCCCTGTCCGCCAGGACATTCCTCGTCGAGGATTTCCTGCCCGAACGCATCGACTTTGACCTGACGCTGGCGGATGTCCCCCTGTCGATCGGGACCGGGTCCTCGATCGATCTGACGGTGTCGGCGCGGTATCTTTTCGGTGCCCCCGGCGCGGGGCTGGCACTTGAGGGCGAGGTTCTCTTGCGCGCGGCAGACGGACTCGAGGCGTTCCCCGGGTACGTTTTTGGCCGCCATGACCAGCCGTTTTCCGCGCAGATGTCCTCGCTTGACAGGGCCGAGACCGACGCTGACGGCAAAGCCGTCTTGCCGGTCTACCTGCCGCAGACAGACGACCCCCACCGCCCGCTTGAGGCCCGCGTGACCATCCGCGTTGCAGAAGGCTCTGGCCGGCCGGTGGAACGATCGGTGACCAGGAAGTTGTCCCCCGCCGATCCGATGATCGGGATCAGGCCGTTGTTTGACGGCGTGGCTCGGGAAGGCAGTGAGGCACGCTTCAGCCTGATTGCCGTCAATGCCGACGAGGCGCTGTTAGCCCTGCCGGTGCAGTGGAAGGTGGTCCGGGTCGACTACGATTACCAGTGGTACCAAAACTATGGCAACTGGAACTGGGAGCCGGTGGTGACCCGCACCCCCGTTGCCGAGGGCGACGCGACCCTTGGCTTGCAGCCGGTCGAAATTTCCGCACCGGTGGATTGGGGCAGTTACGAAATTCTTGTGGAGAGGTCGGATGGCGGGCGATCCTCGACGTCGACCACCTTTTACGCGGGCTGGTATGCGGCCGCTGACGCAAGCGCCACGCCCGACACGCTGGAACTGTCGCTGGACAAACCCGCATACAAGACCGGCGAGACCGCCACCTTGCGGATCGTGCCACGGGCGGCGGGGACGGCGCTGATCACTGTGCTGTCGAATCGTCTGGTCGCGATGCAGGCGGTAGAGGTGACGGAGGGTGAAAACCTGATCCGGTTGCCGGTCACGGATGAATGGGGTGCGGGGGTATATGTCACGGCCTCGGTTCTGCGGCCAATGGATGTGGCAGCGGGCCGGAACCCGGCGAGGGCCCTGGGGCTGACCCATGCCAGCATTGATCCCGGTGCGCGGGCCTTGTCTGCGGTCGTCGAGGTCGCGGCCGAGGCGGCCCCGCGTGGCCCGCTTGACGTCGCGGTGAAGGTAGAAGGCGTGGCGGCGGGCGACACCGCCTATGTCACGATTGCTGCCGTCGATGTCGGCATACTGAACCTGACCGGGTTCGAGCCCCCCGATCCGCAAGGCCACTACTTCGGCCAGAGGCGACTGGGCGTGGGCATCCGCGACATCTATGGCCGTCTGATCGATGGGCTGAACGGGGCCGAGGGGATTGTCCGGTCGGGCGGTGATGCGGGCGCGCAGGCGCGGCTGCAGGCCCCCCCTCCGACAGAGGA
>Ga0105045_10004268_pt1 | contig 12400 bp, 12 predicted proteins | sample MAT02_FD_78089 | JGI IMG/M metagenome (GOLD analysis project Ga0105045, IMG submission 78089) | Freshwater microbial communities from Lake Fryxell liftoff mats and glacier meltwater in Antarctica - MAT-02 (megahit assembly) | ecosystem: Environmental > Aquatic > Freshwater > Ice > Liftoff... | reverse complement strand
TATCGGCTTCTTCAACAACCGCCGCGGCTACACGGTGCATGAAGCCACTGCGCAGCGCATGGAAGCCCGCTTCAAGGGGCTCGATCATGTCACGCGCGCCGGTGCGCCGGTGGTGGAGAAGGGGCGCTTCGTGGTGGAAACTGGCGGCGGTGCGCTGACCCGCGCCTGACTGGACGAAGCCTGCGCCGCGCGCGACGCTTCCGCTTAACAACGCGAGGGTCGGGTGATGGCGCGGATCGGCTTCGTGGGCCTCGGCAATATGGGTGGGCCGATGGCGCGCAACCTGGTGAAGGCGGGCCATGCCGTGGCGGTCTTCGACCTCGACGCCACCGCGATGGCGCGCGTGAAAGGCGCAACGGCCGCGGCCAGCGCAGCGGCAGCAACGCGTGGCGCGGCCTTCGTCATCACCATGCTGCCCGCCGGTGCGCAGGTGCGCGACGCATGGCTCGGCGCGGGCGGCATGGCGGCGGCAAGCGACCCGGATGCCGTGCTGATCGATTGCTCGACCATCGATGTGGCGACGGCGCGCGACGTGGCATCCGGCGCCGGGCGCGCCTTTCTCGACGCGCCCGTTTCGGGTGGCGAAATGGGGGCGGAGGCGGGCACGCTCACCTTCATGGCGGGCGGCGACGCCGCGGCCTTCCGACGCGCCGAGCCGATCCTGATGCAGATGGGGCGCGCAGCCATTCATTGCGGCGCCGCTGGTGCCGGCCAGGCTGCGAAGGCGTGCAACAATATGATGCTGGCGGCGACCATGATCGTCACCGCCGAGGCCTTCTTGCTGGCCGAGAGTCTCGGCCTTTCGCATCAGGCGCTGTTCGACGTGGCCTCCAGATCCTCGGGCCAATCCTGGAGTCTCAGCACCTATTGCCCGGTGCCCGGCCCAGTACCCGCCAGCCCAGCCAATCGCGACTACGCGCCGGGCTTCGCGGCGAGCCTGATGGTGAAGGACCTCGGCCTTGCGGTGGGGGCCGCGGAAGCCGGGGGCGTCGCTACGCCCCTGGGCGCGCGGGCGTTGGACCTTTACCGCCGTTTCGTGGCGGAAGGCGGCGGCGCCACGGATTTCTCCGGCATCATCCGCATGCTGCGCGAAGGCAGCTGAGCCTCCGCAGTTTCGTCGGCTGTATACATCGGCACACACCCAGATTAGCCTTCACGCGAAGATTGGGGAACGCATGAGCAGCATGACTGCAACGACCGAATATGGCGTGGCATCGCTTGACCTTGGCGTGACCAAGGCGCTCAGCGCGGCCATCGCGAATATTCGCTACGAAGCGCTTCCAGATGCGGTGGTCCATGAGGCACGGCGCGGCGTGTTGGATTGGATCGGCTGCGCGCTGGCCGCCAGCCGCCACCCGACCATCGCCATCCTGCGCGAGACCTTCGCTGCCATCGGATCCGCACCCATCGCACGCGTTCTGGGGCAGGGCGGGCTCCGCCTCGGCCTGCTTGATGCGCCGATCGTCAACGGCCAGATGGGCCATCTGCTGGATTTCGACGACACCCATATGGGCGGTGTGGTCCTGCACACGAGTTCCCCGCTGCTCGCCGCGCTGCTCGCCCTGGCCGAGCATCAACCGGTGGATGGCAAAACGCTGATCGCGGCCTACGTCGCGGGGTTCGAGGCTGGCGTGCGCACGGGGCAGGGTGCGCCAGCGCATCATGACGGCGGCTGGCACCTGACCGGCACGCTCGGCACGATCGCGGCCGGCGCCGGTGCCGCGCGGCTGCTCGGCCTCGATGCGCGCCAGACCAACCATGCCATCGGCATCGCCGCGACCCAGGCGGCCGGCATGCAGCAGAATCGCGGCACGATGTGCAAATCCTTCCACGCGGGGAAGGCGGCTTCCAGCGGCGTCCTGGCTGCGCTGCTGGCGTCGCGCGGCTTCAACAGTTCCGAGGAAATCCTGGAAGGCAAGCGCGGCTTCACCCGCATCTACAGCACCGTGGCCGCGCCAGAACGCATCATCGAGGGCCTCGGCACGCGGTGGGAGATCACGCGCAACGGCTACAAGCCCTATGCCTGTGGCGTGGTGTTGCACCCGCTGATCGACGCCATGATCGCACTGTCGGTCAGCGCGAAGATGCCGGCCGAGGCGGTGTCGCGCATCATGCTGTCGGTGCATCCGCATGCGGTGAAGATCACCGGCGTCGATGATCCGAAATCCGGGCTGATGTCGAAATTCAGCATCAATCACTCGGCCTCCGTCGCGTATCTCGATGGCGCCGCCGGCATCGCGCAATACACCGATGCGCGCGCCGCCGCCACCGATGTGCAGAACTTCCGCCCCAAGGTCGAGGTGCAGATTCGTGAGGATTTCCGGAAGGACCAGGCGCACGCCACGCTGATCGCGCGCGACGGCGCGCATTTCGAGGCACTGGTGGCGCATGCCAGCGGCACCGTGGACAACCCGATATCCGATGCGGATTTGGCACGAAAGTTCCTCGGCAATGCGTGCGATGCGGTGGGCGAGGATCGCGCGCGCCGAATTGCCGATCAGGTCTGGGCACTCGATCGCGTGGCCGACATGCGTGATCTGATTGGCATGTGCGTATGATGCGCGCTTTGCCCGATCGCGATGTGATTGCCGGCCTCGCGCTGGCGGCCTTGGGGGGATTCATCACGCTGCGCGCGACGCAATGGGATTTGATGGGCGAGGATGGTCCGGGGCCGGGCTTTTTTCCGCTCGGCTATGGCGTGCTGATGCTGGCGCTTTCCATCGCGCTGACCGGGCGTGCGCTGCTTCGGCCCGCCATGCGTGGCGATGCGCCGGTGGATGTCGCCGGGCATGCGCGCGCGCTGCTCACCTGGGCGGTGTTTGCCGGCACCGCGGTCGCAATGCAGTGGATCGGCTTCATGCTCGGCTTCGCGCTGCTCTCGGCCTTCATCGTGGCGCATGTGTTCGAGCAAGGCTGGCGTCGTGCCGCGCTTGTCGGCATCGCCTGTGCGGCCGGGTTCTGGGTGGTGTTCCAGCAATTGCTCGGCGTGTCCCTGCCCACCGGGCCCTGGGGCTTCTGATGGGAGAGCGCTAGTGGAAGTCCTCGGCGGACTTGGCAACGGCTTCGCGGTCGCGCTGCAGCCGATCAACCTGATGTGGTGCTTCGTTGGCTGCTTCCTCGGCACCATCGTCGGCATCCTGCCGGGCCTGGGCCCGGCGGCCACGATCGCGCTGCTGTTGCCGCTGACCTATGGCATGGATCCGACAGGCGGCATCATTATGCTGTCGGGCATCTATTTCGGCGCGAAATACGGCGGCTCGACCACCTCCATCCTGCTGAATATCCCGGGCGAAGCATCGTCGGTGGTGACCTGTCTGGATGGGCACCAGATGGCGCGCAACGGCCGCGCGGGAGCGGCGCTCGGCATTGCGGCCATTGCCTCCTTTATCGCGGGCACCTTCGGCATCGTCGCACTGACCGTGATGGCGCCGCCGATCGCGGCCTTTGCACTGCGCTTCAGCTCGCCCGAGTATTTCGCGCTGATGGTGCTCGGCCTGTCGCTGGTGGTGGTGCTCGGCGGCAATTCGCTGATGAAGGCGTTGCTGTCCCTGCTTGTCGGGCTGTGGCTGACCAGCATCGGCACGGATCTGTTCACCTCGCAATCGCGTTTCACCTTCGGCTCCTCCTTCCTGATCAGCGGCATCGACTTCATGATCATCGCGATCGGCGTCTTCGCGATCGCCGGCGTGCTGGAAAGCATCAAGGCGCGCGAGGAGAATACTGCGCTTCCGGTGCCTGGAACGCTGCGCGAATTGCTGCCCTCGCGCGCCGAGTTGAAGGCCTGCCGCTTCGCCTTCGCCAACGGCTCGATCGTCGGCTTCCTGGTGGGCGTACTGCCCGGCGCGGGGTCTGCCATCGCCTCCTTCATCGCCTATGGCATCGAGAAATCCGTCTCCAAGCACCCGGAGAAATTCGGCACCGGCGTGCCGGAAGGCGTGGCCGCGCCGGAGGGTGCCAACAATGCGGATTCCGGCGGCGCGCTGGTGCCGCTGCTGACACTCGGCATTCCGGGCGGCGGTACCACTGCGATCCTGCTTTCGGCCCTCGTGCTGTGGGGCGTGAAGCCCGGGCCGCTGATGATGATCGAATCGCCGCAGGTATTTTGGGGACTGGTCGCCAGCCTCTATATCGGCAACCTCATGCTGTTGGTGCTGAACCTGCCGCTGGTGCCGCTGTTCGCGCAGATCCTGCGCATTCCGCTGTATGTGCTGTTCCCGATCATCTTCGGCCTGTCGCTGGTCGGCGCCTACAGCGTCTCCGACAATGTGATGAACCTGGTCCTGCTCGCGGGCTTCGGGCTGGTCGGCTACGTCATGGCGAAGCTCGATTTCCCAACCGCGCCGTTGATCCTCGGCTTCGTGCTGGGGGATGCGATGGAACGCGCGGTGCGCCAGTCGCTCACCATGTCGCAGGGCGATCCGGCGATCCTGGTGGAACGTCCGATCTCGGCCGTGATGCTGACGCTCGCCGCGCTGATCCTGCTGACGCCGCCCGCGATGTCGGCGTGGCGCCGACATACGAAGCACCAAAAAGGGAGCCCATCATGAAACGTCGTCACCTGATCGCCACCGGCGCCACGCTCGCGCTTGGTGGTGCCATGCCCGCTCGCGCCCAGGCCGGCTGGGTGCCGACGCGGCCGATCGAGATCGTGGCGCATAACGGCCCCGGCAGCGGGCCGGATGTGTTTGCCCGCGCGCTCGTTTCCACGCTGGAACAGGAACGGCTCAACCCGGTCCGCATGCAGGTGGCGAACCGTGTGGGTGGCGGCGGTGCCACGGCGATGAACTACATCATGGACAAGCGTGGCGACCCGCATGTGCTCGGGGTCTGGACCAGCCTTTGGCTGTCGCTGCCGCTGGTGCAGGCCGAGGCGCGCGCGCTGACCACCGACATGACCGCGATTACGCGCATCGCCATCGAGCCCGCTCTGCTCGTGGTGCGCACGGAAAGCCCGCATCGCACGCTGGCGGACCTCATCGCCGCCGCGCGCGCGCGCCCTGGCGCGTTGCGCCAATCCGGCGGGTCGCCCACCGCGCGCGATAATCTGGTGCGGCAATTGCTGATGGTGAGCACCGGCACGCGCTGGTCCTTCATCTCCTTCCCCGGCGGTGGTGAGCGTCTGTCCGCGCTGCTCGGCGGCCATGTCGATCTGATGATCGCCGAGCCGAGCGAGGCCGGTGAACAGGTGCGCGCGGGGCGTCTGCGCGTGCTGGCGCAGGTCACCGAGGCACGGCTGCCCGGCTTCCCCGATGTGCCGACGCTGCGCGAGGCGGGCTTCCCCATCACCGATGTCGTGCAGGCGCGTGGCCTGGTGGCGCCGCCCGGCATTCCGGCCGAGGCCGTTGCCTACTACCAGGGTCTTTTCCAGCGGATGAGCCAATCCGCCACCTGGCAGAAATACCTTGAAGACAACCAGTTCCAGGGCGCCTGGCTGTCGGCGGCCGATACCGCGACATTCTTCGTGGCCTATCAAGACACGCTGCGCGGTATCCTGCAGGAAGCCGGCGTGCGCGTGGTGCGCTGAACTTGCCGATGGATCCGCTACCGATGGTGATGGTGGGCCTCAGCGCATACCTCACTGCAATCATCGGCGGGTTGGCCGGCTACGGCACAGGGCTGTTGATGCCGATCGCACTGGTGCCAATCGTCGGCGCGGCGGCGATAGTGCCGATTCTTGCTGTCTCGGGCCTGTTCAACAACGCCACCCGGCTTGCGGTGTTTCGCGATCGTGTGGCTTGGGCGCGCGTGGTGCCGCTGACGCTTGCCGCGATTCCCGCATGCTTTGTTGGCGCGTCGTTGTTCACGCTGCTGAGCGGCCATCAGGTGGCGGTGCTGCTCGGCATTACCTTGGTGGTGATGGTGCCTGCAAGGCGCTGGCTGGCGGGACGCACGCTGAAGGTCGGCACGCTTGGCGTGCTGGCGCTCGGCGCGTTGTACGGCCTGGTCACGGGCGGTACGCCGGGTGGCGGCGTGGTGCTGATCGCGGCGCTGGTGGCGATCGGACTGCCGGCGCACGCGGTGGTCGCGACCGATGCGGCGATCTCGCTGATGGTCGGCATGGTGAAGGTCGCGACCTTCCAGGCGCTGGGCGAATTGCCGGCGGCGTTGTGGTTGCTCGCGGTGGTGATCGGCTGCATCAGCATCCCCGGCGTGATGACCGCGCGTTGGCTCAGTACGCGGATGAGCCTGCGGCTGCACAGCGCAGTGCTGGACGCCGCGATCCTGACCGGCGGCGGGTTTCTTACGCTGCGTGGCATGGGCTGGATGTAAGGAACGACATGGACGCACAGCCCCTGTCCGAGGAAATCACGCGCCTCTCGGCCATGATCGCCGGCGCAATCGATAGGCCGTTACCGGATGATGTGGCGCGCAAGACGCGGCTGCACGTTTTGGATTCGATGGCGGCCATTATCTCCGGCACCGCACTCGCCGCTGGCGTGCAGGGCGCGCGCTTCGCGGCCTCCACCGGTGGTCTGGAGGAGGCGCTGGCGGTGGGCGCGCGCGCCTTGTTGCCGGCCGCGCAGGCCGCCTTCGCAAACGCCATGGCCGCACATGCGGATGAGACCGATGATTCGCATCTTGCGGGTCGCTGCCATCCCGGCTGCGCGATCCTGCCCGCGGCACTGGCGGTGGCCGAGCGGCAGGATGCGGATGGAACGGCGCTGCTGCGCGCCGTGGCACTGGGCTATGATATTGCGGTGCGCGTGAATCTCGCGCTGGGTTTCTCGTCGCCGGCCAAGGCGCGGCACAGCACGCACAGCATCGGCCCGGCTTTTGGCGCGGCGGCGGCGGCGGCGGCGTTGCTGCGGCTGGATCAGCGGCAGGTGCGGCACATGCTATCCTACAGCGCGCAGCAGGCTTCTGGGATTCCATTCTGGAATCGTGATCCCTATCATGTCGAGAAGGCGTTCGATTTCGCAGCCATGCCAGCCCGTAACGGCACGCTGGCTGCTTTGATGGTGGCCTCGGGCTTCACCGGCGTGGAAGATCCGTTCGTGGGTCAGCACAATCTGTTCGCCGCCTTCGCCGAACGCGCGAACCCTCGCGCGCTGGTCGATGGGCTTGGCACGCATTTCGAGATCATGCGCGCCTCGATCAAGAAGTGGTGCGTGGGTTCGCCGATCCAGGCGGTGTTGGATGCAATCATGGCGCTCGGCCCGCAGGACCCGCACGCGATCGCTTCCATCACGATCACCATGCCGGATGACCGCATCCATATCGTTGATGACCGCAGCATGCCGGATGTGTGCGTGCAGCATCTGGCAGCGGTCGCGCTGTTGGATGGCACGCTGAATTTCGCAGCCGCGCATGATGTGGCGCGCATGCGCGACCCTGCCATTCTTGCGCTGCGCGCAAAGATCATCCTGGTGCCAAGCGCGGAGCTGACCGTTGCCGTGCCCGCACGCCAGGCGATCGTCGCGCTGAGCTTCATTGACGGCAGTGTGCGGCTGCACCATGCGCGCGCGGTGCGCGGCACGCCCGAAAATCCGATGACCGCGCAGGAAGTGGAGGCCAAGGCATTTGACCTGATGTCGCCCTTGCTCGGGTCGCCGCGCGCCACGCGCCTGATCGCCGCGCTGCGCAGCATGGATGATGGCATGCGCGTGCGCAGCCTGCGCGAATGCCTCGAACTCAACGCATTGCCGAAGGAACACGACCATGGATGACAGGCCGATGCAGGGACAGGTCGCGCTGATCACCGGGGGTGTGCGCCGCATCGGCCGCGCCACGGCACTGGCACTCGCCGCCGAGGGCGCCGACATCGTGCTGCACGCACGAGCCTCCCGCGCCGAGGCCGAGGGCGTGGCCAAGGAGGTTGCGGTGCTGGGTCGCCGTGCGCTGGTGGTGCTGGCGGACGTCACCGATGAAGCAGCAGTGGAGGCCATGATGGCGCAGATCGATGCAACCTTCGGGCGCATCGACATTCTGGTGAACAACGCAGCGCTCCGCGGCGAGGACGAGTTCCTGGAGATGTCCTTCGCACGCTGGCGCGAAATCACCGGCACCATCCTGGACGGCGCCTTTCTGTGTTCACGCGCCGCGCTATCCCGGATGGTACCGCGTCGATATGGGCGCATCATCAACATGGGGGGGCTGAGCGCGCATCTCGGCGCGCCCGGGCGCGCGCATGTGATTGCCGCGAAGGCGGGGCTTGTGGGGCTCACACGGGCGCTCGCGGTGGAATTCGCGGGGCATGGCATCACGGTGAATTGCGTGGTGCCCGGCAAGATCGGCGGCAAGCGGTCGGCTGGTTCCGGTACAGGAATAGCGGGCCAGCCGATGGTCGGGCGCGAGGGCGTGCCGGAGGATGTTTCGGAAGTAGTCCGTATGCTCTGCCGCCCCGCGAGTTCGTATATGACCGGCCAGACGCTGCATGTGAATGGCGGTCTTTTCCTCCCGTGACGGAACATGATGCGGATCTCTCACGCGCCGAATTCGTCTATCGTCAATTCCGGCAGGGCATCCGCAGCGGTCTCTATCGCCCCGGCCAACGCATCCGCGAGACCCAGATGGCGGCGGCGCTGCACACCAGCCGTACCCCGGTGCGCGAGGCAATCCGTCGCCTGGAATCAGATCGGCTGATCGAAAATGTGCCAGGGCGCGGCCTGGCCATCGCGTCGCTCGATGCGTCGCGGGTGCGGGAGTTGTATCAGTTCCGCACCGCGCTGGAAGGCGCCGCGGCTGAGATGGCGGCGTTGCAGGCGTCGGAGATGGATATCGCCGCACTGCGCGAAACGCTCGGCCTGATGCGCGCCGCCGCCGACGATCCGCCGCGCGCGGCGGTGATGAACCGCCACTTCCATCAGGCGGTCTATCACGCGGCGCGCAACGGATTTCTTGATCACGCCATCGAATCGATGACTGATTTCATGGCGCTGCTGCCCGGCACCACTTATCACACCGCGGGGCGCATGGCCGACGTCTTGCGCGAGCACGATTTGGTGCTGGACGCCATCGCGCGCCGCACGCCGGCCGAAGCTGGCCACGCGATGCGCGCGCACATCCAGGCGGCGGGACGCTTTCGCCTGCAGATGATGCTCGCGCCTTAACCGGCGGCCAGGGCCGGATCGCTGAGGGCCGTGACATCGGCCAAAGTATCAAGCCTCAGTATCGCGTCGAGCAGCTTTTCCGAGGCCGCTTCCGGTACTGCGGCGAAGCGTGTGTTGGCGCGGTATTTCGCGACGATCTCGGCCGGGCTGAGCGGCTGGCGCGCACCGCCGCGCAGGCAGGGTTGGCGCGCCTCCACGATGCGGCCATCGGTCAGCGTGGCGCGCACGTGGCCGGTGTAATTGCGCGGATACTCATTCGCCGGATCGACCACGTAGCCGATCTTGCCCGCCAGCGCGCGGATACGCGGATCGGCAATTCGTGCCTCGGTGAATTGCGCCAGGCCGGCATCGCCATCGATCATCGCAACCGCGATGCAATAGGGCGTGCTGAACTTCGCCCCATACGCCGTCGGTGGATTCTGCTTCAGCGCAAGCGGTGCCCACAACCGGTGCACCGTGCCCTCGCCGACGTCGCAGCTGATGGCCGCGACATCCTCGGCCACCACGCCCTGGGCGCGCAGCATCAGCGCGCAATCGATGAAGGGTTGCGTCATTGTGCCACAGGCATAGGGCTTGAATGCCACATCGCCGGCGACCCAGCGCGTGCCGAGCGCGTCGGTCAGTGGCGCGAAATTCGGCTCCAGTGAGGGCGCAAAGGATCGATACAGTCCGTGCGTGCCCTCGAACACCGTGCGCGGGCCATCGAAGCCAGCGCGCGCCATCATCGCCGCGCGCAGCCCCGCCTGCGCCGCCCATCCGGCATGCATGCGCTTGGTGGAAGATCCATCGGAGAGGTATTCGATGATCCCCGATGCAGCGCTGCCGGCGATACCGAAGGCATGTGTGAGCTTCGCCTCGTCCAGCCCCATCGCCTGGCCGCAGGCGGCCGCGCCCGCCATGGTGCCGAGGATGGAGGTGGGATGAAAGCCACCCGCATGCACGCCCTTCTGCGCCACCAGGCCGAGCCGGCAGATGATCTCGATGCCGATCGCCATGGCTGTCATCGCCTGCGCGCCGGAAAGCTTGTCACGCTCTGCCAAGGCCAGGATGGCGGAGACGATCACGGCGCCGGAATGCACGGGGCATCCCTCAAATGTATTGTCGAAATCCTCGCCATGCGCAGCGATGCCGTTGACGAAGGCGGCGCCCCCGGCATCGAGCCGCCGCGCATGACCGAGTACGGTGCAGGGGCCGTCGCTGTCCCAGCTGTCGCGCGCCGCCACCGCATAGCCCTCATGCCGCGCCGATAGCGAGAGGCCGACCGTGTCGATTACCGTCGCCACCACCTGCGCGCGCACAGGGTGCGGCACGTCGGAAAGACGCACACCGCGCACCCAACGTGACAGTATTTGCGACAGCGACATTTCAGTCATCGGCAGCTCCAACGAGTGGTGAGTTTTATCGCTTGTCGGGCATCGCGCGGCCGCTGACCACTGCCCCGGCGCCGAAACGCGCGCGCAGCTTTTCCACCGCCGCCCATTTCGCCGCGCGCCGCGGTGCATCGGGATCGGCGAGGTCGGGCAGATCGGCCTGATCGCCCGGGGCAAGTGGCTGCGCACCGATGCCGATCAGGCGAAAGGCGGCGCCCTGCGTTTCCCGCGCCAGCATCGGCTGCACGGATTTGAACAGCGTCTCGGGCAATCGTGTCGGGCGCGCGAGGCGCGTGGTGCGGGTGCGCGTCTCGAAGTTGGCGGTCTTCAATTTCAGCACCACGCCCGCGGCCGCGAAGTTCTTTTCGGTGAGCCGCCGCGCCAGCTTTTCGCATAGCTGCCACAGCGGTGCTTCCAGGTCGTGTAGCGTGCTAAGATCAACGTCGAAGGTGGTCTCGGCCGAGATGCTTTTCGTCGTACGCTCCGGGTCCACACGCCGTGCATCCTCGCCGCGCGCGCGAGCAGCCAGCGCCGCGCCATCCTCGCCGAAGCGCCGCGCGGCCTCGCGCAGGTCGAGCATTCCAATCTGGCCGAGCCGTGTGAAGCCGGCGGCGTGCAGCTTTCGCGCGAGCGCTGGCCCCACCCCTGGCAGCAGCGTGACGGGCTGTTCGGCCAGCCACGCCGCGGCTTCCGCCCCCAGCACCGCGAAGCCGCGCGGCTTGTTGCGTTCGGCGGCGAGTTTTGCCAGCAGTCGGTTGCTTGCCAGGCCGATTGATACGGTGATGCCAAGCTGCGTTTCCACAGCACGCGCGAAGCGGCCCAGCACGATGGCGGGCGGCGCGCGGTGCAGCGTTTCGGTGCCCGATAAATCCAGCACTGCCTCGTCGATCGACAGCGGTTGCACGAGCGGCGTGAGGGATTCCATCATCGCTCGGATCTGTCTTGCCACTGCGACGTATTTCGTCATGTCGGGCTTGATGACGACCGCATCGGGGCAGGCGGCGAGCGCCTTGAACATCGGCATGGCGCTGCGCACGCCGCGCGTGCGCGCCACATAACAGGCGGCGGCGACCACACCGCGCCGCCCGCCACCGACGATGACGGGGCGCGTCAGCAGTTCCGGCCGGTCGCGCTTCTCGACGCTGGCATAGAAGGCGTCGCAATCGACATGCGCGATACTGAGCGTGAACAGGGCCGGGTGAGAGACGATGCGGCGCGAACCGCATTGCGGGCAGCGCGTGAAGGCGGCCTCGGCGGCGTGGTCGCAATCGCGGCAGAGGCTCGGCATGTCAGGCGTGCCGGCGCAGCAGCGGCATCAGCGCGAAGGCGGCGAGCAGCGCGAAATAGACCCACCCATCCGGCGTCTGCGCCCGCACCAGCCAGAAGCCGATGCCCTGCCCGCGCAGCAGTGCCGCCATGGCGGTCTCTGCCAGCAGCAGCAGACCAAGGCCCGTAACGCCCATGCGGAGTCGTGCGCCGATCGTGGCCGGTACGGCGCAGATGCGCGCCACCCAGGGCGCCAGCAGAATCATCGCCACCAGCATCGGCAGAGACTCGGCCAGCACGGCTCGCGTCGCGCCGAATGCAGGTTCCAGAACGAAGATGCGGATCGGGCCGAGCAGAAAGCCAAGCGCGAACATCACGGCGAACCACAGGGCGCCCGCCGCGTATGGCATCAGGGAGTATCCCACAGACGCGCCGCGCCCAGCACGCCGGAACTGTCGCCATGCTGCGCGCGGCGGATCGGCGTGGTGCAGGTGTCGGAGAAGACATGCCGCGGGATCAGCTTCGGCAGCGTGGCATACAAATGCTCCATGTTCGATAATCCGCCGCCCAGAACGATCTCCTCGGGATCGACCAGGTTGATCACCGCGGCAAGCGCACGTGCCAGGCGTTCCACATGCCGATCGAGCGCGGCCTGGGCCGCCACCTCGCCGGCGGCCGCGCGGGCGGGGAGGGAGCTGGCGTCCTCCGCGCCTT
>Ga0105045_10004267_pt1 | contig 12402 bp, 15 predicted proteins | sample MAT02_FD_78089 | JGI IMG/M metagenome (GOLD analysis project Ga0105045, IMG submission 78089) | Freshwater microbial communities from Lake Fryxell liftoff mats and glacier meltwater in Antarctica - MAT-02 (megahit assembly) | ecosystem: Environmental > Aquatic > Freshwater > Ice > Liftoff... | reverse complement strand
GCGGGGTGATTGCTGCGGCAGTGCCGGAACCCGAGTCGTGGGCACTCATGATGGCCGGGTTGCTCACCATCGGTGCCATCGCGCGCCGACGCAGCCAGTCCGCGCGCCGTTGACATCGCGCGCTGACGCAGCGGGCTCGCGCCATTCAGTTCGTATGCGCCGACGTTGACGTGCTCAGCCCATGTGCGACTGCGTCCAGCGCACGATGTCGGCCGCGCCCATCGCGCCGGGCTGGCGCGCGATTTCGCGCCCGCCCTTGAAGAGCGCGAGCGTTGGAATGCTGCGGATATTGAAACGCTGGCCCAGCGCAGGTACCGCCTCGGTATCCACCTTGGCCACCCGCACCCGGGGTTCGAGTTGGGCAGCTGCCTGCTCGAACGCCGGTGCCATCTGCTTGCATGGCCCGCACCAGGGTGCCCAGAAGTCGATCAGCACCGGTATGTCGTTGCGTCCGATGTGGCGCTCGAACGAAGCAGCATCCAGTGCCGTCGAATGCGCGGTGAACAGCGGTTGGTGACAACGTCCACAGTCGGGCGCATGGTCCAGATCGGACATCGCCACCCGGTTTGTCGTATGGCAATGAGGGCAAACAATATGTGCGGTTTCGGTCATGGGGCTCTTCCGGGCAACCGGTTGTGTCGTGGCGGTCAAACACAGGAACTCTGCGGCCAGAACGACCTCAGTGCGCCAATGGTTCCCAACTGAGGCCAGATCGCATCGATTCAAGGCTTGAGCGTACACGCGCGCTACCAGCCAGTGGTGCCGGCAAGCGTGGCATCAGGTGACCCGATCCAACCGGGATGTCATCCACAACAGCACCAGCAAGGCCAGGCAGACCGCAGGCATGATGGCCCACAAGCCTAGCTGGCTGCCGAGCAGGCCCAGCGCGGCCGGCCCCAAGGCACAGCCAACGTAAGCGAACGCCACCTGGCGCCCGATCACACGGCGCGCGGTGTCGGCATCGAAACGCCGCGTCGCCTCGTGCATCAGCGATGGATAGATCGGCGCGCAGCCCAGACCGAGCAACACCAGGCCCACCAGTGCCACGCCGCTGGGCAGACCACCGACCGCGAACAGTGCCGCGCCCACCAGCGCGACCAGGATGCCTGCGCGCACCAAGGCCCGGTTGCCCAGCCGCACCGCGACCAGGCCGATGGCAAAGCGTCCGGCCATGATCGACCCGAAGAATCCTGCCACCCACACGCCCGCGCTGGCCGGTGCCATGCCGCGGCCTTCAACCAGGATGCTGGCCGCCCACAGGCCGGTGCCCACTTCGATGGTGGTGTAGACCAGGTACAGCGATGGCGCCAACCACGGTGCCCAGGCCGGAGGCTTTTTGGCGGGCCGCGCCAAAGCGTCGTCGGCATGCGTCTGGGACGCTTGTTCGGAAACGCGCCCCCACATCGACAAGGTCGACACAAACAGCACGGCCAGCAGGAGTTGCAGCAACGCGATCGTCCGATACCCGCCCTGCCAGCCTGCGCCGCCCGCTAACGCCGCACCCATGATCATCGGTCCGGCGGTGGCACCGATGCCCCAGCAGCCATGCAGCCAGTTCATGTGGCGGGCGTCGTAGTGCCGCGCGACAAAATGGTTCAAGCCCGCATCGACCGACCCGGCACCCAGGCCCAGCGGCACCGTCAGCAGCAAAATCCAGCCCAGGGCGGGTGCCTGGCTGAACCCGAACAGGGCCAGCGCAGTCAGGAAACCGCTGACCGCCACCACGCGCCCCGTCCCCAGCCGCGTCAGCACCCAGCCACTGGCAAAACCGGACACGGCAGAGGCCGTGGTCAGGACCATCGTGACCCAGCCGGCGGACGCCAGCGCCGCCGAAAAATCAGCGCGCATCGGCGGCCATGCCACGCCGAAAACGCCGTCGGGCAGTCCCAGGCTGATGAAGGCCGCATAGATCAGCGCCAGCAATGCCATGCGCGGTGCCACACCGGCGGCTTGCATCACAACAGCCGCGACAACAGCGCGGCGAACAGGCTGATCAGCACGGTCGTGGCAACCGGCAGGTGAAAGTCGCGGCCAAACAGCTTGAAGCGGAAGTCGCCCGGCAAGCGGCCAAAGCCGAGTTTGCGCAAGGCCGGCGTGAACCAGTTGATCAGGAACAACACGACGAACACGACGATCAGCCAGCGGATCATGGAAAGGGGCTCACAAGGTATGGCTGCGGTCGCCCTGCACAAAACCGATCGCGTCCCACGCAGGCCCACGGCAAAACCCGATGACTTTGAACAACTCGCCCATTTCATGCTCCATCAGCAGCTTGTTGGCCATGCCGCGCTCGGGCACGCTGGCCGCCTCCAGCATCTGGGCCAGACCGCAGTTGAACAGAAAACGGGCCTGGCTGGTATAGCCCAGCAGCTGCCAGTCGTCGGCCACGCCAGCCTGTTCGGCCGCCTGCTGCGCGGCCAGCGCAATACCGGTGAAATTCACATGCGCCGTGATGTCCTTGGCACCGACATCGACCAACGGATCCGTATCTGCCCGGTGCGCCTGGTGGCACATCACCGTACCCATGGCCCGCTGGGGATGGTAGTACTCGCTTTCGGTGAACCCATAGTCGATCAAAAACACCGCGCCTCGTGCCAGCCGATCCACCAGTGTGCGCATGAAGCCTTCAGCCTGCGGGTGGATCTCGGTAAGGTAATCGTGCGCGCCGTCGATCGCAATCGGCGGGCGCAGGTCGGTCGGTCGGTCCTGCCAGCACAGCTGCCCGTCAAGGTTCCATGCGATCCCGCGCTCCTGCCATTGGCCTTTCAGGCGCGCCAGCAGTTGCACCGGCATCGCATCGAGCACCTCATTGCCCAGCACCACACCCCGGATCGCCGCGGGCAATTCGGTCACCCAGCGCACCCGGTCGGCAAAGGCGGCCAGGGTCTCGCGTTGGCGGTGTTGCAAACTGCCAGAAAGATCGACGATGGTGTAGCTGCGCACCTGCTCGCCCAGGGCCTGCAGCAACTGCGCGGCCATGGCACCGGTGCCAGCGCCGAACTCCCAGATGCTGTCGGTCTGCGTCAACTCCAGCGCCTGTCGCACCTGTACCGCCAGAGCGCGGCCAAAAAGCGGCGAGATACCCGGCGCGGTGGCGAAGTCGCTGGAGCCGCCTGCGCGATCGACCGGAAGATTGCCGATCTGCCTGTCGCCGCAGCTGTAATAACCCAGCCCTGGCGCATACAAGGCCAAGGCCATGAACCGGTCGAAACCGATCCAGCCGCCATGGTCGGCGATCACCTGCGCCAGATGGACCTGCAGGTCGCTCGTTAAACTAGTGGTTGCCACCATTGACCTGGATTGTCCCCGAATGCCTGTTGCCGCCCCCGCCCCTGCCCGTGTTGTCCTCGTCACCGGATCGGCCAAGCGACTCGGGCGCGAAATCGCGCTCGATCTTGCCCGCCACGGCTGGCAGGTCGCAGTGCACTACCGCGATTCGGTCGAAGACGCGCATGGCACCACGGCGCAGTGCGCCAAGCTGTCGGGCAAGAGCGAGTCGTTCCGCGCCAATCTTGGCAACGAAACGGCGGTGCGCCGCCTGCTGCCAGCTGTGATCGAACATTTCGGCCAGGTCGACGCGGTGGTCAACAGCGCGTCGACCTTCGAGAACGACAACGCTGGCAGTTTCGGTTTCGCTGCGATGGAAAAGCACCTGCGCAGCAATACCGGCGCGGCGATCCTGCTGGCGCAGGCGCTGTTCACCCATATGGCTGAGCGCCGGGGGCAGTGGGCCGCAAATCACGCCACCGGCGCGCAGACAATCGCAGCGGACGCCGACGCTACGGATGCCGACGACACCGCACCCAGCCCCGCTCCCTCGCCCCAGGGTGCCGTCGTCAATCTGCTGGACCAAAAGCTGTGGAACCAGAACCCCGATTTCATGAGTTACACCCTGTCCAAGGCAGCGCTGGAAGCGGCCAACACCATGCTGGCGCTGGCGCTGGCACCGCTGGTGCGGGTGGTGGGCGTGGCACCCGGACTGACCCTGACCAGCCACCTGCTCAGCGACGATGATTTCCGCCGGCGCCACAAGTTGGCGCTGCTGGACCAATCGTCCACACCGGCCGACGTCGCGGCCACGGTGCGCTTTGCGCTGGAGAACCGCTCCATGACCGGCACCTCGTTGCTGGTCGACGGCGGCCAGCACCTGATGCGGTTCGAGCGCGATTTTTCCCTGATGTAAACGCGCGCCGCAGCACCTCCCACAGAGCCACCATCGCATGACCCAAGCCCGAGGCACACAAATCCTGACGCTCACCGGCCTGCGCTTTGCCGCCAGCCTGGGCATTCTGGATTTTGAAAGAACCGGCCCGCAGCCGATCCAGGTCGACGCCGAGCTCAATCTGGGCGCACAAGACCTGCACCCGAAGGACGACCAGATCAACCATGTGCTGGACTACCGCAAGATTCGCCAGATCATCATCGACGAATGCACCGCCGAGCATGTGAATCTGCTCGAGACGCTGATCGGCAAACTCTCGCACCGGCTGATGCAGATATCCGGCGTGCAGGGCGTGCGGGTCAAGATCGCCAAGCTGGAAATTTTCGACGACTGCGAAGTGGCGATTCGCGTGGAATCGGGGCAATGGTGATGAACGCAAGCTGGATCGACACGAACACCGCAGTACAGAGCGCGGGTCACACCGAGACTGCGGCCGCCGGCGCGCGGCTGAAGATCGAGCGCGAGACCCACAAGCTGGAAAAACGCCTGTGCCGCCTGGTCGGGCAGGCCATCGTCGACTACAACATGATCGAGGAAGGCGACAAGGTCATGGTGTGCGTCAGCGGCGGCAAAGACAGCTATGCCATGCTCGACATCCTGCAAAAGCTCCAGGCGCGCGCGCCGGTGAATTTCGAGCTGATCGCGGTCAACCTCGACCAGAAGCAGCCCGGTTTCCCTGAACAGGTGCTGCCGCAGTACCTGAAGACGCAAGGCGTGCCGTTCCATATCGAGAATCAGGACACCTATTCCATCGTCAAACGTCTGATACCCGAAGGCAAGACCCTGTGCAGCCTTTGCAGCCGGCTGCGCCGCGGCATTCTGTACCGTGTGGCAGACGAACTCGGTGCGACCAAGATCGCGCTGGGCCACCACCGCGACGACATCCTGCAGACGTTTTTCCTCAACATGTTCTTTGGCGGCAAACTCAAGGGCATGCCGCCCAAGCTGGTCAGCGACGACGGCAGGCACATCGTCATCCGCCCAATGGCGCAGGTGGCCGAAAAAGACCTGGTACGCTGGGCCGTTCACCGGCAGTACCCGATCATTCCCTGCAGCCTGTGCGGCAGCCAGGTCAACCTGCAGCGCAAGCAGGTCGCCGCGATGCTGCAGGGCTGGGAAAAGCAGCATCCCGGTCGGATCGAGAGCATGTTCACCGCGTTACAGAATGTCGTACCTTCGCATCTGATGGATGGAACGCGGCATGATTTCAAAGGTCTCACAGTGACCGGACTGGCCAACGCAGATGGCGATAAAGCCTTCGACACCGAAGAGTTCACGGTGCCGGGGCTGCCAGCGATGCAGGTGGTGCGGTTCGACGGCTGAAGTTTGTGTGACGAACTGCGCCACGGTGACGTAACCACCAGCCACACCTGTACGGAGCGTACCCCTATGTCGATGACACGCACACGGATCGGGCGATGGGCCCTGTTGCTGGGTCTGATCGCCCTGCTGGCCGGATGCTCGGGCATGCGCATCGTCGACTCCGACGTGCGCGCGTTCTCCGCTGATCAGGGCGTCGTGGCTCCCTACACCTACCGGTTCGAACGCCTGCCATCGCAACAGGCGCTGGGCGAGCCCCGTGAGCGGCTAGAGGCCATCGTGCAGGCCGCGCTGACCCAGGTCGGCATGGAGCGGGACGACGCTGCGCCGCGTTACAGCGTGGCGGTCGATCTGCAAGTGGCGCGTGACCCGCGCGCACCCTGGGACGATCTGCCGTATTGGGGCCGCTGGCAGCGCGGCAGCATCGTCGTGCTGCCCAGCGGCGCGGTGGTACACAGCCCCATGCTCGCGATGCAGTTCGACATCCCGTATTACCGGCGCGAAGTACGCCTGCTGGTGCGTCGCCTGTCCGACGGCGTCGTCGTACTCGAAAGCCGCGCCAACCACGACGGCCGCTGGAGCGACGACAGCGCGGTCTTGCCGGCGATGCTGGAAGCCGCACTGCGTGATTTTCCGAACCCGCCCACCGGCGTGAGACGGGTGAACATCGAGATTCCGCGCTGATGGCCGGTTATGCAGATTGTGCGGGTCCACCAATCAGGGCCACCCGCATCTTCCAACCGAGCCGTTCGATGTCATGCGCCGATTCATGGACCAGGAGTTGGGCCATGTCTTGCACTGCGACCGCGACGACCCGTGGCCAACCCGAGCCTTCGCCGGTGCCGACCAGGCCCGCGTCGGTCTCGCACGCTGATGCGCTGTTCGGGCACCTGGTGGTGCACCGGCCGGATCCCCCCACTATCTCTGCCTGGAGCCGGTCAGCCATGTGGTCAACGGTTTCAACCTCGCCGACGCCGGCGTCGCAGGCACCGGCACGCGCATGCTGGCGCCCGGCGACTCGATGGGCGGCCAGATCCGATCGCGTTGTTGCCCGGCCCCCGGACCTGCCTCATTCCACCTTGATGTTGGCCTCCTTGACGGTACGTGTGTATTGCACGGTCTCGGCCGCCAGGAATTTTGCGAACTCCGCCGTGGTGTTGCCCACCGGGTCAGCTCCCATGGTGGTGAAACGTTCGACCAGGTCCTTGTCGTGGATGAATTTTGCAATCGCACCCTGGATGCGCGCGATCACTGCCGGTGGCGTTCCCGACGGTGCCATCAGGCCGTTCCAGCTGTCGGCCTCGAAGCCGGGCACGACCTCGGCGACCGGCGCCAGATCGGGCGCCATCGGGCTGCGGTCCGGGCTCGACACCGCCAGTCCGACCAGCCGCCCCGAACGTATGTGCGGCATGGCGGTCACAGCGGTATCGAACATCAGGTCAACGTTGTCGCCCAGCAGGGCTTGCAGGGCCGGTGCACTGCCATTGAACGGCACATGCAGTACGTCGATTCCGGCCTTGAGCTTGAGTTGTTCGACGGCCAGGCCGCCGCTGGTCACGGTACCGAACGACGCGAAGTTGATCTTGCCCGGTGATGCCTTGGCCTTCTGCACCAGTTCCGCCATGTTTTTCACGCCCAGGCCGGGACGGGCGACCAGGAACAGCGGGTACTTGGCGACCATGCTGATCGGCAGGAGGTCCTTGGCCGGGTCATAGCTGATCTTGCCAGCCATCGTCGACGGTGCCAACGTGACGGCGGTAGGCGAAGCAAGCAGCAAGGTATAACCATCGGCGGGCGCGCGCGCAGTCAGCGATGCCGCCAAGGTGCCCGCGGCGCCGGGCCGGTTCTCGATGACCACCGGCACGCCCAGCGCCGGGCCGAGCTTGTTGCCGATCAGGCGCGCCATCACGTCCGATGCCCCGCCGGCCGGGAACCCGACCAGGATCTTGATCGGACGGCTGGGCCAGGCGTCGGCCTGGCTCCACGCGCTGGTAGTGCCAATCACCGATGTCAGCACTGCTGCGCCGGTCCATTGCAGAAAAGTCTTGAACTTGAACATGGTTTCTCCTCGTTGAAATAGTGGAACGATTGCGGCTTAGAAATAACCGCCCTTGCGCGTGATCTCTTCGATCGACTGGCCCTCCTCGACCCATGAGAAGATCTTCTTCTCGTTCGCGACGACCTCCTCGGCCCGCAGCAACACGGCGACCGCCAATTCGCGGGGAATCGCCACCGCGCCATCGGCATCGCCCAGAATCACATCGCCAGGACGCACGAAGACGTCACCAATCTGCACCGGAATCTGGTAATGCGTGATCATGGTCCGGCCCAGCGCACCATTCGGGCTGCGAAACCGGTAGAACACCGGGAAGTCCTTGTCCAGGATCTGTTGTGTGTCGCGGATGCCGCCATCGACCAACGCGGCGCGAACGCCCTTGCGACTGACAGTTGCGGTCATCACGCCGCCCCAGAGGGTTGCACGTGCATCTCCCGATGTGTCCCAGACCACGAAAGCATCGGCATGCAGATCGTCGAGCATCCGGCCGCGGAAATCCAGTTCGCCGGTGATGATGGTGTTGGGCGAACTCTTGATCGTGAAGGCGATGCCGGCCACTGTGCGATTCGGCCGCAATGGCAGCAAGTGGCCCGGAAACGCCTGGTCCATCAGGCAGTGCTCACGCATCACATCGCAGACGACAGCGGCCTGCACCTTCTCGTAACGTGCAAGCAACTCGCCCGTCTTCATCCCCAAGTCGTCGACCGGCTTTGCCTCGCGCTGCGCCCTCAATTTGTCCACGTTCATCATGCCCGGCGCACGCTCGGCTGGCGTGGCTGTGGTGCTTGTTGTCATCAAACTGGCTCCTCGTAGAAGTATCAAATATGAGACTAGTATCGTATGTGATTCAATATACCATCACCACATGCCGCGTCAAGCCTCTTCCACATCGGATTCGTCCGCGCCCTCCGTCGAGCGTGCCATCGATATCCTGCAAGCGATCGCTGCGAACCGGGCGGGCCTCGGTGTACAGACACTCGCAGCCAGCACAGGGACTCCCAGGGCCACGCTCTACCGCATACTGAAGGTCCTGCAAGCACGGGGACTCGTGCAGCAGGCCGACGGACAAGCCGGGCTATACCGGCTGGGGCCGGCATTGGCGATGCTGGCAGGCGCGGCACCGCCACCGCGCGATCTGGTCGAACTTGCCAGGCCCGTCATGCAACGCCTTGCGTTCAGCGCGCGCGAAACCGTCAAGCTGGTCGTCATCGACGGCATGGACGCACTCACTTTGGCGGTTGCCGATGCGGGACTGGAAGCCTGTGTCACTGCACGCATGGGTACCCGGATGCCATTGCACATCGGTGTTTCGCAACGCCTGTTGCTGGCCCATCTTCCGGCACAGCAGGTTCGTCAGGTATTGGCCCGCCCCCTCGAACGACGCACCCCGCGGACCATCACCGACCCTGCGGCGTTGCGCGCCAGCCTGGAGACGCTGCGCCGGGTCGACTCGGCGCAAGGACAGTCGGAGGGCATTCCCGGCGTTGGCGCTGCGGCAGCGCTTCTGCGCGGATCGCAGGATGAAGTACTGGGTGCGCTTGTCGCGGTGTACATCCACTCCGGCAAGTCCGCCGCGCAACTTGCCACACTGCGGGATGGTGTGGTGCATGCGGCAAGTGAGATTTCCTCATGGCGGTACATGATCCATCCGGCCCGGTCCGATGCCGAAGCGCCCTCCTAAAATGCCTCCATGGACACTACCCGCATCATCGCTGTGCGCCATGGCGAGACTGACTGGAATGCCAGCGGCCGCATCCAGGGACAGCGCGACGTACCTTTGAATGACAAGGGCCACTGGCAGGCCCGGCGCGCTGCGCAATTGCTGTTCCATACCCTTGAGCCGGTTGCTGCCGTCTACAGCAGCGACCTGGCGCGCGCGCACCAAACCGCCAGCAGCATCGCGCAGGTCTACGGCATCGCGGTCGGTGCCGATCTGCGGCTGCGCGAACGCAGCTTCGGCGCATTCGAAGGCAAGACTTTCACCGAACTCGAACAGGAATTTCCACACGATGCAGCGCGCTGGCGCGCGCGTGACTCCAGCTGGGCGCCTCCGGGCGGCGAAACCCTGGTGGCCCTGAGTGAACGGGTGCTAGCCGCAACCAACGCATTGGCAGAGCTGCACATGGGCGAACAAATCGTACTGGTGGCCCATGGCGGCGTGCTCGACATGATGTACCGCATCGCGACCCGCCAGGCGGTCGACACGCCACGCACCTGGGATCTGGGCAATGCCAGCATCAACCGCCTGCTCTGGACACCCGAGGGATTGAACCTGGTTGGCTGGTCGGACACCCGCCACCTGGATCAGAACTGGCGCGACGAAGCCACCGTCTGAGCGACCCGCAAACGCCTTGCCAGATCGGATCGGACAGCTCGGAAGCGCGCCAACCCCAACGCCAATCCTGCCGTGAAGCCCCCATGACCGCCAGCCAGATCATCGTTCTCGCCATTCCGGTCTTCCTGCTGATGATGCTCGGCGAATTTTTCTGGGCGCGCCATCGCGGCATCGTGGTGTACCGGTTCAGCGACGCCGTCAACAGCCTGAGCCTGGGCGGCCTGAGCCAGCTCAGCGGCCTGTTCACCAAGCTGCTGGCAGTGGGCATCTACACCGCCATCTACGACAGCGTGGCGCTTTTCCCCGACCTCCTGTCATCTGTCAGCGCGCGCAACCAATAGCCAGGGGCCTGGGCGACCGTCGCCGTGACCGTAGCGCGCGCACCGGAGGCGGTCTGAGCCAGCCTTATGGATGGCTGCTGTCAGCCGACGACGCCTCAACCGGCTCATCGCGCGCAATCGCCCCATCCACCAGCTCTACCACCCGGTCACAACGCGCAGCCAGTCGCGGGTCGTGGGTAACGATGACGAAGGAAGTCTGGCGCTCGCGGTGCATGCGGCGCAGCTCTTCGAACACACCGTCGGAGGATGCAGTGTCGAGGTTGCCGGTGGGCTCGTCGGCCAGCACCAGCGGGGGGTCGAACACCAGCGCCCGGGCAATGGCCACGCGCTGTTGCATGCCACCAGACAACTCCGAGGGCCGCTTGTCCATGGCCTGGGACAAACCCACCGTCGCCAGCAGCTCGCGCGCCCGTTCGAGTTGCTGTCGGCTGACCCGGCCCTCGCGGATCAACCCCGGCATGGTGACGTTCTCCAGCGCCGTGAATGCCGGCAGCAGGTGGTGGAACTGGAACACGAAGCCGATCGTGTCGCGCCGCAGTAGCGTCAGGGCGCGGTCGTCGAGCGACGCCACGGCCTTGCCGTTGATCCGGTAGCTGCCAGAGGTCAAAGGTTCGAGCAAACCGACGATGTTGAGCAAGGTGCTCTTGCCCGAGCCCGAGGGACCGATCAGCGCGACGAACTCGCCGCGATCGACCTTGAGCGACAAGCCGTGCAACACCTCGGCCTCGTTCGGCAGGCCGATGTTGTACGACTTGCGTACATCGGCCAGTTCGATCAGGCGCTGGCCTTGCGCGGCAGCGGTTGCGTCGGCCCCCACGTCAGATCCGAATCGCCTGCGCCGGGTCCATCGCCGCAGCACGCCTGGCCGGTGCGATGGCCGCCAGCACACCGCAGACGCTGGCCACCAGCGCCACCTGCACGGCCAGCGAGGCCGTCAGCGTGATCGCAAACAGCGCCTGACCGTCCGAGCCCCGCACAAAGACGGTGAAGAGAAAGATCATCAGCTGTGCCAGCGCCAGCCCCAGCAGCGAGCCAACGACACCGACGATGCCGCCTTGCACCAGGAATACCCGCACCATCTGGCCACGAGTTGCACCCATCGCGCGCAAAATGCCGATCTCGCGGCGCTTTTGCACCACCGAGACCACCAGCACGCTGGCAATTCCCAGCACCACCACGACCAGCACGATGGCGCGGATCAGTCCGGTGCTGACCCCCTGCGCATTGAGGGCCGACACCAGTTGCGCGTTGGTCTCCTGCCAACTCTCGACCTTGTAGGGAAACTGGCGCCGCATGTCCGCTGCCATATCCTTCGCACTCCAGACATCGCGCAGCGTGAGGTCCAGACTGGTCACGCCGCCCGGTAGACCGAGCAGGCTCTGCGCCAGGCGCAGCGGCACGATCACGGTGCGACGGTTGAGCTCGCGCACGCCCAGGTCCACCAACGCGGTGACACGCACGGTCTCGCTGACGCTACCGGTTTGCACTGTCAAGCGGTCGCCTGGGCGCAGACCCAGATCGGAGGCCAGCTCGATGCCGATGATGCCCTCACCCGGTTCAAGCCGCGCCGCGCCAGCCACCACCTTCTCGCGCAGTCGCACCACCCGGTCGTAGCGGTCCAGATCCACCCCCGCCAACGCGATCGACTGGGTTGCTTCGCCTCGGATCGCCAGCCCGCCACCGGCGACGATCGGAGAGACTGCGGCCACGCCAGGCCACTGCTCCAACAGCGGCAACAAGGATTGCCAATTGGCCACCGAGCGCAGCCTCTGCGCCTTGGCCTGGGTGTCGCTGAACGCCACGACGCCGGGCTCTGCCGCTCGGGCCGGGGTCACGGAGTCATCGCGCGACTGCAGCGTCACATGCGGCTGTCCACCCAAGGTCTTGTTGAAGGTGTTTTCCTGCAAGCCGGTCACCAGCGCCGAAATATAGGCGATCACCGCCACACCGGCAGCAACACCGACCATGATCAGCACCGTCTGCAGCCGACCCTCACGCAAGAAGCGCACCGCGATACGGCTTTCAAAACCAAGCCAGGCATAGGGAAGCATCGGCACGGGCCTCAACGTCCCATCATGTTGGTCACCTGCGCCGCGCCACTGCCTGCCCCGGCGCTGGCTGTGGCGCT
>Ga0105045_10004266_pt1 | contig 12404 bp, 7 predicted proteins | sample MAT02_FD_78089 | JGI IMG/M metagenome (GOLD analysis project Ga0105045, IMG submission 78089) | Freshwater microbial communities from Lake Fryxell liftoff mats and glacier meltwater in Antarctica - MAT-02 (megahit assembly) | ecosystem: Environmental > Aquatic > Freshwater > Ice > Liftoff... | reverse complement strand
TTCACCCTCGAGGAGCGTTTCGACGTGCTCGCCGACAAGGTGCCCGACGACCTGCCGACGCTGGGCAGCGTGGCCGACTACATCGACAGCCTGGTGGCGGCACGCACGGCCGCCATCGATGACGGCGCGCCTGCAGCCTGATGGCAGCGCGCCGTGTCGCCGTTACCGGGCTTGGCGTCGTTTCGCCCTTGGGCAACGATGAAGCCGGTTTTTTCGAAAGCTTGCAGGCGGGGCGCTCGGGGGTGCGCAGGCTCGACGCGCCGTTTTCCCAACGCCTCTCGATCCGTATCGGCGCACCCGTCGGCTTCGATGGGGCCGCCCACTTCCCGCCGCCGAGACTGCGCATGCTCGATCGCGTTTCGCAGTTCGCGCTGGTTGCTGCGCAGCAGGCCGTCGAGGCCGCCGGCCTGCTTCGATTCGAGGGCTGGCGCGAGCGGGCAGGGGTGTTCCTGGGCACCGGCATGGGCGGCGCCCAGACCACCGACGATGGCTATCGCGCGCTGTACGCGGATGGCGCCGCGCGCCTGCCTCCCTTCAGCGTGCTGATGGCGATGAACCACGCCGCGGCCGCGTGGATCGGGATCGAATACGGGCTGCAGGGCCCCAACTTGACCTACTCCACCGCGTGCTCCTCGTCGGCGGTAGCGATCGGCGAGGCGTGGCGTCGCATCCGTGCCGGTGAAACGGACCTGATGCTGGCCGGGGGCAGCGAGGCTCCGCTCAACCTGGGTACCCTCAAGGCCTGGGAGGCGCTGAAGACACTTGCCAGCGAGGACCCCGAGGATCCCTCCGCGTCGTGCAAGCCGTTCGCGCTTGACCGCAGCGGGATGGTGCTGGGCGAGGGTGCAGCGGTCCTGGTGCTGGAGGAATGGGAGCACGCGCAGCGTCGCGGTGCGCGCATCCGCGGCGAACTCATCGGCTACGGATTGTGCACCGACGCCACCCACATGACCCACCCCACGGTCCTGGGGCAAGCGCGCGCGATGGCGTTGGCGCTGGAATCGGCGGCCCTCGACGCGAGCGCGATCGGCTACATCAACGCGCATGGCACTGGTACCGCCGCCAACGACGTGACCGAGTCCCAGGCGATCCGGCAAGTGTTCGCTGCCCACGCGGACCGAGTCCCGGTCAGCTCGACCAAGTCCATGCATGGCCACCTGCTTGGCGCAGCGGGCGCGGTGGAACTGGCTGCAACCCTGTTGGCGCTCGAGCGCGGAACGCTGCCTCCGACCATCAACCTGCGCATCGCCGACCCGGCCTGCGACCTGGACTACATCAGCGAGGGCGCGCGCAAGGTTTCCGGCGCAGGTGTGGCGATGAGCAACGCCTTCGCCTTTGGCGGCACCAATGCAGTGCTCGTGTGCCGGTCGCCGGACGCTGCCCGGGCGGTGCAGGGTGTCGACTGACTGAAGCCTTCCGTACGTCGGCGGAACTGCACGTTCCACTGCGTCTGGTGAAGGCGCATCTAACAAAAATCCTGCCCCAGGGTGCTACGGTAACCGCGACAGCGTTGGCAACCGCGCAGCGTTCTCTTGACTCGAATGCAGCGTGCCCGCCCCCGTCCCCCGTCGCGGGCACCGTGTACGTCTCCTGTGCTGCACCCCGAAGTCGAGGAGCGTCCTTGATGCCACCGTCATTGCCTGATCCAGCCACCAGTCCGCTTGCCCAGCAGGAATTGCAGCAGCTGGACGCCTACTGGCGCGCCGCCAACTACCTGACCGTCGGCCAGATCTACCTGCTCGACAATGCGCTGCTGCAGCAGCCGCTGCGGATCGAGCACGTCAAGCCACGCCTGCTCGGGCACTGGGGCACTTCGCCGGGCCTGACCTTCATCTATGCGCATCTCAACCGGGTCATCCGCGCGTCCGATGCCGATGTCATCTACGTGTGCGGTCCAGGCCACGGCGGTCCGGCGATGGTGGCCTGCACCTGGCTGGAAGGTACCTACAGCGAGCTCAATCCGGAGGTCACGCTGGATGCGCAGGGGATGCACAGGCTGTTCCGGCAATTTTCCTTTCCGGGCGGCATTCCCAGCCACGCGGCGCCCGACGTGCCGGGTTCCATCCACGAGGGTGGAGAGCTGGGCTACGCGCTCTCGCACGCTTTCGGCGCGGCGTTCGACAACCCCGACCTGGTGGTGGCCTGCGTGGTCGGCGATGGCGAGGCCGAAACCGGCCCGCTGGCCGCGGCCTGGCACTCGAACAAGTTCCTCAATCCGCGCCATGACGGTGCGGTGTTGCCGATCCTGCACCTCAATGGTTACAAGATCGCCAATCCCACGGTACTGGCGCGGATCCCCGACGATGAACTGCACGCGCTGTTCGTCGGCCTTGGCTATGAACCGATGCTGGTGGAGGGCGACGAGCCACAGGCCATGCACCAGCGCATGGCGGTGGTGCTGGACCAGGCGATGCAGCGGATCGGCGCCATCCAGCAGGCTGCGCGCGCCGAGGGCGCCAGCCAACAGGCGCGCCCGCGCTGGCCGCTGATCATCCTGCGCAGCCCCAAGGGCTGGACCGGCCCGCGTGAGGTCGATGGGTTCAAGACCGAGGGCTTCTGGCGCTCGCACCAGGTGCCGCTGTCCGGGCTGGCCGAGGATCCTGCCCACCTTCAGCAACTGGAGCAGTGGCTCCAGAGCTACCGCCCCGAGGAACTGTTCGACCAGGCCGGAGTGCCTGTGGAATCGATACGCGCCAGCACGCCGCAGGGCACTCGCCGCATGAGCGCCAATCCGCACGCAAACGGTGGCCTGCTGCGGGTGCCGCTGCACATGCCATCACTGGAAGACCATGCCATCGCCGTGCCGCGACCCGGTGCGGTCAAGGCCGAAGCGACCCGGGCGATGGGCGATTTCCTGCGCGCGGTGATGCAGGCCAACGAAGGCGCGCGCAACTTCCGCCTGGTGGGACCGGACGAGACCGCATCCAATCGACTGCAGGACGTGTTCAAGGTCACTGATCGCGCGTGGATGGAAAAGGTATTGCCCGAGGACACCCACCTGGGACCGGATGGGCGGGTCCTGGAGATCCTTTCCGAGCACACTTGCCAGGGCTGGCTGGAGGGCTATCTGCTGACCGGACGGCACGGCCTTTTCTCCTGCTACGAGGCTTTCATCCACATCGTCGATTCGATGTTCAACCAGCATGCGAAGTGGCTCGATGCGTGCCGGCATATCCCGTGGCGGGAACCGGTTTCCTCGCTCAACTACCTGCTCACCAGCCATGTCTGGCACCAGGAGCACAACGGCTTCAGCCACCAGGACCCGGGCTTCATCGACGTGGCCCTCAACAAGAAGGCCGACATCGTGCGGGTGTACCTGCCGCCCGATGCCAACACCCTGCTGTGCGTGACCGACCACGTGCTGCAGACCTGGGACCGGATCAACATCATCGTCGCGGGCAAGCCGCCGCTGTGGCAGTGGCTGGCAATGGACCAGGCCGCCGAACATTGCAAGGCCGGCCTCGGTCGCTGGGAATGGGCCTCGAACGACGCGGGCGGCGAGCCGGACGTGGTCATGGCCTGCGCCGGCGACGTGCCGACCCTGGAAACGCTGGCCGCCGTCTCGATCCTGCGCGAGCACCTGCCCGATCTCAAGCTGCGGGTGGTCAACGTGGTTGACCTGATGACCCTGCAACCGCACGACGTACACCCCCACGGACTGGACGATGCCGCTTTCGATGCGTTGTTCACCCGCGACCGGCCGGTGCTGTTCGCCTACCACGGCTATCCGTGGACCATCCATCGCCTGGCCTATCGCCGCAGCAACCACCACAATTTCCACGTGCGCGGCTACAACGAAGAAGGCACCACCACCACCTCCTTCGACATGACCGTGCTCAATGGTCTGGACCGCTTCCACCTGGTGCTCAGCGTGCTGAAGTGGTTGCCAGGCCAGGGTTCGGCGGGCGAGGCGCTGGGGCAGTCGATGCAACGCAAACTCGACCAGCATTACCACTACATCCGCTTGCACGGCAAGGACATGCCCGAGGTGCTGGACTGGCAGTGGCCAGGTGGTTCCGCGCAGGGCGCGCCAGCCTGACCCCCTGCACGGCCGCGCGCCTGCCGATGCGCGCGGCAGCCATGCCCCCGGACCACTGAGGGCCGACGGACATCCACAGGAAACACCAGCCAGGAACATTGCAGATGCCCGACCAGGAACCCGCCAAGGCATCGAACTCCGCGGCATGGCACGCGCTCGGCGCCGAAGAGACCTTGCACGAGCTTGGCGTCGACCAGGGCGGGCTGAGTTCGAGCGATGCCGCGACGCGGCTGGCCACCCATGGCCCCAACCGCCCCCCGCAGGCCGCCAGCCGCAGCGTGCTGCTCCGCTTCCTGTCGCAGTTCCACAACATCCTCATCTACGTGCTGCTGGGCGCCGCGGTCATCACCGCGTTCCTCGGGCACATGATCGATACCGGTGTGATCCTGGCCGTGGTCCTGGCCAACGCGATCATCGGCTACCTGCAGGAAGGCAAGGCCGACAAGGCGATGGATGCGATCCGGACGATGCTGGCACCGCGCGCCAACGTCATCCGCGACGGCGAGCGCCGCAGCATCGAGGGCGAATCACTGGTCCCGGGCGACATCGTGCTGCTGGAAGCCGGCGACAAGGTCCCGGCCGACCTGCGCCTGCTGGTCGCGCACGGGCTGTCGGTGCAGGAAGCGATCCTCACCGGTGAATCGGTGCCGGTGGAAAAGCAGGTCGAGCCAGTAGCGGCCGACGCACCGCTGGGCGACCGTTCCAGCCTGGCCTTCGGCGGCACCCTGGTGGCGTCCGGCCAGGCCACGGGGGTGGTCGTTGCCACGGCCGGGGGCACCGAAATCGGCCGCATCAGTGGCCTGCTCTCGGAGGTGCAAGTGCTGACCACGCCGCTGGTCAGGCAGATGGACGTGTTCGCACGCTGGCTGACCCTGCTGATCCTGCTGATAGCCGCCCTTCTGCTGTTGTACGGCTATTTCGTCGACCATTACGAATTCGCCGACATGTTCATGGTGGTGGTCGGCCTGTCGGTTGCGGCGATACCCGAGGGGCTGCCGGCGGTGCTGACCATTACCCTGGCGATCGGCGTGCAGGCCATGGCCAGGCGCAACGCGATCGTGCGCCGGCTGCCGGCGATCGAGACCATCGGCGCAGTGTCGGTGATCTGCACCGACAAGACCGGCACCCTGACCCGCAACGAGATGATGGTGGCCTCGGTGCTCACCGGCGAGCAGCTGTTCTCGGTCGAAGGCAACGGCTATGAGCCACGGGGTCGCGTGCATGTGGATGGCGACGATGAAGATTCGATGGGAGTGCCGGTGCTGGAGGAGATCGGTCGTGCCAGCGCCTTGTGCAACGATGCGGCCCTGCGCGACGACGCCGGTCAATGGCAGGTGGAAGGCGATCCGATGGAGGGCGCCCTGCTGGCCCTGTCCGGCAAACTGCGCGTCGCGCAGGGCGATGGCGCCGTGGATGGATCCGGGGACTGGCCGCGGGTGGGTGCCATCCCGTTCGATTCCCGGCATCGCTTCATGGCCACCCTCAACCTGGACCCGCAGCGCGCCGCGGTCGCATTCGTCAAGGGTGCACCCGAGCGGATCCTGTCGATGTGCCGTGACCAGCGCGGCAGCGATGGTGGTGTGGACGCGCTGGATACGGCCTACTGGGAGCAGCGCGCCGACCGGATCGCGGCCGGCGGGCAACGGGTGCTGGCCTTCGCGGTGCGTACCCTGCCGTCGGGGCAGCAAGGCCTCGGCCATGCGGACGTGGAGGGCGAACTGACCCTGCTGGGGCTGGTGGGCATGATCGATCCGCCCCGCGCGGAGGCGATCGAGGCGGTGAAGGAGTGCCACGAAGCCGGCATCCAGGTGAAGATGATCACCGGCGACCATGCGCGCACGGCGGCGGCGATCGGCCGGCAGATCGGCTTGCGCGATCCGGATACGGTGCTGACCGGCGCCGACCTGGACGGCATGGATGACGCTGTGCTCAAGCACAAGGTGCTGGGTTGCGACATCTTTGCCAGGACCAGCCCCGAGCATAAGCTCAGGCTGGTCATGGCCCTGCAGTCGCACCAGCTGACCGTGGCCATGACCGGAGACGGGGTCAACGACGCCCCCGCGCTCAAGCGCGCCGATGTCGGCATCGCGATGGGAGGCAAGGGCAGCGAGGCTGCCAAGGAGGCAGCGGAACTGGTGCTGGCAGATGACAATTTCGCCTCGATCGTGGCCGCGGTCCGCGAGGGCCGGACGGTCTACGACAACATCAGGAAGGTGATCAGCTGGACCTTGCCGACCAATGCCGGCGAAGCGTTGACGATCATGGTGGCACTGCTGCTGGGCATGAGCCTGCCGGTCACCCCGGTGCAGATCCTGTGGATCAACCTGGTGACCGCGGTGACCCTGGGCCTTGCGCTGGCGTTCGAGCCGACCGAGGCAGGGACCATGCGCCGGCCACCGCGGCCGCGCAGCGAGTCGCTGATCGGCGGCACCCTGGCCTGGCATATCGTGCTGGTGGGCACCCTGTTCCTGTGCGGGGTGTTCGGGGTCTTCAGCTACGCGATCGACCGCGGTTATTCGCTCGAGCTGGCGCGCACCATGGCCCTGAACACGCTGGTGTCGATGGAGATCTTCCACCTGTTCTTCGTCCGCAACATCCACGGCACCTCGCTGACCTGGAAGGCGGTGCGCGGCACGCCGGTGGTATGGGCCACGGTGGTCGCGGTGACCGCCGCGCAGTTCGCGATCACCTATGCGCCACCGCTGCAGGCGGTGTTCGCCACCGAGGCGGTGCCGCTGATGGACGGCGTGCTGATCTTCGGGGTGGGCGTGGCGCTGTTTGCGGTGATCGAAATCGAGAAGCAGATCCGGCTGGGGCTCGGGCGTGCACGGGTGCAGGCGCATCCGGACCGGACCTGAGGCCAGCGGACCCCCGGCCCATGCCAGGCGCGAGCTGCGGCGCCGGGTTGCAGACGACCCGGCGCGCCGTGCTCAGGCGGCGCGCGCCAGGCAGGCAAACACGCCTTGCGCCACCTGGCGCGCTTCCTCGGCCGGCACCACCAGCACCTCGACCTTCGAACCGGCTGCGCTGAGCAGCGTTGCACCTGAGGCATTGCAGCCCGGATCGATGGCCACCCCCAGCCAGGCTGCCGCCTCGCACACCCGTTCCCGGACAAGCGGCGCGTTCTCGCCGATGCCGGCGGTGAACACCAGGGTGTCGAGGCCACCCAGGGCCGCAGCCAGCGACCCGATCTGGCGACCGATCCGGTAGACGAACAGCTCGATGGCTTCGGCCGCGCGCGACTCGGTGCTGTCCAGCAGTACCTGCATGTCGCCGGAGATGCCCGACAAACCCAGCAGGCCGGAGCGCTGGTACAGCATCTCGCCCAGCTCCTCCACGCCCATGCCGCGCTCGCCCAGCAGGTGCAGCAGCACCCCGGGATCGAGCGGCCCGCAGCGCGTGCTCATGAGCAGGCCATCGAGCGGGGAGAATCCCATCGTGGTGGCAACGCTGCGGCCACCGTGCATCGCGCACAGGCTGGCGCCGCTGCCGAGGTGGGCGACGATCGCGCGACCGCCGCCCGTGGCCCCGTGGCGCGCCCGCAACACGGCCGAAACATGTGCGTAGGACAGGCCATGGAAGCCGTAGGCGACCACGCCGCCCTCGGCCAGTTCGCGCGGCAGCCCGTACAGCCGGTCTCCCGCCGGGCGGCCGGCATGGAAGGCGGTGTCGAAGGCGCCCACCTGGATGGCCTGCGGCAGGCGGCTGCGCGCCTGTTCGACGATATCCAGGTTGTGCGGCTGGTGCAGCGGCGCCATTGGAGCGAGCCGGCGCAGCCGATCCACGATGCCGGCGCCCAGCACCGTCGGCTCGGTGAACTCCAGGCCGCCATGCACGATGCGGTGGCCGACCGCGTGCACGCGCTGCAGCAACTGGTGATCCTCCAGCGCGGACAATGCCGCCTCGACCGCGTCGCCGGCCGACATAGCCGCGGTGCCCAGCTCGCGCACGGCCGGTGCTTGGCCAGGGCAGCGGATGCTCAACCGTGGCGCCTGGCCCAGGCCGCTGATGCTGCCCTCGAGCAGCGCCGGCAGCGCGGGCTCATGCCCGAACACGCTGAACTTGAGGCTGGACGAGCCCGCATTGAGGACCAGTATCGCGTCGTTCATCGTGGCGGCTTGGTCCTCTGGTGGTGCGCGACCAGCACCGCCGCGGCGCACGAGGCCAGGCGCGAGAGTCGCCCGTCGGCGCGGCTGTTGAGCATGATTGGCACCCTTGCACCCATCACGATGCCGGCCGACTGGGCATTGCCCAGGTAGGCCAGCTGCTTGGCCATCATGTTGCCGGCCTCGATGTTGGGCACGATCAACACGTCGGCAATCCCGGCAACGCTGGAAACGATGTCCTTGGACTCGGCGGCCTCTGCCGAAATGGCGTTGTCGAAAGCCAGCGGTCCATCGACCAGGGCGCCGACGATCTGTCCGCGATCGGCCATCTTCGCCAGTGCCGCCGCGTCCGTGGTGGCGGGCATGTTCGGGTGCACGGTCTCCACCGCGGCCAGGATCGCCACCCGCGGCTCGGCCACCCCAAGCGCGTGGGCCAGGTCGATCGCGTTCTGCACGATATGGTGCTTGGTGGCCAGGTCCGGGGCGATGTTGACCGCGGCATCGCTGATCAGCAGCGGACGCGGGTAACTGGGTACGTCCAGGATGAAGACGTGGCTCATGCGCCGATCGGTGCGCAGGCCGGTGCGTGCATCCACCGCCGCCGCCAACAGCTCCTCGGTGTGCAGGCTGCCCTTCATGATCGCGGCGACCTTGCCCTCACGCGCCAGCCGGCATGCGGCCTCTGCAGCTGCGTGGCTGTGTTCGACCGCGATGATCTCGATACCGTCCAGGTCCTCGCCCGCCTCGACCGCTGCCGCGGTGATCTTCGCCGCCGGTCCGACCAGCACCGGCACGATCAGCCGCATGCGTCCGGCTTCCAGTGCGCCGCCGAGGGACGCGGCATCGCAGGGGTGGACCACTGCCGTGCGGATCGGATCCAGTGCTTCGGCCAGCGCCAGCAACCGTGTCAGCTGTGAGCGGTTTGGTCCGTCCGCCTCGTTTCCCATGTCCTTGTTCAAATCATGACTCCCATGCCTTGAGCCGGACACGCTAGCAGAGCCGGACTCGAGTGGTGCCGGTCAACGGCGGCCAGCTGCGGTCGGCCACCCTGGCGCCAAGGGCATCGCGCCCATGGGGCGCTCCTACAGACCGTGCCCGCGGACCGCCTGGACCAGCTGCTCGCCGTAACGCTCCAGCTTGGTGCCGCCGATGCCGCCCACCTGCGCCAGTTCGTCCAGTGAAGTGGGGCGGCACTCGGCGATGTTGCGCAGGGTGCTGTCGTGGAAGATCACGTAGGCCGGGACATTCTGCTCGCGCGCCAGCTGCGCGCGCAGCTCGCGCAGGGCGCCGAACAGTGGCAGGTCGCCCGGCTGCACCGGTACGCCGGTGCGCGGGCCGCGCTCGCGATCGCGGCTTCTTACCGGCGCGGGCCGCTCCTTGCGCAGGGTCACGGCCTGCTTGCCGCCCAGTACCGCGCGGCTGGCGTCGGTCAGGCGCAGGCCGCCGTAACCTTGCGCGTCGACCTCCAGCAGGCCGCCCGCCACCAGCTGGCGGAACACCCCGCGCCAGGTGCGCGCATCGATGTCCTTGCCGATGCCATGGGTGCTGAGCTGGTCATGACCGAACTGGCGCACTTTCTCCGCGTCGCTGCCGCGCAGGATGTCGATCAGATGGGCCACCCCGAACCGTTGCCCGCTGCGGTACACGCAGCTCAGTGCCTTCTGCGCAGCCACGGTGGCATCCCACGTCGCTGCCGGCTGCAGGCAGTTGTCGCAGTTGCCGCAGGCGCTGCCGGTGACGCCCGCGGGCGCGCCGACCGGCGCATACGCCTCGCCGAAGCTGGCCAGCAGCACCTGGCGCCGGCACTGCATCGATTCGCAATAGCCCAGCAGCTGGTCCAGCTTGCGCCGCTCGAGATGCTTGCGCGCCTCGCCGGCCTCGGACTGCTCGATCATCTGCTTGAGCAGCACCATGTCGCCCATGCCGTAGCTGAGCCAGGCCTCGGCCGGTTCGCCGTCGCGCCCGGCGCGCCCGGTCTCCTGGTAGTAGCCCTCCAGCGACTTGGGCAGGTCCACGTGGGCGACGAAGCGCACGTCGGGCTTGTCGATGCCCATGCCGAAGGCGATGGTGGCCACCACCACCACGCCGTCCTCGCGCAGGAAGCGGCGCTGGTTGGCGGCGCGCACCGGGGCATCCAGGCCGGCGTGGTAGGGCAGGGCGTTGAAACCCTGCTCGCACAGGTATTGGGCGGTCTGCTCCACCTTGCGCCGCGACAGGCAGTACACGATGCCTGCCTCGCCCCGGTGCAGCCCGAGGAAATCCAGCAGCTGGCGCTTGCCGTTGTCCTTCTGCACCACGGTGTAGCGGATGTTGGGGCGGTCGAAGGAGCTGACGAACCGGTGCGCTGCGTCCAGCTGCAGGCGTTCGGCGATCTCCACCTGGGTGGGCGGATCGGCGGTGGCGGTCAGGGCGATGCGCGGCACCCGTGGCCAGCGTTCGTGCAGGATGGTGAGCTCGCGGTATTCGCGGCGGAAGTCGTGGCCCCATTGCGAAACGCAGTGGGCCTCGTCGATGGCGAACAGGGCGATCGTGCTGCGCTCGAGCAGCGACAGGAAACGCGCGGTCAACAGCCGTTCGGGCGCCACGTACAGCAGGTCCAGTTCACCGGCCAGCAGTGCTTGTTCCACCCGTTGGGCATCGGCGGCGTCCAGGGTGGAGTTGAGGAACTCGGCGCGCACGCCGAGCTGGCGCAAAGCCTCGACCTGGTCCTGCATCAGCGCGATCAGCGGCGAGACGACTATGCCCACGCCGGGGCGCAACAGCGCCGGCACCTGGTAACACAGCGACTTGCCGCCGCCGGTGGGCATCAGCACCAGGGCGTCGTTGCCGGCGGTGAGGTGTTCGATGATGGCCTGTTGCGGCCCGCGGAACCCGGCGTGGCCGAAAACGCGCTGCAACAGTGCCTGTGGTGTTTCCTGCATGGGTCCAGTTTAACGGCGCGGCCGCGATGCTGCCGCAGGAAAAACGCCCGGCGTGGGCCGGGCGTCTGCCTGCAACCGTGTCGGCGGAATCCGCCAGCCGGCTTACTGCAGCAGCGAGCGCAGCATCCAGGCGTACTTCTCGTGGGTCTGCAGGCGCTGGGTCATCAGGTCTTCGGTGGGGGCGTCGTCGGCATCGTCGGCGATGTCCAGGACCTTGCGTGCGGTGCGGCATACGGCTTCGTTTCCCACCACCAGCTGGCGCACCATCTCCTTCCAGTCGGCGCTGTCGGTCAGGCCTGGCTCTTCCGGGATGGAGGACAAGGCCACGAACTCGCGGTACGAGCCCGGCGCGTTGAAGCCCAGCGCGCGGATGCGCTCGGCTAGCTCGTCCAGCGCGGTCCACTGCTCGGTGTACTGGGCCTCGAACATGTTGTGCAGCGCGTTGAACATCGGACCGGTGACGTTCCAGTGGAAGTTGTGGGTCTTCAGGTACAGGGTGTAGGCGTCGGCCAGATAGCGCGACAGGTTGTCGGCGATCTTCTTGCGGTCGCCCACGCTGATGCCGATGTCGATGTTGGGTGCCGGCGACGCGGCCTGGGACAGGCGGGTGGCCGCACTGGCATTGGCGGGGGTGGACTTTGGCTTCGATGTCTTGGCGGGCTTGCTCTTGCTCTTGGTCTTGGCCATCGGGGGGTCCTTTCAGGTGGGCTGGGCGATAATCGGGAGGTTAAACGAAGTCCCGTAATTCGAGGTTCACGCAGTTGCGCCGATGCGAGCGATAGTCCCGATCAATGACCTGGCCAGTGCCAGGGGCGCCATCGACCAGGCCCTGACCCGCGATCGCGGGCGCCTGCACGGGCTGTGGTCGCGCTGGAAGGCCAGGCCGGCCGACCCGGCTCTGCGCCAGGCGTTCGAGCAGGCGCTGGCAGCTTCCACCGCACGCCGCCAGGCACGTAGCGCATCCCTGCCTGCGATGACCCTGGACGAGTCGTTGCCGATCGCGCGCGAGGCCGAGCGCATCGTCGAGCTGATCCGCGTCCACCCGGTGGTGGTGATCGCCGGGGAGACCGGTTCGGGCAAGACCACCCAGTTGCCCAAACTGTGCCTGGCCGCCGGTCGTGGCGTGGCCGGCATGATCGGCTGCACCCAGCCGCGCCGCATTGCCGCGCGCGCGGTGGCGCGGCGGGTGGCCGAAGAGCTGGGCAGCGAAGTCGGCGCGGCGGTCGGCTTCCAGGTCCGGTTCAACGACCAGGTGGGCGAGGACACCCGGATCAAGTTCATGACCGATGGCATCCTGCTGGCCGAGATCGCCTCGGACCGCTGGCTGTCGGCGTACGA
>Ga0105045_10004265_pt1 | contig 12405 bp, 10 predicted proteins | sample MAT02_FD_78089 | JGI IMG/M metagenome (GOLD analysis project Ga0105045, IMG submission 78089) | Freshwater microbial communities from Lake Fryxell liftoff mats and glacier meltwater in Antarctica - MAT-02 (megahit assembly) | ecosystem: Environmental > Aquatic > Freshwater > Ice > Liftoff... | reverse complement strand
TCGCCGCAGAAGAGCCGATGGCCGAGGCCATCCTCGAAGCCACCGACCATGTCGACGTCGACCCGAAGGGCTGACTGAGGTGGGCTGACCCGCCGCCCATGTGCCCGGGAGCTCCGACGGGTTGAACGGCGGAGGAGCGTCAATTCCCAGGCAGCTCGTAGCCGCCGAAGCGCACGCGCAGGTCCTTCTTGGAGAACTTGCCGACGCTGGTCTTGGGGACCTCGTCGATGAAGACGACGTCGTCGGGCAGCCACCACTTGGCGACGCGCCCATCGAGGAACTCGAGAATCTCATCCTTGGTGGCGGACTCGCCTTCCTTGAGGACCACACACGCCAACGGCCGCTCCTGCCACTTGGGGTGCGACACCCCGATCACGGCGGCTTCGGCCACGGCAGGATGGGCCATGATCTCGTTCTCCAGCTCCACCGAGCTGATCCACTCCCCGCCCGACTTCACGACGTCTTTGGTGCGGTCGACGAGCCGTATGTAGCCCTCGGCGTTGATGGTGGCCACATCGCCGGTGCGGAGCCATCTGTCGCTCGTGAACGACTCGGGCGACCGATCGTCGTTGTAGTACGACTTGGCGATCCACGGGCCAGCGGCCTGCAGCTCGCCTCGCGATTCCCCATCCCACGGCACCTGGTCGCAGTTCTCCTGCGAGAGCACCCGTAGCTCCACGCCGAACAGCGGGAGCCCCTGCATGGCGCGCACGTCGGCCAGCTGTTCTTCGGGCAGGTGCGCAAGGGTGGACTTGATGGCACCCACGGTGGCGACCGGGCTGGTCTCGGTCATGCCCCACGCCTGGTAGATCGGCAGACCGAGCTGCTCTCGGAACGCCTCTGACAGCGCCTTGGGCACCGCAGACCCACCGCAGGGGATCACCCGCAACGCCGAGGTATCGCGGCCCTTCAGCGCCGGAAGCACCCCCATCCAGATGGTGGGAACACCGGCTGCCACCGTGACCCGCTCCGTCTCGATCAGCTCGGCAAGCGGTTCGGGCGCCAGGTTGGGCCCGGGCATCACCAGATCGGCACCGCAGGCAACCGCGGCGTGAGCCAGGCCCCAGGCGTTGGCGTGGAACATGGGTACGACCGGCAGGATCCGATCGGATTCACGGGCGCCGAAACCGTCGGCGAACATCGCCGACATGGTGTGGAGCATGGTGGAGCGGTGGCTGTACACCACCCCCTTTGGGTTGCCCGTCGTGCCGCTCGTGTAGCACATCGATGCGGCCAAGTTCTCGTCCGCAACGTGGAACTCGACGGCGTCCGACGTGGCCAGGAGCGCCTCGTAGTCGTGCACCTCCATGGCGGCGGGAACCTCCGACGTGTCGAACGGTCCGCCATCGTCGATCACCACGATGTGGCGCACCGTGGAGAACGACGGCAGCAGCGGCCACAGCAGTCCCGCCACCGTCTTGTCCACGAAGATGACCTCGTCTTCGGCGTGGTTGACGATGTAGGTCACCTGCTCGGGAAACAGGCGCAAGTTGAGCGTGTGCAGCACCCGGCCGGTACAGGGCGCCGCAAAGTACAACTCGAGGTGCCGCGAGGTGTTCCACGAGAACGTCGCCACCCGGCCGTCGGCCGAGATGCCCAGTGTGTCGAGGACGCCGCCGAGCTTGCGGGTACGCGCTGCCCAGTCTCCGTATGAGATGCGCTCCCGACCGGTGGGCAGCGACGTGACCACCTCCTTCATCGGGAACAACCGCTCGACGCGGTGGAAGATGTGCGGGAGGGTGAGCGGATAATCCTGCATCAAGCCCTGCATGTGAGTCCCCTTGTGTGGATCGGCTGGCTGGTGCGGAACCTAGCGAAGCCGGTGCCTTTCCGCTGACGACCGAGTCGCCTGCCACACTTGGGTGCTTGGACGACTCGAGCCCTGCGATCGACGCCGCCGACTCCCGCCCAACGCCGTCGGGTCCCCCGTCCAAGCTGGCGCGCAACGCCACCATCGGGTTCCTCGTGTTCCTTGTGGTCCTCGCCAACGCTGGCAACATCTTCTTCGCCACCTTCGTCAACGACCGCCCACTGGCGCTCATCGCCATGAACGCCTCGAACCGCAACCTGGCGCTGGTGTCGGGCTCGCTCGACCCCCTCAGCTTCTACGTGGTCGGCTTCCTCCGCCTGTTCGCTCCCGACCTGTTCTTCTTCTGGATCGGCCGCTGGTACGGCGACGCCGCCATCCGATGGATGGAGCGCAAGGCCCCCACCTACGGCGAACTGCTGCGACAACTCGAGCGCTGGTTCGACAAATCGCGCTTCGCGGTCGTCGCCATCATGCCCAACAACCCGGTGTGCCTGTTCGCCGGCGCTGCGGGCATGAGCTATGGCGCCTTCTTGGCCGCCAACGTCGTCGGCACCATTGGTCGCCTCATGCTCGTTCGTGCCTTCGGCAGCGTGTTCGAGGACCTGCTCGGTTCCGTGCGTGGCTTCATCGGCGACTACCGCTGGCCGCTCACCGCGCTTTCGGTCGTGCTCGTGGTGCTGACGGTCTGGTCCGATCGTCGCGGCGGGCGCGACGGCATCGGCGACCTGGTCAACCTCGAAGAGGGCATCGGCGAGGCCGAAGCCGAACTCCAGGCGGAGGCGACCATGGACCCCGGGACTGCCGCCGAGGCCGAATGACCGCCTTCGGTCCCGACATCGGACGGGCACACCTGCCGCCCCCCAAGCGGTGGCAGCGCAACGCCGTGTTCACCGCCATTGGGTTCACCATCGTGCTGGGCTGGCTGGGCGACGCCCTCTGGGCATCGCTCGTCGACCGCAGCCCGCTCACGCTCATCGCGCTGAACGCCAAGCCCCGCTACCTGCTGCTCACCGTCAACTCCATCGAGCCGTGGCTCTTCTATGCGCTCGCCACGTTCCGGCTGCTGTTCACCAAGCCGCTCGTGTGGCTGGTGGGCGCCTGGTACGGCCCCCGCACGGTGGCCTGGGCCGAGCGGCGGTCCGAGCGGGGCGGGCGAATCATCCGGTGGGCCGAGCGCCACTTCGGTCGATGGGGGTGGGTCATCATCGCCATCACCTCGAACAACGTCGTGTGCCTCATGGCTGGCGCCGCGGGCTATTCCTTGTTCTGGTTCATGGTGCTGGCCATTGCCGGCACCTTGGTCCGCCTTTGGCTCATCGACCTGTTGGGGGCCGCGTTCACCCAGCCCATCGACGACTTCATCGGGTTCGTGGTCGATCACCGCCCGGTGATCGTGGCACTCAGCATCACGGTCGTGGTGGCTGGTCTCGTGTGGGAACGCCGACGGGGGCGCACGGGGCTCGACGACCTCATCTCACTCGAGCACGCGACCGAGGACGAAGCGATCTGAGCGTGGAGCAGGTGCTACCCAGCCAGGCTGACCTGGCGGCTACAGGTCGAGGTACTCGTCGAGGCCGACGACCACACCCGGGTGATCGGCGATCTTCTTGCACGCCAGGACCACGCCGGGCATGAAGCTGCTGCGGTCGTAGCTGTCTTGGCGGATCGTGAGGGACTGGCCGGTGGATCCGAGCACTACCTCTTGGTGGGCGACCATGCCCCGCATCCGGATGGCATGCACGCGAATGCCACCTGGACCCACGCCGCCCCGAGCCCCCGCCACGACCTCGGTCGTGGTGGGATCTGGCGCCCACTCCCCGCTGGCCGCAGCCATGCGTTCGATGGTGCGCAAGGCGGTGCCCGAGGGCGAATCGACCTTGGCATCGTGGTGGTATTCGAGCACCTCGGCCGTATCGAACCACGGTGCCGCCAGTTCAGCGAAACGCATCATCAAGATCGCCGAGATGGCGAAGTTGGGAGCGATGAGGCAGTTGCTCCGCGTGAATGCGGCGCCGAACGACAAGAGGTCGGCGTCGGAAAAGCCGGTGGTGCCGACAACCGCGTGGACGCCTTGGTCGGCACACCAGGCGACGTTTTGGCGTCCCGCCTCGAGGTGGGTGAAGTCGACCATCACCTGGGGGAGCGAGCTGAGGTGCGCGGCCTTGCCGGCGATCTCGAGATCGCTGTCGACCCCGGTGATGGTGCGCAGCTTCTCCCCGGCGGCGCCCGGATCGACCGCGGCCGTCAGCTCAAGCTCCGGATCAGCGGCGACGGCGAGACAGACCGTGGCTCCCATGCGTCCGGCGGCACCGAACACCCCGACGGAGACGGGCATCAGAAGGGAGTGGAACCCGGTGCCGGCGGTGCTCCAGGCGGGGGTGGGGGCATGTCGCCCGGTGCCGGCGGTGAGCTGGGGGGCGGAGGGGGCGGCGGTGAGCTGGGGGGCGGCGGCGCGGGGGCCTCGGCCTCCGGCTCCTCTTCCTTGTCGCTGCCGAGCTGCCCGTGCTCGGCCTCGTGGGCCTGCAATTCGGCGGTGATGCGGGCGATCTCGGCGGGACCCTTGCCCTCGTCGCGACCCGTCTCGATTGCGTAGTGCCAGGCCCCGAGGCTGCGCAGGAGGCCATCGGCCTTCTTCTTGGCCTGCACGTCTTCGAGCTTGTCTTGGCCCTGCTTCACGGCCTGCTCGGCCTGGGCCTTCACCTTGTCGAGAAACCCCATGTGCTGCTCCTTGGCATCGTGGCCGCCGCCTCTGACGGCCACCCGCAGTATGGCGCACCGGGAGCGGGAGGCGGGCGCCATCGGGGCTCGGGGTTCAGCGGGCAACCAATCCCGGCCCGAGCCAGCTGTGCCAGATCCATCGGCCGCCGGCCTTCGATACCACGTGGACCTCATCCCCGGTGGCCTCGATCTTCGCCGGCGTGGGCAACCCCACGGGGTTGGCGTCGACGCACACCTCCGCGGTGGGGGCCAAGACCTCGACCGTCGCGCCGTACTCGGCGATGGCTTGGGCCGCAACATCAGCCATCACCTGGTTGATCCACCGGGTGAACGCCGGGTCGGCCCGCACATCGGCCACCGTGGAGCCCGGGCACGACCACTCAACGAGGACGAACCTCGCCCCCACGTCCTGGGCGGCCACGATCCTGCGCATCATCCGATCTTCGAGCACCGCCGCCAGCTCGGGGGATCGAGCCGCAAACACCTCACCGTCGGGCGCACGAACATCACCCCACTCCCAGGCACCCGGGAACAACACCACCACATCGGGGGATCCCTCGAGACCGAGGCGTTCGGCCTCTGGCTGCTCGATGCACGCCTCAGCAGCCGGGGCAAACGGCCCGCCAGCACCCCCTTGCTGAAACGACCAGCCCTCGGCCGCGAGCAGGCCACACCCGATGATGGCCCTCGAATCGACCGATGCGATCCCGGGAGGGAAGTCGGCGACCGATGGCTTGTAGTAACCCACCGTCCACGCCACCGAATCACCGGTCACCATCACCCGGAGATCCGCAGCGGGTTGATCGGGCACGGAGGCGGGAGGGTCGTCCATCGCGGTCGTTGTCGTCGTCGTTGTCGTTGTCGTGGTCTCGGCCGGCCGCAGTGCCGCGGCCGCTGAGGCGTTCGTATCGATCCTTTCGTGCGCAGGGGGTGGTGCAGCCGAAGCAACCGACGCCCAGACCACGGCGACGGCTCCGAGCGCGCCGGCTGCCCAGGCAGGGCGTCGCGCTCGAACGGGTGCCGCCCAGCCCACGTTGCGCCGCAGCGGCTCCTCCACCAGGCGGCCGCTCGCCTCCGCGAGCGCCAGGCTGAGGACGATGGTGGCCGCCGCCAACGCGACCCCAGGAACCTCGGGCCAGCGGAACACGATCAGCACCTGCACCGGCCAAGACCAGAGGTACAACCCATAGGACCGAGTGCCGAGGTATCGGGTGAGGGGCCGCGTAGTAAGCCACGCGACCGGCTCGCGTGCTCGATCATCGACCTCGGCGATCGACCGCACCACAAGACAAGCCGCGAGCGCGGCAACGATGAACCCGCCCTGGCGGTACATCGCCGGGTCCGACACGTCGACGACGACCATCATCGCCACCAGGATGGCCGTGCCCACCAGTCCGCCAACCACCTGGACCGCTCGGCGATCTCGCGATCGATCTCGTCGAGCCATCCAGCAAGCCAAGGCGCACCCCGCTAGCGGGGCGAGCACCCGCGTGTCGGTGCCGACGTAGGCGCGAGAGAGGTCGGCGTCACCGAGTCGATGGGAGAGCACGGTGAGCCAAGCTGCGCTCGAGGCCGCGCCCACGGCCGCGGCGATGCCCAGCACGGTGGACAGCGGCCAGGTCCGACGGCGAGCCGCCACGGCGAGCGCCAGGATCACCAGTGGCCAGGCCAGGTAGAACTGCTCCTCGATCGACAGGCTCCAGGCGTGGCGGAAGAGCGACTCTCCACTTGCCCAGTACGACGCGCCGCCCGCCTGACGCCAGTTCGCCCACCAGGTCAGGGTGGCGGTGGCATCGATGGCGAGCGCCCGGCGCTCCGCCTCCGGCCACCCCAGCGCCAGTGCTACGGCAACCACGGCGGTGACCATGACGAGTACGGCGGGGACCAAGCGACGGATTCGACGCCCCCAGAACGCCCGCACGTTGATCTGGCCGCGCTGCTCCACCTCCACCAGCACCAGCCCGGTGATCAGATAGCCCGACAGCACGAAGAAGACGTCAACCCCCAGGTACCCACCACGGAGGTAACCGAGGTGGTACGCCACCACGGCCGCGACGGCCAGCCCACGGACGCCGTCGAGTGCCGGCCGGTGCCGCCGCGTCATCGAACTGTCGTTTGCCACGCTCCCAGGGTGCCACGAGTGAACCGCCCATGGCCGGTCGGGCGCTGCTGCGTCGTCAGTCGTGGAGGTCGGTCTCGGTGAGCGGCCCCACCCCACAGACCGTGGGCGCCACGCCCAGGATCCGACGAGCGGCGCGAGCAACATCATCGGGGGTCACAGCGCGAAGCCGAGCCAGTTGCTCGTCGACCGGCGTCACCTTCCCCCGGGCACATACGTGGTTGCCCAGCCGGGCCATGACGCTGCCGCTGTCTTCGAGACCCAGGAGGAAGGATCCCTCGAGATAGCCGAGGGCCACCTCCCATTCGCGCTCGGTGACCCCGTCGGCTACGAGGCCTTCGGTGATCTCGAGCACGAGCTTGCGCACCTCACCCACCCGTTCGGCGCCGGTGCCGACATAGGTCACCAGCGAGCCGGCATCGGAGAACGAGGCCACCGACGAGAACACCGAGTACGCCAAACCGCGACGCTCGCGGATCTCTTGGAACAGCCTGCTGGAGAGACCGCCGCCCAGCACCTGGTTGGCCACGCCGAGCGCGTATCGGTCGGGGTCTCCGGCGCCCAAGGCAGACCAGGCGACGCACAGGTGCGCCTGCTCGCTCGGCCGACGCAACAAGGCGCGATCGCGCAGCGGCAGAGCGTTGGAGGGAGGGGTCCGCTCCGGTCGTTCGCCCACGACACGGCCGGGGAACCGCTCCCCTGCGGCCACCACGGCCTCGTGCTCCACGGCGCCTGCGGCAACAAGGACCGGGTTGGCCGGGTGGTAGTGGTGTTCGAAGAATGCTGCGATCCCATCGCGCTCCATGGCGTGGATGCTCTCGAGCGACCCGAGGACCTCGCGTCCGAGCGGATGGTCTCCCCACAACGCCTCGTGGGCCAGCGACAGCACCCGGTCATCGCCCTCGTCTTCCGCGAGGTGCAGTTCCTCCAAGATGACCTGGCGCTCGGATTCGACGTGGTCCGCATCGAAGGCCGGCGACGTGACCACGTCGCACAACAGCTCGAGGCCCACCGCCGCTGCGCCCGCGGGCACCCGGGCGTAGAAGGCGGTGTGCTCGTGGGATGTGTGGGCGTTCAGCTCGCCGCCAACCGCCTCGATCGATTCGGAGATCTCGCGGCCCGAACGGCCCTCGGTCCCCTTGAACAACAGGTGCTCGAGGAAGTGCGATGCCCCCGCCAGTTCGGTCGACTCGTCACGCGCCCCGACGCGCACCCAACAGCCGAAGCTGGCCGAACGGGCGCCGGGCATCGCCTCGGTCACGACGGTCAGGCCGGAAGCAAGATCGGTGCGCTGGATGGACACAGGTTGGGCTCTTCCGGCTCGGAAAACCCCGTCGGCCCCGGCCTAGGGCCGGGACCGACGGTACGTACAGGTCAGGTCAGGCTACGAAGGCCAGACCAGGAGAGGTCAGCGACGACCGCCACCACGACGACCGCCGTCGCGGCCACCACTGCGACCGCCGCCGCCACGACCGCCACGGTCTCCGCCACCGGCGGGACGCTCGGCACCGGGGCCGAGCTCGCCGAATTCCTCGCGGATCTCGGCATCGAAGGCATCCTCGAACGAGACGACCTCGCGGGCGTCACCGCTCGAAGCGGCCGGAGCCGCGTCGGCGGTGCTGGCCGCAGCCGCGGGCGCGGCATCGCCGCCACCCGATCCGCCACCCGATCCGCCACCGGGAACCAACGGCGTCACCGGGCTCAACGAGACCTTGCCCTGAGGATCGACGTCATCGACCTTCACGTCGATCTGCTGACCGAGCTCGAGCACGTCCTCGACCTTCTCGATTCGCTTGCCGCCACCCATCTTGGAGATGTGCACCAAGCCGTCACGGCCCGGGAGGATGTTGACGAACGCACCGAACTTGGTGATGTTGACGACGCGACCGGGGTAGACAGCGCCGACCTCAGCAGTGGGCGGGTTGAGGATGAGCCGAATCTGACGCTCGGCCTCGGCCACCGCACCCATGTCACTGGATCCGATCGACACGGTGCCGACCATGCCGTCATCGTCGACGGAGATGTCGGCGCCGGTCTCGGCCTGCATGGCGTTGATGACCTTGCCCTTCGGACCGATGATCTCGCCGATCTTGTCGATCGGGATCTCGAAGCTGATGATCTTCGGGGCCGCCTCGCCCACCGAATCACGGGGCTCGGAAATGGCCGCGTTCATGACCTCGAGGATCTCGAGGCGGGCCGTCTTGGCCTGCAACAGCGCCTCGGCCAGGACCTCGGCCGGGAGGCCTTCGATCTTGGTGTCGAGCTGGAGGGCGGTGACGAACTCCGAGGTGCCGGCGACCTTGAAGTCCATGTCGCCAAAGGCATCTTCGGAACCGAGGATGTCGGTGAGGGTGACGTACTTGCCCTGGTCGTAGATGAGGCCCATGGCGATGCCGGCAACGGCGGCCTTGATCGGCACGCCGCCGTCCATCAGCGACAGCGACGACGAGCAGACCGAACCCATCGAGGTGGAGCCGTTCGAGCTCAGCACCTCCGATACGAGTCGCAGCGCGTAGGGGAACTCCTCGAGCGACGGGACCAACGGGAGCAGGGCCCGCTCAGCGAGCATGCCGTGACCAACCTCGCGGCGCTTGGTGCCGCCCATGCGGCCGGTCTCGCCGTTGGCGAAGGGCGGCATGTTGTAGTGGTGCATGTAGCGCTTCTTGGTGACGCGATCGAGCGTGTCGAGCATCTGGTCCATCTTGGGCAGGCCCAGCGTCAAGACGTTGAGCACCTGCGTCTCGCCCCGCTGGAACAGGCCGGTGCCGTGCGCCGTGGGGATGAGCCCCACCTGTGCGGTGACCGGACGGAGGTCGGCGATGCCACGGCCGTCCATGCGGACGCCCTCGTCGACGACGCGGCGCCGGATGACCGACTTGGTGGCCTCCTTGAAGGCGGCCTTCACGGCACGGGACTGGCCCTGGAACGGGCTTCCCTCGCCGGTGAGCGCGGCCACGACGTCGGCCTTGATGGCGTCGTTGGCGGCGTTGCGCTCGGTCTTGTCGGTGATGATGTTCGCCTCGGCCAGCCGCGAGCCGGCGGCGTCGGCCACCGCGGCGGCGATCTCGTCGGAGAAGTCGATCTGGCTCTCCCAGACGAGGGCGGGCTTGCGGCCCACCTTGGCGACGAGTTCGTTCTGGAGGGCGATGGACTCGCCGATCCAGGTCTTGCAGGCTTCGAGGCCACCAGCGATGACCTCTTCGGTCACCTTGGGGGCGCCGTTCTCGTAGTACGTCCAGGCCTTCTCGGTGCCCGATGCCTCGACCATCATGATGGCGATCTCGCCGTTGACCTCGCGGCCCGCCACCACGATCTGGAAGGTGGACTCGTCGGTCTCGTCGTGAGTGGGATGCGGGATCCATTGGCCGTCTTGGCTGTAGGCCAAGCGGACCGCACCGATGGGGCCTTCGAAGGGAAGGCCGGTGAGCATCAGCGATGCCGAGGCCGCGTTGATGGAGATGATGTCGTAGGGGTTGTCGGCGTCGACGCCGAGGACCGTGATGACCACCTGGGTCTCGTTGCGGTAGCCAGCCGGGAACGACGGGCGCAGCGGCCGGTCGATGAGGCGGCAGACCAAGACGGCAGCGTCGGATGGGCGTCCCTCACGACGGAAGAACGAGCCGGGGATCTTGCCGGCGGCGTACGCCTTCTCTTCGACGTCGATGGTGAGGGGGAAGAAGTCGGTCCCCTCGCGCACCTCCTTGGCGCCGTTGGCCGTGCTGAGCACCTGGGTGGTGCCGATGCTGGCAACGACGGCCCCCTGCGACTGGGGTGCAAGCACGCCCGTCGAGAAGGTCAGGGTCTTGTCGGTCCCGGAAACGGGACCGGTTACGGATACTTCAGCCATGTGGCTATCTCCTCTGGAGCCGAGTGCTCCGGTGTGAGGCAGATCCCTGTGGCCAGTTCCCAGTCGACGACCTCCCGACCCCGATGGCCGAGCGATGGGCGACTGACAACTGACCTGCGTGGAACCCGCCGGGGTTGTTGTTTTTGGGGTTGTTGCTTTGTCGTGTGAAAAATCCACGAGCGGCCCCGAAGGGCCGCTCGGGGCAGAACCTGGACCTAGCGGCGCAAGCCGTGGGTGGCGATGATCGTGCGGTACCGCTCGATGTCGTTGTTCTTGACATAGTCGAGCAGGTTGCGGCGACGTCCTACCAGCATCAGCAGGCCGCGCCGGCTGTGGTGGTCCTTCTTGTGCATCTTCAGGTGCTCGTTGAGGTGGTTGATGCGCTTCGTGAGAAGAGCGATCTGGACCTCAGGAGACCCGGTGTCGGACTCGTGGAGACGGTGCTCCGAGATGACCTCGGGCTTCTGGCGATCGATGATCTCTGACAACGGTTTTTCCTCTTGGGCTCGATACCCGGCCCCCCGACCCGCAGCCCGTGGGCCGCCAAGCGAGGCGCGGTGTGCCCTCGGTGGGCACGGTCGTCCACCTTACAGGAGAACCTGCGTTCGACGCGAAGTCGGCGCTGCGCCACGACGCTCAACGAGGCACCTCTACGTGCCAGCGAAAGCGCGGCCGACGCGGGCCAGGCTGGATCTGGGCTAGGTCGATGTCCGGCGTCAGCGCCAGGATCGGCGCGTCGGGTTCGTAGAACGCCGCCTCGATCTCGTCGATGGATGCGTCGGGCGCCAGGCCCATCTCTGCGAAGTCACGAGCCCGGGCCTCGAGCGACCGGGGATCGTCGAACATCTCGCGCAGGATCGCCGGAAGCGTCTCGGGGTCCTTCAACAGCCAGGAGTGGCGGCCCCCTTCGACCACCACGACGATTCCGTTGGCCAGCTTGGCGGCGCTGCGGGCCGTGGACAATGGGACCACCACATCTCGATCGCCATGGATGGCGACCAGCGGTACGCCTTCTCGGGCCAGCTTCTGGAGCATCCACTTCGATGATCGCGACCGCAGGATCGAGATGCCCGGGCCCGCCAGGTGCAGCGGGTTCATCGCATGGCCCTTGAGCATGGGGGCAACCAGTCGCCCGAACTTCACCGCTTGGCGGGGGTCGCGGACGAACGGCACCGTGTTGATCGAATCGAACAGCAGCACCCCGCCGATACCCACGAGCAGGAGTGGGTTGAAGCGCGAGGCAGCAACGATGCGATCCCACGGCTCGCCAACGATGGCATCGAGCAAGATCACCGCAAGCGCCCGCTCCGGCTGGCGAGCCGCGAGCTCGGTGACCAGTCGACCACCCATGGAATGCCCGGCGAAAACGGCCTTGTTGATGCCGAGTTCGTCGACCACGCGCCCGAGCAACTTGGTGTAGTCCTCGAAGTTGGCCCCGCCCGTGGGCAGTCCCTGGGTGCCACCGTGGTTGGCCGTGTCGATGGCGATCACCTTGTAGCCCGCCGCCACGATGCGGCTGAGGGTCTGGGCGTACAGCATCCCTTCAGCCGTGTACCCATGGACCATGACGATCGGCACGCCTCGACCACACACGGCCACACCGACTCGATGGCCGTCGGCGAGCTCGATCGTGTGACGGGCCAGCTTCGGCAGCGTGGCCGAGATCGCCTCGGGTGCGGTGACCGGTCCGAGGAGCGCCCCATCGCTGGAGGTCCTCAAGACATCGATTCCCCCATCGCCGTGCGACGCAGTGTCGTGTGAACTGGACCTACCCATCTCGGGTCTCCTTCCCCCTCCACCCGCACGGAGGTGGGTTCAAGTGTGCCCCACTGCTCTCCGTGGCGGCGCGGATCCGCCAGTCAGGGGGCGAGGAGGGTCCTGGTCTGCTCCACGTCGGCGCGCATCTGGGCG
>Ga0105045_10004263_pt1 | contig 12408 bp, 8 predicted proteins | sample MAT02_FD_78089 | JGI IMG/M metagenome (GOLD analysis project Ga0105045, IMG submission 78089) | Freshwater microbial communities from Lake Fryxell liftoff mats and glacier meltwater in Antarctica - MAT-02 (megahit assembly) | ecosystem: Environmental > Aquatic > Freshwater > Ice > Liftoff... | reverse complement strand
TGTCCGGCCAACAACGATCTCTTCAGCACCTTTAGAAATAAATTCCAGCGCAAATGCTCTGCCCAATCCGTTAGTGCTACCGATTATGGCTGTTTTTCCCCGATGAGGCTGTCATTTTTTAAATTTAGCCTTTTCCATTTCAAATCGGTTCTTTTTGTTCCTAACATCGACATTCTATGCTGTATTTTATTTGTGATACTTTTTATGTTGATTTTTGTGTTTTTACCATTACGTGCGTCCTTGCCGGCAACAAGACAAACTGGAATATTTAAGAAAATCTTAGCCGAGTTGCTGGTCACTCAAATTTATCTTTTCATCCCAAACAACGAACCTCGAAAACATTTGTTCTTTGTACCAATTTAGTTCTTTGGTCTTTTTTACCATGGCCGCGTGACTTGGGCTATGGTAAGCGTAGGCTTTCATGTGCTCCAAACTATCCCAAACCGAAAATGTGGCTTGCATCAGAATAGGCCATTCGCCAAAACCTTTTGAGTAACTCAGTCCCACAAAATTCTTAAGTGACCTGGAAACTTCTGGCACAAATTTCCAGAACTTAACCATAAGTAAAGGTTTGATAGTTGCACGTGTAATGACGGCGATTTTCTTGGTTAAATCAGGATTTTTGCACGCTAGCAAAGGGTTTGCCCCTCCCCAATTGCCATGAGTTTGGATGCAATACATGAAATAAGACCTGTTTTCAACTGAATTTTTAGTATATTTTTTCATAATGTTCCCATCATGGAAATTTAGAGAGTCTTGTTCGCTTTCAAATATGGTTATCAATGCGTAGGTTGAAAAATCTGGCATTAGTGAAAAACCATTTACGCTACCTACCCCCATTGCTCGCCAAAATTGAAGACCTTTCACATTCGCGAACATCAAGGGCGGGAATCCCATTCTAATAAGTGCTTTCCATTTAGTCCTTAATTTACTATATTTAAAGAAGGAGATAAGAGTTGTTTGGCTCATATAGAAGTTGGTTTATGGCTGGTATCTACTAATTCAAGTTCAATATACTTCTTTTCTAGCGGAGAACTTAGCATCTTTATTGTAAAAAACTGATTATGAACGATAAGTACAAAATTTTAGTGGAAAATCCACATTACTGCAACCGTCTATTTGGGGTAAGGTTCGAATTATTGGAAATGCTATTTGAAAAAGTGTAACAAAAGAGACTGAGCATTTACTGAAGAGTCAATATCCAAGCGGGGTTTGAGTCTTAAGTTCACTTTGGCCAACCTAATTGTTGCTGATCTTGGAATATCTCTGCCAATATCAACCCGTCTGCCATTAAGCAGCATTAATCACATCTTATAGGCTAAAATTAGGGATAAATCAGGGGTTAAAAAAGCTCGGATCGTTTTTGGCTAACTTTATTGAATTTTTGGGGTTCCATTGGGCTTTGAAAATAGCCTGCTCATCGGGGATGTCCAGCTTGGGGGAACCGGGTTTCGCGACCCAATATTTTTGCCAAATTTTAGTAATAGGCAGGCAAGAAAAGAAAGATGAAAAATATTTGCCACCGGTGCAGCATCCCAGTGGGCCAAATCTGTTGTGGGTCAATTACCCCCCTTCGGGGCTGACCTTGACACTTGGCAGCCTGGCCCCTGCGCTGGCAGAAACAATGATGTTAAGTAGGCTTTCAAAGCTGCACAAATATCACAATCCTTGATTTGAAGCCAAGGATGAAAAAATATTGAATGAAAAGTTGGGGATTGAAAAACAGGTTTCGGTTGGCAGGCATTTGAGCCTCATTCGTTTGCTCAGTGGGGTCTTCCCAACATTATTGTTAACAGTTCTCGGCTCGACGAAGGTGGAAGTCAAGGGATAAGCCTGCATTTCAGCTTTTTTGCCTGCTTTAATGGGTTTAACCTTTAGTTGGTGATAGTTTTATTTCTGCTCTTTCAATATTAAATTCCCATTGTCAGTTTTGCTAACGATAATAGCCAAGTTAGGTAGTATCGTAAAAGTTCGTTTTTGTCCAACCACTATTCTGTAGGACAGCGTAATCTCTCCTTTTTCATTTCTTTGCAAACTGACTGGGTCAATGGTCGTTTGTAAATTTGTTTCAGGCAGAACAACAGCGATCACATATTGTTTTGTAAAATCAATTTCTGTTGGTTTGCCGTCTTTTCCCATGGTGGTGGCCATTCCAAATAGTTCATTAAATTTCTCCAATGTTTCAATTTTGGGATTTTCCAAGTTAGTTACAGTGTTTTTTACAAAATAATTTTTTGCCACATTGAAAGCAATGTCGGTCAATTCTACTTTTGCTGGTGTCCCAGTGCGCTCATTTGCTCGCTGCTTATTACTGTCACTTTTAGGTGAATTCTGACAAGCTGTAAAAAATAGGCTTGTTGCTATCGCAAATACTGCAATTTGGTTTTTCATTTTAAATGGCTGGCTAAATTTATTAATAAATCCTATTGGCGTGGTTTTCGGTTACATCTCGTTTAGCGACCCCTCCGCCTATCTCGCCAAATACTGGAAAACCACCAGTCTGGTTTCATTTTTTCTCACTTTGGCGGTAGGCTTTGGCCCGAGCACATGCGAACTACCTACCCATACATGGCTGGGATGTAATTAGCAAATTACGACTTTTCGCCAAAACAGCCAAATGGGCCAATTCATTTTTGCTTGCCGAGGCTTTTGCCCGCTGCTCGGCCAGTTTCGGCCGCTGGCTTTTCCGCTAATTTTCGCCCCAGTCTGGGTCAGACCAAAATAGTTGTCCCCTTCGGTTGTCATTCTGGGCCGTTTGCGTACCTTTATTCACAAAACTTGAAGTGTATGTTGCGATCAGTCTCTTGGGCCAGCTTGGCAATTTTGCCAGCTATTTTTTTCGGTGTTATTGCCGTGAGTCGTCCCGCAATCGGGCAAAAATACCTTGCCGGACTGGCCAAGTCCGAGCTGGCCTATTTAAAGGGCGACTATGAAACCGCCCTGAAAAACCTCCAAAAAACAGCCGACAAGGCGAAGAAAAAAACGCCCCGTGCCCCTGGCTTGCTGGCCATGTACCGCGCCAAATACTATTTAGCTTTTGGCCAATATGATCGGTTTGAGCAAACGGTGAATGAATTTACGACCAACTTCAAGAATGACGGGCCAAACAGCGTGAGTTATGCGTTGGCGCAGGCCCAAGCTGCCCTGTTGTGGGCTGACTACGGTAACCCGACCAAGGCAGAAGAGTGGCTGCGCCGGGCCGAGGCCGCCGCCAAGATAGCGGTGGGGCCAGAGGGGCTGCCGGCCGCTTCGGCCACGAACGAAGAATTGGCGGCCAAACTGTTGGCCGCCCAATTGCAGATCTATTTATTGCGCGGCAATTTTGCCCAATTCCACCAATTATGGCCGGCCGCCGCCGCCGCCACGCTGCAACACAGCCAGAATGCGGCTACTTATTTTGACTTTGTCCAAAACCAAATGGCGGTCCGAAAGTCCACCAGCATTGAGCTGGCCACTCGGCAAGCGGCCCATGGTTCAGTATTGGCCATGCGCGGGGCCATGGCCCGTGGCCAAGGTGATTACGAAAACGCCGACAAATGGCTAACTGAAGCTGGCGAATGGATATTGGCCAATGTGGGCAAAAATAATGAAGCGTGGGCCTACACGCTCTACGAACTGGCGCAGTTGAGCGTGGATCGGGGCCTGGATTTGGGGGCCACTTTCAAGCTGCTGGACAAAACTGCTTCCCAAGTGGCCAGTGCAGTGGGAGAGAACCACCAGTGGACCATTGCACTCAACACGCTGTTGATCGCGTTGGATATTGACACTGATTTTAACCGGGGCAGCCGCAAAGCCATTGACAATTTTTCCGACTTGGCCAAACGGGAATTTGGTAACAATTCACCCCAATATGGTTTGGGCGAAATGCTGGAAGCCCGGTATCGGTTCAGAATCCAAGAGTATGCCGAGGCCGACCGGATAGCCCGATCGCTGGAGGGCAACCGGGCCAAGTTTCCGCGTACCCACCCGACCTACCTGCGTTTGTTGCAACAAAACTATGATCTGGCCATTGTCCGGGATGATTACCCCAAAGCCCTACAATTGATCAACGACGAAGTGGACAATGCTTCATTTATTTATGGCCTCAACTCAGTAACTTTTCAACTGGCCCGCTTGCGGCAGGCCAAGCACTTTGCCTTCTACACCAATCGGTATTTGGATAGCAAGATTTTTTACCGGGATGGCTTCACCCGTTACTTGCAAAAAGTATTGAAGCCGGGCCACAAGGATCTGCCCGCGCTGCTGGCCGATTACGCCACTTACAATGAACTGGTGGGCGAGTATGATTCGGCACTTTCGCAGCGCAAGCAAGTGGTGGCCTTGGCGCTGGCCCGTTACGGCGAAGGTGGCATTCCCTACGCGATTGCATTGGACAAACAAAATAATTTGCAAATGCAATCGGGCAATTTCAAAGGTGTAGAAGACAACATTGGCAAAGTGCTGGACATTTTTGGGCGAAAGCCCGATAAAGCCTACAACCTGCCATTTTCCAATGCGCTGGAAACGGCCGCCCGGTTCAGCGCGGCCACGGGCCAGTTCCGGCTCGCCCGCTTTCAGTTGTTCCGGGCCAGCCGCCTCTACAGCCGGTCGAATGGTTCGATTGTCAATTCCTCGGCGGCCGATGAGCTGATCGCGCTGCTCATTGTGGCCGAGCGCTACGAAGAAGCCCAGGCGCTCTTGACCCAAACCGTTGAGGTGCGCCGCCTCCGCTACGGGGACAATTCCCGTTTTTTGCTCGGCCCCTACAGCCAACTGTCCCGCCTCCAGTTGGTGTTTGGCGATTATTTCAAGGCTGAGGAATACGCCAAGCGGGCGTTGCAGATCGCCGTTGCCACGTTTGAGGCGGGGACAGTGCGCACTGCCGAACCACTGGCCCTACTGGCCGAAATCCACGCTGCCGAGGGTGATTATGCCAAGGCCAAATCTGAAATCAACCAAGTTATAGCCCTGCAAACCAAGGCATTGGGCCGCAAAAATGTGCAAGTGGCCCAATCGCTCCGCCAAGCTGCCCTGATCCGCTTTTACAACAAAGAACAGTTGGGCGACATCGAGAAATTACTGGTAGAGGCGGGGGACATTATTGGTGAAAACCTGGGAAAAAATACCCCGTTGTATGCCGAAGCCTTGAAAACCTTGGCCTTGGTCAACTTGGAGAACAACAAATACGTGCTGGCGACCAACAACCTCCAACAAGCTGCCGCGATCTGGGCCAAAACCCTCAAAACTACCAGCACCGTCAATGCGGCGGCGATCAACCTGCTGCTGGGCGATGTGGCCATGAAACAGGATCTTGGCAAAGAAGCCGAGAGCCGCTATAGCCTGGCCCGCGACGGTTTCAAGGATCTGTTGGGCGAAAAGCACCCCGACTATATCCGATCATTGGCCCGGTTGGCCCGCCTTTATTTCGTTCAGGGCAACTTATCGGCTTGTGGCAAAAACATCGATCAAGTGCTGGCGCACCACGCTAATTTTGTCGGGGAATTTTTTCCCGCGATGACTTACCGCGAGAAGTTGCGCTATTGGAACCTGATTCGGGGCGATGTGGATTTTTACTACAATTTTGCCACCAGACAGGGCCAACGCAACCCCAAAGTGCTGGCCGAAATGTATGGGTACGTTGCTTTCTTCAAGTCTTTGCTCATTGGCAATGAGGGCAAGGCCCGGATGGCCCTGTTGAGCACGCCCGACTCGGCCGTAGTGCGGAATTACCGCAGTTGGGTGGGCAAAAAACTGCAATTGACCCAGCAATTGGCCCTATCCGCCGATCAGCAAAAAGAACTGGGCATCGATCTGCCGCTGTTGCAAAAAGAAATCGAGGAGTTGGAGAAGGAATTGGCCAAGCAAACCAGTGATTTTACCCAACTGAAAGAAGCAAATCGTTGGATCGGGGCTGACGAACTGCGTGGTGTCCTGAAGAAGAACGAGGCCGCCGTTGAGATCGTCCGTTTCTCGTATTTTGATAAAAAATTTACCGACTCGGTGAGCTACGTTGCCTTGGTGCTCACTGAGTCGGAGCGCAACCCAACGCTAGTACCGCTACCCGGGGGCAAACTATTGGAAGGCAAACACCTTTTATTTTACCGCAATATGGTAAAATTTGGCTTGGCCGACACCCTCACTTACCAACGTTATTGGCAACCTATCGACGCAGTGCTGGGCAAAACGAAGCGCATCTATTTGGCTGCCGATGGCGTGTACAACCAAGTCAACATCGACGCTCTGCTCAAGCATGATGAAGTGTATGTGATCGACGATCAGGAGATTTTCACGCTGACCAACACCTCCGAACTGCTGACCAAGCCGGTGATTGGCAAGAAAGAAAAAAATAAAACGGTTGAGACCAAACGCAGTTACGTTTTTTTGGGCAATCCGGTGTTTTACAAGGATTTACAGCCTGATGAATACCTGAAATTCTCTACTCGGGCCGTCCCCCAACTGCCGGGCACCGATCGGGAAGCAAAGGAGCTAAAAGAACTGGTGGGCAAGTCGCAGCCGCAAGTAGCTGACTTCGTGGCCAATGAAGCCACCGAGGCAAGGATCAAGGCCCTCAAAAGCCCAACCGTGTTGCACATTGCCACCCACGGTTTTTTTGAGCCGGATCTGGCCGAGGGATTCAGCGACAATGAGCTCAATGCCCAGCGGGCGGTCGATAACCCGCTCCTGCGCTCGGGCCTGTTGCTCAAGTATGCGGGCGATCTGGTGGCCAGTGGCAATGTATATGCGTACAACCGAGCGGAAGGGATCCTCACGGCCTATGAAGCCGCCGATCTGAATTTGGCCAATACGGAATTGGTCGTGTTGAGTGCTTGCGAAACTGGGCGCGGCGAAACGCGGATTGGGGAAGGGGTGTACAGCTTGCAACGCGCATTCCGGGCTGCCGGGGCCAAAACGGTGATCATGAGCTTGTTCAAAGTGGATGACGATGCCACCCGCGCCCTTATGGATCTGTTTTATAACAATTGGCTGCGGACTGGCGACAAACGGGGATCGTTTTCCGAGGCCAAAAAGCAACTGCGCCAAACGTATCCCGAACCCCGCTATTGGGGTGCCTTTGTGATGGTGGGCAGTGAGTAGCCGGTAGGGGGGCAAAATAAAACCGGGGCCTTTGAAAGGGCCCCGGTTTATCAAGATTGTTTGCAGATAAACGTTAACGCCTAAAACCTAGGACTGCCGCTCCGCAGTAGCTCTCGGAGTCTTTGAAAGTGAACAGTAAATAATAAATGCCCGTAGCTTTGCATTTGTAAGTCCAGCCGGGATAGAATTTATTGCTAACGTAGCTCGTGGTCAGTTCGTTGCGTTGCTGGTCGAACAGGGTAGCCACAATGCCCTTGGCCTCACCATCCTTGCCCTGGATCCGGATCATGTAGTTGGTATCCTTGCTGAAAACACAAGTGTACTCAATGTTCTTACGTACCCCATTTTTGCCATCAATTTTGTAACTTTTTACAAAAGTGAACCCTGGGGTGAGGGCTTTGAGGCTTTTCTGGCTGTATTGCTCAGAATCGCACTGGGCCGATGCTGCCGTGACCGTACACAGGGCCATTCCGAAAGCGATCAGAATCTTGCCGATAAAAGTTTTCATAGGTCGTTCTCTTCGCGGTTGTGGTTATTTGATGATTTTGTTCCTGATAGATTTGACAAGGCTGGTGATCAATTCCACGTCAGCATCTTTGATATTGATTTGGCTAATAGTTGCATCTTCCACCACCAATTCACCGTTTACCTCTTTTGTGACCGGCTTACCACCGGATGAGGTTTTGATCTCGACCCGGTTGTACACTTTTTGCAACTCTTTCAGGTCGGCTATCAACCCGGGAAAATTGGGCTTGGTTTTGTAAATGTCCAACACGAGCAGGATCTGATCCAACGCTACTTTTTGTTCCCCAATCTTTTCCTTCAACTTCTTGTTGTTGGTCTTCTGGTGGATGAGCGTGGTCAAATACAGGGCTTCCGTCCAGCCACCAGTCAGGATCAAAATACTCAAGTTTTCTCGCTTTTGGTCGTTGAGGTGCGAATTGATCTTCTCAAAATTCTGTTGGGTCAACTGCAACAATTTGTCCACGTTACCACTGCTTGAGGCCAGTTCCTTGATGGTTTTGTAATCAAAAAACTGTCCAATGCCGAGCTTATCGGCCAACCCTTTCACTGCGTTGAGGAAATTGAGCACGTCCTGGTTTTTGTCATACAGGTTGGCAAAGCCAAGATCAGTGCTGTAAACTCCCAAGTTGAGGGCTTGGCGATAGCTGTCGTTGTAGGCCGCCATAACATTGGGGTCGTTCAAGGTCGACACATTGTAGGGAGCCCCCGTTTCCTTGATCAACAGCGAAGTCTCAATCGGGGAGGGGATGGACTGCATGATATTGGCCACGATGTCGTCCGAGATTTGGGGCATTTCCACCTGTTCATCAGTAGGAGGATCTATACTTTCCCTTGTATTAGCCTCGTTGGCGCCACAGCCAAACAATAAGACCAGGGTAAAAACGAAATACAATTTTTTCATATCAAATTTCAGTTACAAATGTGGGATAATTTGGGGGTTGCTAAACGTTGCACTCTATGTATTCGCCCGATCCAACGTCCCGACGGCCGCCGCTTCAGATTTGTACTTTAAGTATAATTGATTGTTCAAAAACAACGCCAAATGAAAATGCCGTACTGCCACTTAGTACGTTTATTTTTGGCGGAATTTGACTTTGCCCAACAAATTAAAAAGCTTTTGGAGTATTTCGAAGTATAATGTTACATACAACAAAAGCGTCATGAGCCATATTACAAGTAGGTTGAAATAGTAGGTATCCCAAAATTTCCCCAAAAAGTGCTTGTAAGGTGCAAAAAACTGTGCCCTGTAATCCAGTATATTACTTATGTGAGATGGATACGCAAAAATCGGATCCGTGTGCTGGATCAAGCGGTCGCCATCCACCGAAATTTTTTCCAATACATTACTGTTGGTCACAAATTCCTCTAAATCCTCGTTGTGATAGTCGTTGAGCAGTTTGGTGATCGACCGTTGGGCCTCCTCTTTTTTTGGATTCGGATGTTCGTACACGTAGATGAGCGAGTCTTTGGCATCTTGGGTCCGGGCCGAAATGCCCTCATAATGTTGCCGCACCAAGCCCAAATAAGCATTGATCTGGGCAAACGCCGACGAATCAAAACTTTGTTGGTTGAGGCTCCCCAACAAGCGGTTGACCTTGTCACTCTTGATCTTGCGCTCATCGGCTATTTCGTTTTTGAGTAAGGCCAGATTGGTGGCAAAAACTTGATTGGCCGAATCTACTTGGCTCTTTTGTCTGGCAGGGTTTTTCTCCTCGGCAAACAGACGCGCCACTTGAGTATTTTCTTGGCAGGCCACAGTGGCTTTTTCCAGCTCGGGCACCCAATACGTGGATTTATAGCGGGCTTCGCTGTTGACCTGATCAAAGCGATAGACCAATTTCATGTAGGGATTAGCCTTGAACTGATCCACACAGATGGCTTCATAGGCCCAGCGGGAGGCCCAAACATCGGCAATGAGCGGTGTTTTCCCCTTTTGGGCAATCGCATTGTTCAATTTGTCAAAGTTGAAAATACCTCCACTGAGGATCATTTGGGGGATCAACAACAATGGGATCAGAATGTAAACCGTCACGGCATTGTTGAACGAGGCCGAGATGTTCAGGCCCAGCACATTGGCAAAACACGAGACGGAAAACAAGACGAGCCAGTAGGTCATAAATTGCCCATCCACCCCCAAGATCAAGTTGCCGATCAGCACAAAAGTGAAGGTCTGAATTGCTGAAAGGGTAAATAAAATAATCAACTTGGAATAAAGGTAACTGCTCCGGCTGAGGTTCAGGAACGATTCACGCTTGAGGATTTTCCGATCCCGGATAATTTCCTCTGCACTCACTGTCAGGCCCATAAACAAGGCGATGATGATGCAGATCAGGATGTAGGCCGGGATGTTGTCATTGTGGCGGAACAGGTATTCGCCCTTGCCCACACCGTCCTTGTAACGGATCACGAGCGACATGAGCAGGGCCAGCACCGGGGCCTCGATCAGGTTGATGGCCATGTATTGCCGATCGCTGAGCTTGGACAGCGCATCGCGCATGGTAAATATGAGCGTTTGCTTGGGTCTGGCCGGGATCTTCAAGTTTTTGGGCGGCTCTTCGCGCACATCCTCGTAACGATCGATCCTAAATTCTTGGCCGTACATTTCTGACCATTCCTCGGGGGTTACCTTCCGTTTGGCCGTAAACTCGCCATACTCGTCCACCACCCGGGCCTCAATGATGTTGAACAACTGTTCCACGTTCACATTGCCGCAGGTTCCGCACTGCCCCCGATCGCTGCCCACTTGGCGGGTCTGGCGCTTGAAATAGGTCATGGCTTCCACCGGGTTGCCGTAATAGATCGGGTAACCGCCGGTATCCAGAATAAACATTTTGTCAAACATTTTGTAAATGTCCGATGACGGTTGGTGGATAACCGTAAATATTAATTTGCCTTTCAGGGACAATTCTTTCAGTAGGTCAATCACGTTTTCCGAATCGCGGGAGGATAGCCCCGAAGTTGGCTCATCCAAAAACAGGATGGCCGGTTCGCGGATCAGCTCCAGGGCGATGTTGAGCCGCTTGCGCTGCCCCCCAGAAATCTTCTTGTTGAGCACATTGCCCACTTTGAGGTGCATAATTCGATCCAGCCCCAAGCTGCCCAGTACTTGGTTTACCTTGGCGGTGAGGGCGGCATCGTCCAGATCGCGGAAACAGAGCTTGGCATTGTAGAACAAGTTTTGGAAAACCGTCAGTTCCTCGATCAGCAGATCGTCTTGGGCCACAAACCCGATCACTCCCTCGATGTGCTTCTTTTGCTCGGGGTCGTGGATGTCGAACCCATTGATGAGCACCTTGCCCACCGATGGTTTCTCCAGCCCGGCCAATACGTTGAGCAGGGTGGTCTTGCCCGCGCCCGATCCGCCCATGATCCCGATCAGCTTGCCCGGCCCTTCCGACAGGCTCACATGGCGCAGACCCAGTGCCCCATTGGGAAACTGGAAAGAAATGTCGTCAATATTGAACGAAATTCTCTGCCCTTGTTCGTCGGTGGTGAACCGAGTGACCAAATCGCTGTAATAAAGCGGCGCGCCCTTGGGCGTTTTGATGATCGATCCGTGGGAAAACAGCAAGATGGTCCCCCGCCGGGCCAACTGGCCGTTCAAGAAAATTTCGTCTTGGCCGGTGTACTTGATGAAATAGAGATCGACGCTTTTGACGCGGATGAAAATAATTTCCCCGTCAAGTTTCCCCGAATCAATGTATTTTACTCTGCTCTCGGTGGGGGGAGGCTGGTCGTCAAACAGCAGGATATCCTCTGAATCGAGCAGCGAAGAACTGTCTTTGGTCGCAAAAGCCTCAATGAGCCTGTACTCCAATTTGGTAATATTGAAAACCGAAGCAATGGTTTCAATGATTTCCATGCGCTGGGTGGTGAAATTCCGGTCGGAAGCCAGCATTTCCAGCAGTTTGAACAATACAATGACCTTTTGCTTTTGGGTCAAGGTCTTGTTGATTTTGCGGCAGAGGGAAAGTACCCTTACCGCCTCATTGACCCGGGTTGCGCGTTTTTTGCGCTCCACTTTGATGTCACCTTCGTTCTCCTCGTCAATCCCATACTCCGAATATTTGTCATAAAGCGACAAATATTCCGTCATGGTTTCACGATCCAAGTCTTGTTGATAAAAGCTGATGACGAAATTACGCTCGGCATCGCTCACCCCAGTATCTTGTTTGGAGATAATGGCAAACAGTTGAGTCAGTGCTTTGAGTATCTCCTCACTCATAGAAGGTCATGCTTTAGGCCGGGCACTTTTTATAGGCCACTGTTTTTCCCGGCAGTTTGGTCAGAAATGGTGAAGTCAAACGCAGCAACATGAATGGGTGAGGGCCCAGTTGTGCAGTTTTATTAACGCTATCAACCCACCCGAGCGGTTGGCTGGCCAATACCAGCTCAAACGCCCGGATGAACTTGATAAATTAGTACCCTTTGAACTCAAATGGCACGTCCACTAGTTCGGAAAACTCTTCGCCAGCTTCTTCCATGTCCTCATCGTCTTCGTGGTAGTACCAAACGATACTGGTGCCCGCTATTACTTCCAACTTGGACAACACGTCCAAAATGAGTTTGGAAGAGGCGGTGTTAAAATATTCCAGCTTAAAATTAAAGTTGGTGTTGGGGTTGGCACTGTCGCGGTACTTGTCCAACCAATCCAGAATGGGTTGGTAAAAGTCAGCCGCGTCTTCAGGTAGGGAACGTCCCGAAATTTCAAAAATACCGTTTTGCTTGTCCAGAACAATTTTTGGAGTATCCTCGGTGCCTTCTAAGTTAATAATTTCCATTGGTGTTTTTACGTTAGAAGATTATGCG